>Ga0157369_10003053_pt1 | contig 19994 bp, 20 predicted proteins | sample C25metaG_FD_113461 | JGI IMG/M metagenome (GOLD analysis project Ga0157369, IMG submission 113461) | Corn rhizosphere microbial communities from Kellogg Biological Station, Michigan, USA - C2-5 metaG | ecosystem: Host-associated > Plants > Roots > Rhizosphere > Soil | place: USA: Michigan...
CGGCCGCGCCCTGGTCGAGCTCGGTCAGGCGCTCGCCCTCGAGCACGGCGAGGATCGTGTCCTTCACCTGCTCACCCTGGCGGTGGCGCGGCTGATCGACCAGGACGGCGTGTCTGCGTGGCAGGCGACCGACGGCGTCTTCACCCTCGTGTCGGCCCACGGGTTCGCCGGCCGGCGCCGCTCGGCCATGGGTGCGCAGGTGCCCGGAAGCGCGCTCGTCGCCGACCTGACGGCGTCGCGGCGGCTGCGGATGCTGACGCGGGAGGAGGCGCCGGCACTCGTCCGCGGCCTGCTCGCGGGCGTCGTCCCGATCGGCGAGCGGGAGGGCACCCACGCACTGCTCGTCGTCGAGCGGCAGGCCGCCTTCGACTCCGCCGAGGAGGCGCTGCTGCTCGGCGTCGCCGACCAGGCGCTGCTCGCCCTCGAGAACGAGCGCCTGCTGGCCGAGCAGCGCGATGCCCTCTCCGGGACGGTCGCCTGCCTCGGCCGCGCCCTCGCGCTGCGCCACCGCGAGACGGCGGAGCACTCCGACCGGCTGACGTCGGACTGCACCGCGGTCGGGCGGGCGCTGGGGATGGCCGGCGACGACCTGCGCGACCTGACCTACGCGGCCGCGCTGCACGACCTCGGCAAGATCGGCGTGCCGGAGCGGGTGCTGGGGAACCGCGGCCCGCTCGACAGCGAGGGCTGGCGCCTGATCCACGCGCACCCCGAGCTCGGCGCCCAGATCATCGACCCCGTCGGCGCCCTGGCCGGCGCGGCCGCACTGATCCGGGCCTGCCACGAGCACTGGGACGGCAAGGGCTACCCACTCGGCCTGGCGGGCGAGGACATCCCGCTCGGCGCCCGGATCATCCTGGCCTGCGATGCCTATCACGCCATGTGCGAGGAGCGCAGCTACCAGGCGGCATTGACGCCGGAGGCGGCCCGGGAGCGGCTGCGCGAGCTGGCCGGCGCCGACTTCGACCCGCGGGTCGTGGACGCCCTGCTCGTCCACCTCGACGCCGTCGCCCCGGCACTGTCGGCCCGACACTAAACTTTACACGTTATTGCAACCCAGGTCCGGTCGTACGGCAAACTTCGCCGCGGTATGACAGCATGGCGGTGTGCTGTCCACGCCGAGATTCCGTCTCACGGCGAGCGCGTACCTGCCTGGTGCCGCCGCGGTGGGCGTCGAGCAGCGAATCCGCGCGGTGCTCGCAGATCGGCTCCCCGAGTCGGATCCGACCGTGCGCGTCGCTCTGACCGACCAGGTCACGGTCGCGTTCACGATGTCCGCCGAGTCGGCCACCGAGGCCCGCGCCGAGGGCCGCGTGCTCGCGCACGACGTGCTCCTCGGAGCCACACCGATCGCGCTCGAGGCCGTCGAGCTCTTCGCCGCGCCGCCCGTGCCCGCCTGACGGCGGTCGCCCCGCTTTACGGGTTCTCGCCGCCGTCCTGGCGGCGCAGGAAGCGCTCGATCTCCCGGGCGAGATCGTCGCCCGACGGGAGCTGCTCGGACTCCACGTCGCCTGCCGCCGACTCCAGCCGGGAGACGGTCTCGCGCAGCATCGCGTCGTCGGCGACAGCCGCGTCGTAGCGGGCATGCTGCTCGCGCTCCTCGGCGAGCAGCGACTCGACGTCGATCGTGATCGACAGGTGCCGCGAGAGCCGCTGCACGAGCGCGATGCTCGCCGCCGCGTAGCCGATGCTGGCGTACGGCGGCACCTGGGCGTAGAAGCCGACCGCCGGCGTGCCCGCCTCGGTCACCGCCATCTCGAGCACCGACAGCGCCGCCGACGGCACCCGCAGGAGCCCCTCGGGGCCGGCCGGCTCGTCGAGCAGGCCGGCCTGCGACGCGGTGGCCATCACCGGAACGGGCCTGGTGTGGGCCACCGCGCCCGGCACGGCGCCGAGACTGACCCACTCCGCGACGTTCAGGCGGCGCACGAGCGCGACGGCGTCGGCGGCGAGCTCCTGCCAGCGCAGGTCAGGCTCCGCGCCGGAGAAGATCAGGAGGTCGCGACGGTCGACGCGCGCATGCCGGATCGCGAGCTCCGGCCACTGCAGCTCCGTCAGGCGGCCGTCCTGGACGTCGAGCACCGGCCGGCGGGAGCGGTAGTCGAACACCGCGTCGGGGTCGAAGGTCGCGACCACGGTCGCCTCGCCCGCCACCTGGCCGACCGCCCGGGACGCCGCCTCGGCAGCGTCCACCCAGCCGTCGAACGACGCCACGAGCACGGCGTCGCGCAGATCGGGCAGGTCGTCGGCCAGTCGGTAGAGCGGCACCCTGCCAGGATACGGGGTTCCGGCGCCGCGGGCTCAGCCGTCGGCGCGCTCGCCGACCAGCACCTCGACGTCCAGCCGGTTCGCGGCCGGAGCGAGCGGGCACGTCCACGCCGGGTCATAGACGCATGACGGGTTGTACGCGAAGTTGAAGTCGAGCACGAGCCGCCCTTCGGCGGTGCCGAGATCGGCGCCCTTCACGGTGTCCAGCAGGTAGCGGCCCGCGCCGTACGTCGTCCGCCCGCTGGTGCGGTCGGCGAAGGGTAGAAACAGGCCGCCGCCGTAGCCCTCGAGCCAGTACAGGGGCAGCTCGAGGTCGATGCCCGTGAGCGCGAAGCGGGCGACCCCGAAGCGGCGGAAGCGGTACGGCTCGCCGGTGCTCGTGGCCAGCTCGAGCTGGGCGGGCTCGGTCTCGTCGACGTTGGCGGTGACCCGGAAGTCCGGGTCGTACCGGTGGTAGGGGAGCCCGCGGAATGCGGCCCGCCCCGCACCGTCGAGGGGCGACTGGGGATGCGCGGAGAACAGGCGGTCGCGCGTCTGCCGCCACATGTCCCAGGCGGCCCGCGCGTCTTCGCACGCGCGCACACGTGCGTAGAGGGCGAAGATCTTCCGCCGCCAGTCGGCCAGCTCGAGCTCGCCGATCGTGGTCGCTCCCGCCGTCATCTCGATACGCCTACGACCTCCCGGGGGGACCGGTTTGGCATCGCCGTAAGAAGATCCCCAAATCGGGTGACGTGTCTCCTGTCAATCGGGATACGATGCTCGCGGCTGGTCAGGGTTCCCAGCCCGGGCGTCCGAACCCCGTACCCTCAAAGGAGGAACCTTGCTGCATGTACGACCCCTTGTTGTCGGGCTGCTCGCTGTGGCAGTCCTGGGACTGACCGCCGCGAGCGCGTCGGCATCCGTCCCGCACTCCGTCCTCTACACGAGCACCGCGCCGGGCGTCGGCAACATCCCGAGCGTCGGTGTCGAGGCGTACAGCTTCAACCAGATCGGCGACGAGGTGCTCCTGCGCCGCGTCGCGAGGCTCAAGTCGGTGGCCGTGCAGCTCTCGAGCTGGGCGTGCGAGTCCGGCGCGTGGAACACCGGCGACTGCGTGACGACGCCGGGCGCGACGTTCTCGACGCCGATCACCCTGAACATCTACAAGGCGTCGTCGACCGATCCGAACACCGGCGAGACCACGCCCGGCCCCCTGCTGGCGACCGTGACCCGGACGTTCTCGATCCCGTACCGCCCGTCCGCCAGCCCGCACTGCACGGGCGCGCAGGCCGGCGAGTGGTTCAAGAACGGCCAGGGCTGCTTCAACGGCCTCGCCCACACGATCGGGTTCACGCTCACGGGTCTGAAGACGAAGCTCCCGAAGGACGTGGTCTGGGGCGTGTCGTACAACTCCGACACCTCGGGCCCGGAGCCGATCGGCGCCCCCTCGCCCACGGACTCGCTGAACGTCGGCCTCGCCCCCAAGGTGCGGGCAGGCCACCAGCGCTACCCGGGCGGTCTCTTCTGGGATACGCGCATCCCCACCAACAGCTGCGGCCCGCCGTTCGTCCCCGGTGAGTTCAACCTGGACAACGCCGGGGGCACCTGCTGGACCGGGTACGTTCCCGCCGTCCAGTTCAACGCAACCAGCTGACGCAACATCGGCGCGTCGCCCTCCGCTCCGTCACGGGGCGGGGGGCGACAGCCGCTCCGCCAGGTAGCGCAGCGCGATCGGGTAGCGGTACCCGATGTTCATGTGGGTGGCGTCGAAGAGCTCGAAGTAGACGTCGGTGACGCCGATCGCCGCGAGCGCTGCCCGGAAGGCCTCGGCGCCGAGGTCGAGGAACCACTCGTCGCGCTTGCCGGCGTCGATGTAGATCGCCCGCAGGGAGCGCAGCGCGTCGGCGTGGCGGGGCACCATCCGCACCGGGTCGAGCGCCAGCCACCGCTCCCACACTTCCGGCACGAGCTCGCCGGTCGCGATGTCGAACGGGTGGCGTACCGTCCCGTCCTCGTCGGCCGAGTAGCAGGCCGCCATGGCGTAGGCGTTCAGGAGCACGTCGTCGCCGTCCTTGCTGAACGCGAGGCGGGCGCGGAAGTCGTCCAGGAAGCGCTCGAAGGAGCCGTCGTACTCGTCGCGCAGGATGCGCGCGCAAACCGGGAAGTCGCGCTGGTAGCAGCACTCGAACAGGGCGTCGCCCGCGTGCGTGGCGAGCCCGCCCCACAGGTCCGGCCGCAGCATCGGCGTGATCATGGCGCCGTAGCCGCCGCTCGACTTGCCGGCGATGCCGCGGTGCGCGGCCGCGGCAAGCGTGCGGTAGCGTTCGTCGACCCACGGCACGACCTCGTCGCAGAGGTAGGTGTGGTAGCGGCCGGTCGCGGGCGAGTCGACGAACTGGCTGCCGCCGAGCGACGTCCAGCAGTCGACGAAGACGACGATGCACTGGGGCGTCTCGCCGTCGGAGAAGAGGTCGTCGACCGCCTCCGGGAAGAGCGCCCGCATCGGCGGGCGGTTGCGCCACATGTCGAGCTGGCCGGTGAACCCCTGGATGACGTAGACGGCCGGGTAGCTGCGGTCGGGCGCGTCGTCGTAGCCCGGCGGCACGTAGACCCAGAGCGGCCGCTCGGCCGGGTCACCGAGCCGGTTCGACCGCAGGACGTCGCTGTCGATCACGTGCTCGTCGAGACGGCCGGCGAACCGGCGTCCCCAGGGCGCGTCAAGCATCTGACCCTCCACCGGCAAGCATGTTGCGAGTCTACCGGCGCCGCAGGTGGCAGACTTCCCGCGGTATGGACAGACGCTCGATCCTGGCCTCGAACGCCGACCGCGAGCGGGTGGTCGCGCGGCTGGCCGAGGCGCACGTCGACGGCCTGCTCACGGTCGAGGAGCTCGACCAGCTGATGGGCGAGGCCCATGCGGCCCGGACGCGCAGCGACCTCGACCTGGTCTGCGCCAACCTGCCCGCCATGGGCGTTGCCCCGCCGGTGCCCGCCGAGGTGGACACGCGCCGGCCCTTCACCGGCGGCCAGATCGGCGGGGCGACCGCGCTCACGCTGCTCGTGCCGGCGGGGCGGCTGATCGGGCTCATCATCGCGCTCTCGCTCCTGCGCGGCGAGACGCTGCCCGAGCGGCGGCGGCTGCTGCAGACCTGGGCGTCCGTCTGTGCGGTGCTGCTCGTGCTCGAGGTCGTGGCGGTGCTCGTGTTCGTGGTGCACATCTAGGGATGGCCGAAGGCAATCCCGCCCTGGCGCAGGCGTTCACCGGGCCGGTCTACATCGCGACCGCCTACGCGGACGGCCGCCGGGCCGGGTGCCTGGTCGGCTTCGCGACCCAGGTCAGCATGGATCCGGAGCGGTTCATGGTCTGCATCTCGCGCGCGAACGCCACCTTCCCGGTGGCGATGGCGGCGGTGCGGCTGGGCGTGCACGCCGTGACCGAGGGCGAGCGCGGCCTGGCGGAGCTCTTCGGCGGCGAGACCGGCGACGAGATCGACAAGTTCGCCCGCTGCGAATGGGAGCCGGCGGCGGACGGCACGCCGATCCTGACCGGGTGCCCCACCTGGTTCGTCGGCCTGGTCGTCGAGCGGGTCGACCTCGGCGACCACGTGGGCTGCGTCGTCGAGCCCGAGCGCTGGCACGGCGGCGGCCGGATCGTGCAGCTCACCGAGCGCGACCTCGGCGATGTAGAGCCAGGCCACCCGGCCTGACAGGCGTCAGGTGTCGAAGGTCGCGCCGACCGACGCGGTGACGACGAGCAGCGTGGCGAGCACGTCCGCGGCGTGCAGCGACTGGCCGAGGGCGACGACGCCGACGACGGTCGCGATCGCGGGCTCGAGGCTCGCCAGCACGCCGTAGGCGCGGGCGGTCAGCGTCCGCAGGGCCGCCATCTCGAGCGAGAAGGGGAGCGCGGTGGAGAGCACGCCGAGGGCGAGGATCTCGAGCCCGCTGCCCGGTGCGAGCGCGCCGACGCTGCCGGCGGCGACCGGCGTCAGCAGGATCGACGAGACGAGCATGCCGCCGGCCAGGCCCTGGCTGCCCTTCCACGAGCGCCCGACCCGCTGGGCGGTGAGGATGTACGCCGCCCATCCGGCGCCGGCCAGCACGGCCAGGGCGAGACCGGCCGGGTCGAGGCTGCCGTGCGACGAGGGGCCGGCGAAGATCGCGATCCCGCCGCCGGCCAGGATCACCCAGAGCACGTCGCGCAGGCGGCGCGAGCCGACGAGCGCGACCGAGAGCGGACCGAGGAACTCGACGGTCACCGCGACGCCGAGCGGGATGCGGGCGAGGGCCTCGTAGAAGGCGTAGTTCATGACCGCGAGCTCGGCGCCGAACGCGAGCAGCCAGACGAGCTCGGACGCCGGCCGGCGCAGGTTCGGCCGCGAGATGACGAGCAGCAGGACGCCGCCGACGCCGAGGCGCATGCACGCCGTCGCCGGCACGCCGACGCGGCTGAAGAGGCCGGTGGCGACCGCAGCCCCGAGCTGGAATGACAGCATCGCCGCGACCATGAGGAGCGGCGCCGGGACGTTGCCGCCCATCCGGGCGACCCGGGCGGCGGCCGACTCCGCGGCCGGGCCGGAGGGCTCGGGCTGGACGGTGGCGAAGGCGGGCGCGGGGAGCGGGTCGCCCGGCTTCGCAATTGACATCCGCGCCGGGCGCCAATTGGCAGACGCCTGGCGACGTGCGCCCAGCACGTCGATTGGCATCCGCAGGGCATGCCAATTGCGAGGGGTTTCCGCCGACGCCATGCGCTGAATCATGCCGCCCCGGCCGGGGCGGGGGTGCCGCCTCCGGCCGGGCCGGCGGAACGGCTAGCGGTCGACCGCGTCCTTCATCTTGCCGGCGGCCTCGCGCAGGTCGCCCTCGGCCTGCTCGCGACGGCCCTCGCGCTCGAGGCTCCTATCGTCGCTCTGCTTCCCGGCGGTCTCCTTGACCTTGCCGGTGGCCTGGTCGATCTTGCCTCGCAGCTTGTCACCCATGTCGTGCACCGCCTTCGGGTCGGGTTGCCGTGAGCCCCGTCGCATACCCGGACCGTTCGCCGGGGAAACGGGCGCAGACCACACGCCCGGGCGGGAGTCGCCGGCCGGACGTGTGGGTGTCTGCGATTGCTGGGTCTCCCCCGGCAACGCGGCCCAGGCGGGTACGGCGACCGGGTCGCACATCCCGAACGCCGGGGCGCCGGGAACGTGCTGCGCATGAGCCTGATCGTCGACCCCCGTTCGCGCGCTCGGGAGATCAGCGTGGCGGACGGATACCCGCGAAGGCGTCCTCGCAAACGGCGGGCTCCGGCTCGGCATCCGGGCCGGAGCGGTACCCTTTCTGCGCCCGGCAGCCCCCTCCGTGCCGCCGCGAGACCCTCCGTCCACCGTGACGACCGCCACCGAAGCGCAGCTCGACGTCCCCGGACCGTCGTTCCGGCACGAGGCGCTGCTCTACTCCGGCGACGCCGACTTCGCCGACCGCGTCGGCGGGTTCGTGCGGGAGGCCGTCGACGCCGGCGAACCGGTCCTCGTCGCGGTGGGCAACGCCAGGATCGGGCTCCTGCGGCAGGCCCTCGGCGGCTCCGCGCGGTGGGTCACGTTCGTCGACATGGACGCGGTGGGCACGAACCCGGCCCGGATCCTGCCGACCTGGCGCACGTTCGCCGCGTCGCACCTCGCCGCCGGCCGTCGCATCCGCGGGGTCGGCGAGCCGATCTCGCCCGGGCGCTCGGCCGCCGAGCTGGTCGAGTGCCACCGCCACGAGGCGCTCCTGAATCTGGCCTTCGACGGCGGTGGTGCCTGGTGGCTCGTCTGTCCGTACGATGCCGGCGCGCTGCCGCCCGAGGTGATCGCGGAGGCGCGCTGCACCCACCCGCTGGTCTGGAGCTCGCGAAGCGGCGAGCCGAGCGCCGAGTACCGCGGCCGGTTCGCTGCCGCCGAGCCCTTCGTGGCGCCGCTGTCGGATCCGCCCGCCCTCGTCGAGGAGACCACGTTCATGCTCGGCGACCTGCGCACCGTCCGCGCCGTCGTCGCTGCCGCCGCCCGCAGATGGGGCCTGCCCGAGACCCGCGTCGCCGACCTGCTCCTGGGGGCGGGCGAGGTTGCCGCGAACAGCGTCCGCCACGGCGGCGGCCGGGGGACGATGCGGATCTGGTACGACGGCGATGCCGCGGTCTGTGAGATCCGCGACACGGGCTACATCGACGAGCCGCTGGCGGGAAGAGAGCCGCCTCAGGGCAGCGCGGGCGGCTACGGCCTCTGGCTCGCGAACCAGGTGTGCGACCTGGTGCAGGTGCGCTCGTCACCGGCGGGGACGACCGTCAGGCTGCACGTCCGCGCCCGAGCCGCCTAGCCGTCAGGCCGTGGGCTCCGGGGGTTCCGGATGCGGCGGCGACGGCGGGTTGGGCTCGTCCGGGCTCGGGCCGGGGCGTGGGTCTGGGTGATCGGTTCGCATCGTGCGGCTCGCGTACCCCCGGCCCGCACGCCGTCAAACCCGGTCGTTTCGCATCCCGAAGTATCGGGTAGGCAACGCCGCGATGACGATCGGCCGATCCGTGCGCGAACTGATCTCGGCTTGGCCGGTGCTGCATCAGCGCGATGGCGATCGGGGAGCGCTCGGCAGCGCCGCCCGGTCCGAGCGGTCGCGCACCCTCCGGCCCCGCACCGCCGAGCCCGACCGGGTCGTGCGCTCGGTCTGCCCCTACTGCGCGGTCGGTTGCGGTCAGCGCGTGTACGTGCAGGAGGGGAAGGTCACCCAGATCGAGGGCGACCCGGACAGCCCCATCTCGCGCGGTCGCCTGTGCCCCAAGGGCGCGGCCAGCCGGGGCTACGTGACGAGCCCGCTGCGCGAGTACCGGGTCAAGTACCGGCGGCCGTTCGGCACCGACTGGGAGGAGCTCGCGCTCGACCAGGCGATGGACATGATCGCCGACCGGATCATCGCTGCCAGGAAGGACACGTGGGAGGACAAGGACTCCGAGGGGCGCACGCTGCACCGGTCGATGGGCGTTGCCAACCTGGGCGGCGCGACCCTCGACAACGAGGAGAACTACACGATCAAGAAGCTGATGACGGCGCTCGGCTTCCCCCAGGTCGAGAACCAGGCCCGCATATGACACTCGTCCACGGTGCCCGGTCTGGGCACCTCGTTCGGCCGGGGCGGCGCGACGACCTTCCAGCAGGACCTGCAGAACTCCGACTGCATCGTGATCATGGGCTCGAACATGGCCGAGTGCCACCCGGTCGGCTACCAGTGGGTGATGGAGGCCCGTGAGCGCGGGGCGCGCGTAATCCACATCGATCCCCGCTACACCCGCACGAGCGCGACTGCGACCGATTACGTGCGCATCCGGGCCGGCTCCGACATCGCCTTCCTCGGCGGGATCATCAACTACATCCTCGAGAACGGGCGCGAGTTCCGCGACTACGTCGTGCACTACACGAACGCGCCCGTCATCGTCGACGAGGGATTCCAGGACACCGAGGAGCTCGACGGCTTCTTCTCCGGCTGGCAGGACGCCAAGAGCAACTACGACAACACCACCTGGCAGTACGCCGGCATGTCGGTGCAAGGCTCGGCCGGCCAGCGCGAGATGGGCGCGAACCAGGGCGAGGCGGCGGGCCACGGCGGCCACGGCGCCTCGCTTAACCATGGCGAGCCGCCCGAGGAGGATCCGACGCTCGAGCACCCGCGGTGCGTGTTCCAGCTGCTCCGTCGCCACTACGCCCGCTACACGCCGGAGTTCGTCGAGCAGGTCTGCGGCGTCCCCCGCGACCGGTTCCGGATGGTGGCGAAGGCCCTCTGCGACAACTCGGGCCGCGAGCGCACGTCGGCCCTCTGCTACGCGGTCGGCTGGACGCAGCACACCGTCGGGGTGCAGTACATCCGGGCGGCGGCGATCGTCCAGCTCCTGCTCGGCAACATCGGCCGCCCGGGCGGCGGCATCCTGGCGCTGCGCGGGCATGCGTCGATCCAGGGATCCACCGACATCCCGACGCTCTACAACATCCTCCCCGGCTACATCCCGATGCCGCACGCCCACGCCCACGACGACCTCGGGCAGTTCATCGAGATGAACAGCGCGGCGAGCGGCTTCTGGGGCAACATGGGGGCCTACACCGTCAGCATGCTCAAGGCGTGGTGGGGCGCCCACGCGACGGCCGAGAACGACTTCTGCTTCGACTACCTGCCGCGCATCACCGGCGACCACTCGATCTACCAGACGGTGCTCGCCATGCTCGATGGGGCCGTGAAGGGCATGATCGTCGTGGGCGAGAATCCGGCCGTCGGGTCGGCCAACTCGGGCCTCCATAGAAAGGCGATGGCGAAGCTCGACTGGCTGGTCGTGCGCGACCTGGTCGAGATCGAGACGGCGGCGTTCTGGTACGACTCGCCCGAGGTGCGCCGCGGCGAGCTGCGCACCGAGGACATCGGCACCGAGGTGTTCTTCCTACCCGCCTCCGCCCACACCGAGAAGGACGGGTCGTTCACGAATACCCAGCGCCTGCTCCAGTGGCACCACCGCGCGGTCGAGCCGGAGGGCGACTGCAGGTCCGAGCTCTGGTTCTACTACCACCTCGGCCGCATCATCCGGGAGAAGCTCGAGGGCTCCGAGGACGAGCGCGACCGGCCCGTGCTCGAGCTGCAGTGGCACTACCCGACCTCAGGCGAGGCCGAGGAGCCGAGCGCGGACGCCGTGCTCCGCGAGATCAACGGCACCGGCCCGGACGGCGGCGCGCTCTCGGCCTACCTGGAGCTGAAGGACGACGGGTCGACGGCCTGCGGCTGCTGGATCTACTGCGGCTGCTACGCCGACGAGGTCAACCAGCCGGCCCGGCGCAAGCCCGCCTCGGAGCAGACGTGGGTCGCGCCGGAATGGGGCTGGGCCTGGCCGGCGAACCGCCGCATCATCTACAACCGGGCCTCCGCCGATCCCGACGGGAAGCCCTGGTCGGAGCGAAAGCGCTATGTCTGGTGGGACGAGGAGGAGGGCCAGTGGACGGGCGAAGACGTGCCCGACTTCCAGCCCGACAAGCGGCCGGACTACGTGCCGCCCGACGGCGCCAGGGCGCAGGACGCCATCAAGGGCAACCACCCGTTCATCATGCAGGCCGATGGCCGCGGCTGGCTGTTCGTGCCCTCCGGCATCGTCGACGGCCCGCTGCCGACCCACTACGAGCCGCACGAGTCGCCGTTCACGAACCGGCTCTACGACCAGCGCGGCAACCCGGCCCGCCAGATCTTCGAGCGGCCCGGGAACCACACCCAGCCGACCGACGGCCAGCCCGGGTCGGATCGGTTCCCGTTCGTGATGACCTCGTACCGGCTGACCGAGCACCACACCGCCGGTGGCATGAGCCGGTTCGTGCCGTACCTCTCGGAGTTGCAGCCGGAGATGTTCTGCGAGGTGAGCCCGGAGCTTGCCGCCGAGCGCTCGCTCGTGAACGGCGGCTGGGCGACCGTCGCGACCGAGCGGGCCGCGATCGAGGCGCGCGTGCTCGTGACCGACCGGATGCGGCCCCTGCGTGTGGACGGGCGGCTGGTCCACCAGGTCGGCCTGCCCTATCACTGGGGCTCGCGCGGCCTCGCCCGGGGCGGCTCGGCGAACGATCTGTTCCCGATCGTGCTCGACCCGAACGTGCACATCCAGGAGGTCAAGGCGGCGACGTGCGACATCCGCCCCGGCCGCTCGCCGCGAGGGGCGGTCTCGTGAGCGCGCAGCCGAACGTCGCGACCGAGGCCTGGCCGCAGAGCTACGGCGACGAGGCCCAGCCGCGGATGGGCTTCTTCACCGACACGAGCGTGTGCATCGGCTGCAAGGCTTGCGAGGTCGCCTGCAAGGAGTGGAACCAGGTGCCCGAAGACGGGCTGCTCTTCACCGCGCAGTCCTACGACAACACCGGTGGGCTGGGCGCCGACACCTGGCGGCACGTGGCCTTCATCGAGCAGGACCGGCCGCTGCGGGTCGGCGATGGCGACGGTGAGGACGGCGACGCGTTCCGCTGGCTCATGAGCTCGGACGTGTGCAAGCACTGCACTCACTCGGCCTGCCTCGACGTGTGCCCGACCGGCGCCATCATCCGCACCGAGCTGGGCACCGTCGTCGTCCAGGAGGACGTGTGCAACGGCTGCGGCTACTGCGTGCCGGCCTGCCCCTTCGGCGTGCTCGACAAGCGCGAGATCGAAGACGACGGCCGGGTGTGGAAGTGCACGCTCTGCTATGACCGCACCCGTGAAGGGATCACGCCCGCGTGCGCCCAGGCGTGCCCGACCGAGTCGATCCAGTACGGCCCGCTCGACGAGCTGCGCGAGCGGGCGGGGGCACGGCTCGAGAAGGTCGTCGCCGACGGCTTCGCGGGGGCGCGGCTCTACGGCGAGGATCCGAACGACGGCGTCGGCGGCTTCGGCGCGTTTTTCCTGCTGCTGGACGAGCCCGAGGTCTACGGCCTGCCCCCGCACCCCGTCGACACGACCCACGACCTGCCCGAGATGTGGCGGTCGGCCGCCGTCGCCGCCGGCGCCCTTGCCGTCGGCGTGGCGGCATGCCTCCTGGGAGGGCGGCGATGACCGAGCGCTCGACCGAGGGGTATTACGGCCGCCCGATCGTCAAGCCGCCGGTGTGGAAGAACGAGGTCGCCTGGTACCTGTTCACGGGCGGCCTCGCGGGCGGCTCGTCCGCCCTGGGCCTGGCGGCGCGGGCGAGCGGCAACCGCCCGCTGGCACGGTCCACGACGTTCACGGCCGCGGCCGCCCTGACGGCGAGTCCGATCCTCCTCATCAAGGATCTCGGCCGCCCGGAACGGTTCGTGAACATGCTGCGCGTCGTCAAGCCGTCGTCCCCGATGAACGTCGGTACCTGGATCCTGACGGTCGCGGGGACGGCGGCGGGCGCGGCGGCTGCGTGCGAGGCGACCGACGTCCTGCCCCGCGTGCGCGCCGTGGCCCAGGGGGTGGCGGGCCTGCTCGGCCCGGCGCTCGCCACGTACACGGCCGTGCTCGTCTCCGACACCGCCGTCCCCGTCTGGCACGAGGCGCGGGCCGAGCTGCCGCTGGTCTTCGCCTCCGGTGCCGCCGCGAGCGCCGGCGCCGCCGCGGTGATCCTGACGCCCTCGGACGCCGCCGGGCCGGCGCGCAGGATGATGCTGGCCGGCGCGGTCGGCGAGCTCGCCGCCACGACCGCCATGGAGCGGCGCCTGGGCGCCCTCGGCGAGCCGTACCACCGCGGAAAGGCCGGGGCGTTCGCCCGGGCCGCGAAGGCCGCGACCGCCGCCGGCGCCGCCCTGGGCGCAGTCAGCGGACGGCGTCGCGTCACGGGCCGACTGGCGGCGGGGCTGGTGTTCGGCGGAGCCGTCGCCGAGCGTTTCGCGGTGTTCCGGGCGGGCTTCCAGTCCGCCGAGGATCCCCGCTACGTCGTCATGTCTCAGCGCGGCCGCGCGTAGCTCGCGGCGTTGTTCTCGAGACGGCCCAACCGGTACGATCCATGGGCCATGCAGTGGGTGTCGAAGTGACGCTGGTTCCGTCGACGGGGCCGCGCATGGCGGTGGCTCTGCTGGACACCGTGCTGGAGCGCGTGCCGGTGGGCGTGCTGGTCGTCGATGCCGACCTGCGCGTCGTCCGCGCCAACGCCGCGCTGTGCGTGCTGGCGGGCGGCGACGAAGATGTGCTCGTCGGCCGGCGGCTGGCCGACGTGGCCCCGTGGATCCCGGAGGACGACGCCCGCCGCGCGCTCGAGAGCGGGACGACCGAGGAGATCGAGCTCGCGGACGCCGGCCGGCCGGGCCGGTTTGTCGTCGACCTGCAGCCGCTGCCCGGCGACGGCGGCCCCGCGCTCGCCTGCCTCGTGCGCGACGTCGGGGAGCCCGGCGCATGGCGGCAGGGGATGGGCGGGATCGAACGGCTCGCGGCCGACCTCTCGAGCGCGGTCACCCAGGCGGAGGTCACCCGCCTCGTCGTCAGCCGCTCCCGCGAGCTCGTCGGCGCGAAGACCGTGTCGGCCGCGCTCCTCTCGGTCGACGGCACGGCCCTCGAGATGGCCGGGATGGCGGGGTTCGACGAGGCGACCGAGCGTGAGTGGCAGCGTTTCGACCTGGGTCGGCGAACGCCGCTCGGCGACGTCGTCCGCACCGGGCAGCCGGTCTTCCTCGACTCGGCCGACGAGCGGGCCCGGAGGTACCCCGACCTGCCCGGCCCGACGGTGGGGGAGGCGATCGCCGCGCTCCCGATCCAGGGTCGCGGCGCCGTCATCGGCGCGATCGCGTTCCGGTTCGGCGCGGGCAAGCGGCTCGAGCCGGCCGATCGGTCCGCCCTGACGACGATCGGCTGGCACTACGGCCAGGCGCTCGACCGTGCCCGGTTGTTCGAGGCGGCCGAATCGGAGCGGCAGCGCCTGCAGGCGCTGATGCAGCAGCTCCCGGTGGGCGTCGCGATCGCGGAGGCCCCGTCCGGCCACATCGTCGCCGTGAACGACAAGGCAACGCAGATCTGGCGGGTACCGCCGCCCGGCCCGGAGCCGATCACCGACGTCACCCCCTACGTCGCCTACCACCCGGACGGGCGCCGGTTCGAGCCGGGCGACTGGCCGATCGCGCGGAGCCTGGCGACCGGCGAGGTGGTGGACAGCGAGGAGATCGAGGTCGAGCTCGGCGATGGTACCCGGGGCTGGATCAACATCAGCGCCCGCCCGGTGCTCGATGCCGCCGGCCACGTGCTGGGCGCCGTCACGACGCTCGTGGACGTCACCGAGCCGCGCCGGCGCGAGACCGAGGCCAGGTTCATCGCCGACGCCACCGACCTGCTGGTCGAGTCGCTCGACCCCGACGAGTCCCTGCGGCGCCTGGCGCGCCTCGTGGTGCCGCGGCTGGCCGACTGGTGTGTGGTCTACGTGCTCGAGGGAGGGCGGCTGCGGACGGTCTCGATCGAGCACACCAATCCTGACCTGGTCGAGCTGGCGCAGGAGCTCGAGCGCCGCTATCCGGCGGATCTCGACGGCAGCGTCGGGCGCGTGATCACCACCGGGGAGTCGCAGCTGACGGCCCGCATCACCCGCGAGATGGTGGAGGCGGCGGCGCCTGACGCCGACTTCACCCGCATCATCTACGACGAGCTCGGCCTGCGCTCGGCGCTGACGGTGCCCCTGCGCGCACGCGGGCGGGTGCTCGGCGCACTCACGCTCGTCGCCGCCGAGTCCGAGCGCCTCTTCACCGCGCGCGACGTCTCGTTCGCCGAGGACATCGCCACCCACGCCGCCCTCGCCGTCGCGAACGCGCGCCTCTACACCGAGCAGCAGGAGATCGCCCTGACGCTCCAGCGCAGCCTCTTGCCCCGGCGCATGCCGCGGCCCCCCGGCGTCCAGGTGGCCGCCGTCTACCGCGCCGCCGGGGCCCAGAACATGGTCGGGGGCGACTTCTACGACCTCTGGGAGATGACGGGCGGGCCGGAGGGCGAGTTCGGCTTCGTCATCGGCGACGTCTGCGGCAAGGGCGCGGGGGCCGCCGCGCTGACCGCACTGGCCCGGCACACGGTGCGGACGGCGTCGATCTGGCTCCCGGGCCACCGCCCGGACGGTGTCTTGCGGGCCGTCAACGACGCGGTCATCAAACGGGCCGGGAGCGGCCAGTTCTGCACGGTCGCCTATGCATATGCAAAGCCGTTCGAGGACGGGTTCGAGCTGCTCGTCGCGTCGGGCGGGCACCCGCTGCCGTTCGTCCTGCGCGCCGACGGGTCGGTGGAGCAACCGGGCACCCCGGGGACGCTGCTCGGCATCCTCGCGGACATCAACGTCCACGAGCAGCGGATCGTGCTGCGCCCGGGCGACGGGATCGTGCTCTGGACGGACGGGGTAAGCGACCGCCGCGGCGACGGCGAGCTCTTCGGCGAGGAGCGGCTGCGCGCGCTGCTCGAAGCCGCCGGGGCCGGATCGCCGCGCGAGATCGCCGACGCGATCGAACGGGCGGTGGTGGGCTTCTCGGCGACCGAGCCACAGGACGACATCGCCCTGCTGGTCGTCCGGATCGTACCGCGCTAGGCGCTCTAGGTGCCGTCCAGCGCCGAGAGGGCCTCGGCCCGGCTCGGGTAGACGGGGATCACGTCGGACACCGACACCAGCTCGAACAGGCGCGTGACGCTGCCTCCCGGCACCGCCACCACCACGAGCCGGCGCGGCCGCTCGGCGCTGGTCAGGCTGCGGTAGCCGGCGACGAGGACGCCGAGGATGCTCGAGTCGATGAAGTCGGTCTCGGACAGATCGACGACGACGTCCCCGCCCGCCGCGATCGCCTCCTCCACGTATGCGCGGACGTCCGCCGCGGTCGACAGATCGTGCTCGCCCCGAAGGACGAGCACCCGGATACTCCCGTCGGATTCAACCCCGATCTGCCCGGTTCTCACACATCCCTCCGACGTCGCATCGAAGCGACGATCTTACCTATCCAGACCACGTTTGCAGGCACGTTCGCAGGGGTAGGCGACCTTCTCAAGCCAACGCCACCGGAAGGATGCAAGATGGCTCAGCTAGACGGCAAGAGAATCGCGTTTCTGGCCACCGATGGGGTCGAGCAGAGCGAGCTCGCCGAGCCGTTCGCGGCGGTCGAGAAGGCCGGCGCGAAGGCCGAGCTCGTGTCGCTCGCCCACGGCCGGATCCAGGGCATGGAGCATCACGACAAGGGCAAGACGTTCGAGGTCGACCGGGTCGTCGAGGACGCCGACGCGTCCGACTACGACGCGCTCGTCCTGCCCGGCGGCGTCGCGAATCCGGACGCGCTGCGCACGGAGCGGCCGGCAGTCGAGTTCGTGCGCGCGTTCTTCGAGCAGGGCAAGCCCGTCGGCGCGATCTGCCATGCGCCGTGGATGCTGGCCGAGGCTGGAGTCGTCGACGGCGTCCGGCTGACGTCGTGGCCCAGCCTCGAGACCGACATGCGCAACGCGGGCGCCGACTGGGTCGACGAGGAGGTCGTGACCGACGGCGGCCTCGTCACCAGCCGCAAGCCCGGCGATCTGCCGGCGTTCTGCCGAAAGATCGTCGAGGAGTTCGCCGAAGGCTCGCACGCCGCTCAGCGCGAGCGGGCTGCGGCGTCTCGCTGACCCGGCGTTCGCGGGGGCCGGAGCGCGCTCCGGCCCCCGCCGCCGGGACGTCCGTCACACGGCCCGCAGCGGCGTCCGCGCGAAGCGGAACGAGACGCGGTCGTCCGAGACCGCCGCGTCGATGTCCGCGAGCGCCGCGGCCCGTTCTCCGGCCCACGCTCCGGACGCCGACAGGATCACCTCGGCCGCGGTCTGGTCGAGCGATGCCGTGAGCGTCACCTCGTCGGCCTTTGCCGCCGTCACGGCCGCCGCGACGGCGCCCCCGGCCCGGTCGGCCGCGAGCGGCGCGAGCCCGGCCCGCACGGCGAGCGCGGTCGTCGCGTGGCGGGCGATCTCGCCGCGCGACGGGCCGTTTAGCAATCTGAGGGTGATGGTAGGTTCCATCGCATGGAGGGCACGGAGCTGCAGCTGGTCGCCGAGCTCGTCGTGCCTGCCGACGTCGGCATGTTGTCACTTTGCCGGACGACGCTGGTGGGCGTCGTGTCCGGCCTTCCCATCACCGACCGGCGCCTGGACGACCTGAAGCTCGTGCTCTCGGAGGTGTGCGGGGCGGCCATGGAGCGCACCCACGCGCCGGCGGGCACCGTCGACATCGGATTCCGCCGCTCGGCCGGCGAGATCGAGGTGACCGTCGCCGACCGCGGGCCCGATCCCGGCGAGGGCCACATGCTCGCGGTGCAGCTGCTCGAGAAGCTGTGCTCGCGGATCGACGTCGAGCGCCACGGCGAGGGCCCCGGCCGGGTCGTCCGGTTCGCCCAGCGGCTGTCGGCCTGAGGGCCGCCGGTCATCGCACATCGTCCGTCTGGTGGCGATGGCGCTCGCGCAGCTTGACCGCGTGCGTCGCGAGCTCCTGAGTGCGAGTCCTGCTCGGCCCCGATCAGCTCGTTGCGCGCCTCCGAGACCCGGATGAGCTCGTCCAGCTTGAGGTTGAGCGCCTTCGACTCCCGACTCGACGTGTGCTGGACGGCGCACACCATGACGAGGCTCGCGAGCGATACGAAGGGCGAGATCGCGACGACCACCGCGAACGTGGCCTCGCGGCCGAGCAGGTCGCTGATGGCGTCGATGACGCGGCTCGGCTTCCGGCGCTCCACCCGGCCCAGGTACCCTACCGCACGGCCAGGTAACCGGGGTCAGACCCCGCAGGTGAGTGCCACAGAAGTGCAACGGCCGACGTTCGGGGTCAGACCCCGATTGTCGTCTGCACCACCACCTCGACGGCGCGGGCGAGCGTGTCGAGGCCCATGCTCGGGCCGCCGGTCGCCGTCACCTGCTCGGGCAGGCAGGGGACGTGGACCAAGCCTCCGCGCAGGTCGGGCCGCTCGGTCGCGATCAGGTGCATGAGGCCGTAGAAGACGTGGTTGCAGACGTAGCCGCCCGCGTCGGGCGACGGAGCGGCGGGCACGCCGGCGGCGAGGAGCGCCGAAACGACCTCCACGACCGGAAGCGTCCCCCAGTAGGCGGCGGGCCCGCCGATCAGCACCGGCTCCTCGGCCAGCGACCGGCCCGCGTTGTCGGCCGCGGTCTCGGTGACCAGGTTGAGCGCCACCCGCTCGACCGTGACCCGGTCGCGGCCGTTCGCCTGGCCCAGCACGACGACCGCCGTCGGTTCCGTCTCGGCGATCGCGGCCGCGAGCGCCCGGGTGGCATCGCCGTAGACGACCGGCAGCACGACGGTGGCCACATCGAGATCCGCCGCCCGCCGGGAGCCGAACTCCGCGAGCGCGGCCGCGGACGAGTTGACCGGCCGGCCGTCGAACGGCTCGAAGGCGGAGACGAGGACGCGGCCCGAGTCAGCCTCCCAACGGGTTCAGGACGGCCGCCTTCCCGTTGGCCCCGAACAGCAGCAGGTCGACCATTCGGAACGTATTCGTGTCCGGCCCCAGCTGCGGCCGCCAGGCCGGGTCGCGCACGATCGAGAACGTGCTGCCCTCCATGGCCCGATGGAACGTCTCGGCCACGATGCGCGCGCCGACGCCGGTCAGGCGGCCCTGGTTCAGCTCCGCCTCCCGCAGGACGTAGAACCAGAGCGGCGTGTCGGTCGTCACCCGCTTGAGCTGCTTCTTCGACAGCCCCTCGAGGGTCGCCGAGCCCTTGCCGTCGCGGATCTGCGCCCTCGTCAGCGGCGTCACGGCGACGCCCTTGCTGTTCATCAGCGCCGCCATCTGCTGGCCCGACGCCAGCGACACCATCTTTGCCCGCGTCAGGTTGCGGTAGGCCAGGTTGCGCTCGATGCCCGGCGGCGGAGGCGTGCCTCCGATGGAGCCGGTCGGCAGGTCGTGCAGCGGGTCTACGAGCATCGTGTCGATGCGCTGCGCGCGGTTGAAGTCCGACTCGGCGACGGCCAGGTCCTCGCGGCCGGCCTCGCCGAAGTTGTAGAGCCGGCGGAAGTCGGCGATCCAGATGCCGAACAGCTGGTCGAGCCCGTCGAGGTTGCCGCTCGTGCCCGTGAAGCGGAACAGCAGGTCGAGCGTGCCCCCGCCGTCCGGGAAGTTCACGTTCCAGTTGTAGGCGGCCCGCACCATGCTGTGCCCGAGCCGGTAGGCGGCGACCGAGAACTCGAGCGGCATCGTCGGCATGTCGGTCGGCGTCGCGCCCACCTCGAACACCTTGCGGCCGTTCTTGAAGACGTCGTCGACCACCGCCTTCTGGCAGATCCGGGGCAGGAAGTCGGTGCGGATCATCCA
>Ga0157369_10003054_pt1 | contig 19992 bp, 19 predicted proteins | sample C25metaG_FD_113461 | JGI IMG/M metagenome (GOLD analysis project Ga0157369, IMG submission 113461) | Corn rhizosphere microbial communities from Kellogg Biological Station, Michigan, USA - C2-5 metaG | ecosystem: Host-associated > Plants > Roots > Rhizosphere > Soil | place: USA: Michigan...
ACGCCCCAGCCCGCCAGCAGCGCCCGCTCCGGAATCTCCGGGGCGGGCGCTGCTTCCGTTTCAGCGTCCGACACATCGGATTACACCTACCGATAGCCTGCTAAGCGATCGTTAAGCTCACCGGATCGACACTAACCCCAAGGTATCTCGCAGCCCCGCCCGATACCCCGCGGTTCCAGTCACTTTCGTATCCGGGAGAAGCACATGAACCTCAATCGTCGTATCGCCAAGAGCCTTCTCGTCCTGACCATCGCCTCGGTGTTTTCCACCGCCGCCCTGGCCGACACCCGACCCGATGTCGCCACCCAGCAGGTCGCCACCCTGCCGGCGATATCCCAGCAGGGCCAATCGGCCTTCAGGGACGTGATCGCCGCGCGCCAGGATCTCTTCGGAGGTCACGTCGATCAGGCCAAGCAGCAGCTGGGTGCCGCCGAGAGCGCCCTGCAAACGGCCCAGACCGACAAGACCGCCTATCTCAAGTCGGCCAAAGACCTGCGGGGTCAGGACGGCAAACTCATGCAGGTCTCCGCGCAGGACGCCAAGGCCACGTCCTGGCTGCCGATCTGGAGCGGTATGGCGCTGCGTGACGACTATGTCGCCACCCCGGCCAAGAATCAGGCCGTGGCCCAGGCCAACGAGAAGATCCAGCAGGGTGACACCCAGGGCGCTGGCGCGATCCTCAAGGTGGCCGGCGTCGACGTCGACTACTCCACCGCAGTGCTGCCGGCCCAGGAAACCCTGGACCTGGTGCACAGGGCCAACCAGGAGCGGGGCCACGAGCAATACTGGCAGGCGAACCTCACGCTCAAGCAGGTGCAGAACAGCCTGAGATTCGACAACGCCAATGTCGACGTGACCCCCACCAGCTGGTTCTCCAGGACCACCACGGTCTTCACCCCGGTCGACAAGACCTGAGCCGGGCGCAGACCCCTGAGGCCAATGGAATCGTTAACTTCAGCGTAACGATTCCGTCCTCAGGTTGATTGAACGCCCGGCAGTCGAGGTCTAGGGTGACTCCACGACAGGTGATTCGTGGAGATCCCAATGACAACGACATCCTCCCCACCGGCTCGGATCGCCAGGCGCCGCAGCGACAAGCAGCAGCGCCTGGACCGGGTGGCCACGCTGGCCGATGGCAAGGTGTTGCCCACCGCCTCCATCGTCGCGGCCCTGGAACAGCTGCTGGCCCCCGGCGACCGGGTGGTGCTGGAAGGCAACAACCAGAAGCAGGCCGACTTCCTCTCCCGCAGCCTTGCCCAGGTCGATCCGGCCCGGCTGCACGACCTGCACATGATCATGCCCAGCGTAGGTCGCGCCGAGCACCTGGACCTGTTCGAGCGCGGCATCGCCCGCAAGCTGGACTTCTCCTTTGCCGGCACCCAGAGCCTGAGGATCAGCCAGCTGCTGGAGGACGGGCTGCTCGAAGTCGGCGCCATCCACACCTACATCGAACTCTATGCCCGGCTGCTGGTGGACCTGATTCCCAAGGTGGTACTCAGCGCCGGCTTCATGGCCGATCGCGCCGGCAATATCTACACCGGTCCCAGTACCGAGGACAGCCCGGCGCTGATCGAGCCGGCGGCCTTCAGCGACGGCATCGTCATCGTCCAGGTCAACCAGCTGGTGGACGACGTGTCCGAACTGCCGCGAGTCGACATCCCCGCGGACTGGGTGGATTTCGTGGTGGTGGCCGACCGGCCCTTCTATATCGAGCCGCTGTTCACCCGCGATCCGCGCCACATCAAGCCGGTGCACGTGCTGATGGCGATGATGGCGATCCGCGGCATCTATGAACGCCACCAGGTGCAGTCGCTCAACCATGGCATCGGCTTCAACACCGCGGCCATCGAGCTGATCCTGCCCACCTACGGCGAGCGCCTGGGCCTCAAGGGCAAGATCTGCCGGCACTGGACGCTCAATCCCCACCCCACGCTGATCCCGGCCATCGAGAGCGGCTGGGTGGAAAGCGTGCACTGCTTCGGCACCGAACTGGGCATGGAGGGCTATATCGCCCAGCGCCCGGACGTCTTCTTCACCGGTCGCGATGGCTCGCTCCGCTCCAACCGGCTGCTCTGCCAGCTGGCCGGTCAGTACGCCGTGGACCTGTTCATCGGCGCCACCCTGCAGGTGGATGGCGACGGCCATTCCTCCACCGTGACGCGGGGGCGCCTGGCCGGCTTCGGTGGCGCGCCGAACATGGGCCATGATCCGCACGGTCGGCGTCACCCCACCCCGGCCTGGCTGGACATGCGGCAGCAGACCGGCGACGGCGCACCGGCCCTGCTCGAACGCGGCAGGAAGCTGGTGGTGCAGATGGTCGAGACCTTCCAGGAAGGCGGCAAGCCCACCTTCGTCGACACCCTGGACGCCGTGGAGGTGGCGCGCAAGAGCGGCATGCCGCTGGCGCCCATCATGGTCTATGGCGACGACGTCACCCACCTGCTCACCGAGGAAGGCATCGCCTATCTCTACCGCGCCCGCTCCCTGGAAGAGCGCCGGGCGATGATCGCCGCCGTGGCCGGGGTCACCGCCATCGGCCTGCGCAGCGATCCGGCCGAGGCCCGCCGCCTGCGCCAGGAAGGCCTGGTGGCCCTGCCCGAGGACCTCGGCATCCGCCGCACCGATGCCAGTCGCGAGCTGCTCGCCGCCAAGAGCATCGGCGAGCTGGTGGAATGGTCCGGCGGCCTCTATCAACCCCCGGCCAAGTTCAGGAGCTGGTGATGCGCGCCCTCGCCCGCCGTACCTCATCGCCCGCCGAGCGCCTGGCCGAGTGGGCCGTATCCGCCCTGGTGGACGAAGCCGAACTCTCGCCCAAGCCGGCCCTGGTGGATCGCCGCGGCCAGGGCGCCCACGGTGATCTCAGCCTTGGCCTGATGCTGACCTCGGCCCAGGCCCTGCAGCCCTGCTTCCAGGCCATGGCCGAAGCCGCAGAGCGAGGGCTGCCCGCCGCCGAACTGCGCCGCCTGATCGGCCAACTGGGGCGTGACGGCGAAGCCGCCATGCTGCAGGTCACCCACGGGGTCAACACTCACCGCGGCGCCATCTGGGCGCTGGGGCTGCTGGTGACGGCGACCGTGCATGAACGTCCGACTTCCACCCAGGCGCTGTGCCTGGCGGCCGGGCGCCTGGCCAGCCTGCCCGATCCGGACGTGCCCCAGGCAGCGCCCAGCCATGGCCAGCGCGTCGCCCAGCGCTATGGCGTCGGCGGCGCCCGGGCCGAGGCCGCCGCGGGCTTTCCTGCCATCCACCAGCGCGGTCTGCCGCAGTTGCGCGCCAGCCGCCAGGCCGGTGCGGGCGAACAGAACGCTCGCCTGGATGCGCTCCTGGCCATCATGACCGCGCTGGACGATACCTGCGTGCTGCACCGGGGCGGCCCGGCGGCCCTCACCACCATGCAGCAGGGCGCCCGCGCCGTGCTGCAGGCCGGGGGCAGCGCCAGTCTCGCCGGGCGGCGCCAGCTGCTGACCCTGGATCGCCAGTTGCTGGCCGCCAACGCCTCTCCCGGCGGCGCCGCCGATCTCTTGGCCGCTACCCTTCTCGTCGATCGCCTGGAGCCATGGCTCCCTGGAGACCTCTGATGGAACACTTCACCTGCCGCTATCCGGCCAGCCAGCGCCGCCAGGGCCGTGCCCTGGTGGGCTGCGTCGGCTCGGGGGACCTGGAAGTCCTCCTCGAACCCGCCAACGCCGACTTCACCCTCAAGGTGACCACCTCGGTCAACGGCAGCGAACCGCGCTGGCGTGCCCTCTTCGACCGGCTGTTCGCCACCCGTGAGGACCTGCCGGCCCTGACCCTCGACATCCATGACTTCGGCGCCACCCCGGGCGTGGTGCGCCTGCGCCTGGAGCAGGGTCTGGAAACCCTCGACCTGGAGGACAGCACCCATGGCTGAAGCCACCCTTCCCGATGTCCAGGAGCTGCTGCACAGCCGCAGCTTCGTCGAACTCGGCGCCCGCGAGCGGGCCCGTGTGGTACTCGATGCCGGCAGCTTTCGCGAGCTGGTCGATCCCTTCGAACGGCTGATGTCGCCGTGGCTGCCCAAGCAGGGCATCGTCTGCCAGGCCGATGACGGCGTGGTGGTGGCCAAGGGGCTGATCGACGGCCAGCCCGCGGTGGTCTGCGCCATCGAGGGCGCCTTCCAGGGTGGCAGCATGGGCGAAGTGGGCGGCGCCAAGATCGCCGGTGCCCTGGAGCTGGCGCTGGAAGACAATCTCGCCGGCACCCCGACCCGCGCCGTGCTGCTGCTGGAAACCGGCGGCGTGCGCCTGCAGGAAGCCAATCTGGGGCTGGCCGCCATCGCCGAGATCCAGGCGGGCATCGTCGCCTTGCGCGCGCACCAGCCGGTCATTGGCGTCATCGCTGGCAGCGTCGGCTGCTTTGGGGGCATGTCCATCGCCGCGGGTCTGTGCAGTCAGCTGATCGTCACCCGCGAGGCCCGCCTGGGACTCAATGGGCCCCAGGTGATCGAACAGGAAGCCGGCATCGAGGAATACGATTCCCGCGACCGCCCCTTCATCTGGAGTCTGACCGGCGGCGAACAGCGGGTCGCCACGGGCCTGGCCGATATCTTCGTCGCCGACGACAGCGCCGCCGTGACTGCCGCCATCCGCCAGAGCTTTACCCAGGGCGCTGCCGACGCCTACCGCAGCCAGCAAGCCGAACACTACCTGACGCGCCTCGAGGATCTCGACACCCGTCCCCAGGCGGACGCCGCCGCGGTCCGCCACCTCTATGCCGGAGACCAGCCATGAGCACCCAGCCTTCGCAACGCGGCCTGACCTGGTTCCAGGCCCTGGCCGGCCAGGGTGAGGCCGTCGCCGGCCTGCCCGCCTCCCTGCGCGTCGCCGACCTCGAACTGGCCGGACGCCCCGCGCGCTGGCTGGCGGTGGTAGCGGATGCCGAGAATCCCTTTCCCCGGGCCCGCCAGGGCGAGGTCGGTCTGCTGGAGGGTTGGGGCCTGGCCCGGGCCATCCAGCAGTCCATTGCCGAGGATCGTGACGCCGCGGTGAAACGCACCCTGATCGCCCTGGTGGACGTGCCCAGCCAGGCCTACGGTCGCCGCGAGGAAGCCTATGGCATCCACCAGGCCCTGGCCGGGGCCGCCGGGGCCTACGCCGAGGCGCGCTTGGCCGGCCACCCGGTACTGGGCCTGCTGGTGGGCAAGGCCATGTCCGGCGGCTTTCTCGCCCATGGCTACCAGGCCAATCGCCTGCTGGCCCTGCGCGATCCCCAGGTGCAGGTGCATGCCATGGGCAAGGCCTCGGCCGCGCGGGTCACCCTGCGCAGTGTCGAGGAGCTGGAACGCCTGGCGGCGGACATCCCCCCCATGGCCTACGACCTGGACAGCTATGCCTCCCTGGGCCTGCTCTGGCGCCAGCTGGAGGTGGCCCAGCCCGACCAGCCCTCGACTGCAGATCTGCAGCAGGTACGCCAGGCCCTGGTCGAGGCCCAGGCCGATGTGCTCGCCAGCGGTACCACCGATCTCAAACTCCGGCTGGACGGCGCCAACCGCGCGGCCTCTCGCGCAGTACGTGAACGCCTGCGGGCGGGATGGAGCGCGTGATGAGCGGGCGGATGGCGGGATCGTTGGGCTTCGCTGCGCTCAACCCAACCTGCGAGGCTCAGGTAGGTTGGGTTGAGCGCAGCGAAGCCCAACACCGGCCCCACGACCTCCTCTGGGGCCTCACCCCGGACGCCCTGCCCGCGCGCGCCCCCAGTTGGGCCCACCAGGTCGCCCAAACCGGCCTGCCCGTCGTCGTCCGCCGCGCGACACCTGAGCCCGGCCGCATCCCGGTCGGCCTGCGCGGCACCACCCGCGCCGAGCGGCTGGCGGCCTGGCTGGAGCCTGCTGTCGTACTGCAGCGGCGGTCTCCCGAGGCGCTGCGGATCACGAACGGCTGCCGCGATCTGCCCGTCTTCGACACCCTTGGCCGCTTACAAACCCGGCTGGATGACCTGGGCCTGCCCTGGGGCCCCACCGGCGCCGCGGGCTACGAACTCGCCTCTGGCTGGCCAGCCCTGCATGCGGGGAGCGATCTGGATCTGCTGATCCGTTGCGCAGCCCCGCTGCCACGCGAGCAGGCGCGGGCCCTGCTGGCGTCCCTGCAAACACAGGCGCTCTGTCGCCTGGATATCCTGCTGGAGACCCCGCTCGGCGGCGTGGCCCTGGCGGATTGGGCGGCGAACGCGCCCAGGGTGCTGCTCAAGACCGCTGCCGGTCCCCAGCTGGTAGGCGATCCCTGGCCAGAGGCACGCGCCGCATGAGTACCCTCTTCCAGTTTCCCGGCCAGGGTGCCCAGCGTTCCGGCATGCTGCATGCCCTGCCCGACGACGCCGAGGTCCGGCGGACGTTGGCGGAAGCCGCCGCGGTGCTGGACCTCGATCCCTTGAACCTGGACTCCGTCCAGGCCCTGGAACATACCCGCGCCGTGCAGCTCTGCCTGCTGATCGCCGGCGTCGCCACGGCGCGCCTGCTGCTGAGCCGCGGACCGGCGCCACAGCTGGTGGCGGGCTTGTCCATCGGAGCCTATGCCGCCGCGGTGGTGGCCGAGGCCCTGGACTTCGCCGATGCGCTGCGCCTGGTGGCCCGTCGCGGCGAATTGATGCAGGCGGCCTACCCGTCCGGCTACGGCATGCTGGCGATCCTGGGCCTGGGGCGTGGCGCGGTGGAGAGCCTGGTCGCTGACCACCATCGCCCTGCCGCGCCGCTGTACCTGGCCAATGCCAATGCCGAGCAGCAATACGTGGTCGCGGGCAGCGATGCCGGCCTGGCCGCGCTGGCCGAAGCCGCGCGCGCCCAGGGTGCCGCAGCGGCCAAGCGCCTGGCCATGAGCGTGCCGTCCCACTGCCCGCTCCTCGCCGAAGCCGCCCAGACTCTGAATAAGGCCTTTGCCGAGGTCGAGCTACGCGCGCCCCGGCTGGCCTATCTGAGCGGTACCTCGGCAAGACGGCTGGTGCGTGCCGAGCAGTTGCGCGACGACCTGGCCTTCAACATGGCGCGGACCATCGAATGGCACGCCACCCTGGAAGCCGCCCGCGAGCGCGGCGTGCGCCTGGCCATCGAGCTGGCGCCGGGCAGCGTGCTCAGCCAACTGGCCAGGCGCGTACTGCCCGCCAGCGGCGTACTGGCCTGGCAGGATACCCACCCCGAAACCCTGGACGCGCTGCGGCGCGAGGAGGCGGCGCGACCGGACTGAACATTCCCCATACGGCGGCTGCCCTCACCCCCGCCCTCTCCCCGCGGGAGAGGGGGTAAAAGCGCGAGCAGCGGCCAGGCTTCACCCCACCCCCAAGCACAACCGAGGACAACAACAATGATCATCTACGGTGTCGCTTTACTTTCCCTCTGCACCCTGGCCGGCATCTTCGCCGGCGAAGTCCTGGGCCGGCTCATCGGCGTGCCCGCCAACGTCGGCGGTGTCGGCATCGCCATGTTGCTGCTGATCTTCTTCAGCAGCTGGATCAGCAATCGCGGCACCGGCCTCAAGCCCAAGACCGAACAGGGCGTGGAGTTCTGGAGTGCCATCTACATCCCCATCGTGGTCGCCATGGCGGCGCAGCAGAACGTGGTGGGAGCCCTGCACAGCGGCCCCATGGCCATCCTCGCCGGCCTGACGGCAGTGGGTATCGCCTTCGCCCTGGTGCCGGTGCTCGATCGCCTGGGTCGCAAGAAGCCTGCCACAGCCACCCCCGCTTCCCTTAGCCAGACCGCCCGGTGACCGCCATGCTGATCGAAGCCCTGAGCAAGACCACCCAGTCCTACGGTTTGATCGCCTCCTTCGCCGTGATCGGCGTCATCATGTGGGTTTCCTACTGGCTCTCCGACAAACTCACCCGCGGTCGCCTGCACGGCTCGGCCATCGCCATCTTTCTCGGCCTGCTGCTCGCCTATGTCGGCGGGGTCGTCAGCGGTGGCCAGAAGGGCCTGGTCGACCTGCCGCTGCTGGGCGGCCTGGGCCTGCTCGGCGGCGCCATGCTGCGCGACTTCGCCATCGCCGCGACGGCCTTTGGCGTCAACATGCGCGAGCTGCGCGAAGCGGGCATCGCCGGAGTCATCGCCCTGCTGATGGGGGTGTTCTCTTCCTTCATCGCTGGCGTCGCCATCGCCCTGGCCTTTGGCTACACCGACGCCGTGAGCCTCACCACCATCGGCGCGGGCGCGGTGACCTACATCGTCGGTCCGGTCACCGGCGCGGCCATCGGCGCCAGCTCCGACGTCATGGCGCTGTCCATCGCCGCCGGCCTGGTGAAGTCCATCGTGGTGATGATCGCCACGCCCTTCCTGGCGCCCTACATCGGCCTGAATAATCCGCGCACGGCGGTGATCTTTGGCGGCCTGATGGGCACCTCCAGCGGCGTGGCCGGAGGCCTCGCCGCCACCGATCCGCGCCTGGTGCCCTATGGTTGCCTGACGGCGGCCTTCTACACGGCCCTGGGATGTCTGCTCGGCCCTTCGCTGCTGTTCCTGGCGACCCGCGCCGTCGTCGGCGGTTGAGACGCGGAGTCAGCCGCGCGCGTACATCCGGCATTCGGCGACGAAGGCCAGCAGATTGGGATCGCGCTCGCGGCTGCGCAGGAACACCGCGCCGATGCGCTGCTGCAGCCGGTAGCGCGGCGCCAGGGGCAGCAGCTTGAGGCGACTCTGGTAGACCGCCTCGACCCGCCCGGGCAACAGCGCGTAGCCCACCCCGGAGCTGACCATGCTCATCAGCGAGAAGATGTCGTTGACCTGCATGATCACCTCCGGCTCGAACCCGGCCTGGGCGAACACCTGGCGGCCGTCGCGAAAGGTGGCGAAGCCCTGGGTCAGGGTCACGAAGGGCACCCCCGCGAGGTCGCGCAGGTCCACCTCGGCCTGGTCGGCGAAGGGCGAGTCGCTGGGCGCGGCGAGAAAGATGTCGTCACTGAACAGCTCGACGCTCTCGCAGTCAGCATCCACCACGGCGTCGTCCAGGGCCACCAGCATGGCGTCCAGCTTGAAGTCGTGCAGCTGCACGGCGAGGTCGGCGTTGGAGCCCAGCACCAGGTCAATGTTGAGTTCGCTGCGCCTGAGCTTGAGGCCCATGATCAGCTGGGGCACGGTCTTGACCGTCAGCGAATAGAGCGCGCCCAGGCGGAAGCGATCGGCCGAAAAGCCGGCCGCCTGCCGCGTGAGGCGTACCGTCTCGGCCAGGTCCTGCATCAGTCGTTCGGCCCGTGCCTCCAGCACGAAGGCGCCATCCAGCGGCGTCAGGGTGCGCCCCTCGTGCTTGAACAGCGGACAGCGCAGGGCGTTCTCCAGCGAATGGATGGCGCGGTGCACGCTGACATGGCTGGTACCCAGCTCGGCGGCGGCCCGCGCCAGGTTCCGGCTGCGCATGAAGGCCAGGAAGATCTCCAGCTTGCGCAGGGTGAGTTCATCGGTATCGGACATGGCAGCCAGCAGGCGATGGAAGACAGCTGCCCACCTTGCCCGGATGGGCGGGCGGCGTCGAGTCCCGGCCCGGACTGGTCGTGAACGCTGCCAGGCCGTACCCTGCCCTGGCTCCGAAACAGGTCTGGGATCTATGCAACTGGAATGGCTGGAAGACTTCATCGAATTGGCCCGCACCCGTAGTTTCTCGCGGGCGGCGGAAAACCGTTTCGTCACCCACCCGGCGTTCGGTCGACGTATCCGAGCCCTGGAAGACTGGTGCGGAGCTCCGCTGATCCGTCGTCAGCAGCCCATCAGCCTGACGCCCGAGGGCCTGCTGCTGCTGGAAACAGCGCGCGAGGTGGTCGACCGGCTGAGCGAATGCCGCTCGCTGTTCCAGGGCACCGCCCTGCAGCGCGAGCAGCCGATCCGCATTGCCACGGGCCGTACGCTGGCCAGCGACTTCTTTCCAGAGTGGTACGACAGCCTCAGTGCGCGCTTCGGAGAGTTTCCCGTCTCGCTCATTACCAGCGGTGCCCAGGAAGCCATCAGCCGACTGGCCGCGGGCGATGCCGATCTGATGCTGATCTTCAGCAGTCCGCTGACCGAACGACTGCTCGATCCCGTACGCTTCGACACCCTGGTCATCAGCCAGGACGAGCTGCTGCCGGTCAGTGCGCCGGATGCCAGCGGGCAACCCCGCCACCGTCTGGACGATGGCGCTCGCGTCGTACCCTGGCTGGCCTTCGCACCGTCGCTGGCGCTGCGTGGCGTCCTGGCCCGGCATCTCGCCCGCCTGCCGGGCAAGCTGGCCATGCGCATGATCTACCAGGCCGACTCCTACCCCGCCATCCACCAGATGGCGCGGCGCGGCCACGGCCTGGCCTGGCTGCCCCGCATGGTGGTACGCGAGTCCCTGGCCCAGGGCAGTCTGGTGCTAGCGGGATCGGCCAGTCTGGTCGCCACCTTCGACATCTGCCTGCACCGGCTGCGCGGTCGCCACGATGAACGCCTCGAACGCATCTGGCAGACCCTGGTGGAAACTGCCTCATAACGGTGCACGGCGAAATAATCGGCTCCAGGCATTCGGCCAGCACGCAGGCTCTTGAGCCCCTGTGCCCACTTGGCCCTCAGTTGTGCCGAAACGGCAATTGAGCCACTGCCCAACCATGACCCAAGGTTGAACCTCACTCGTGAAGGCGCCGCCACCCTCGGCCGCGCTCCGCCAAGGGGAACCAGGCCATGTCGCACTCCATATCGACCCTTGCCAGCGCCGAGGCTGGCGCACCAGCCCGGCGTGGCTCCTGGAAGGAAATCTGCGCGGCCGGCATCGGCAACGCCCTGGAATTCTACGACCTGCTGATCTACGGCTATTTCGCCGTCATTATCAGCCGGCAGTTCTTTCCGGCGGAAAATGAAACCACCTCCCTGCTGCTGAGCGTGGCCACCTTCGCCATCTCCTTCATCATGCGGCCGCTGGGCGCCGTGGTACTGGGCTCCTACACCGACCGCCGCGGTCGCAAGGCCTCGCTAACGCTGTCCATCGCCCTGATGATGATCGGCACCCTGCTGATGACCTGCGTGCCCACCTACGGCCAGATCGGCCTGCTGGCGCCGCTGATCGTGATCATCGCGCGGATGCTGCAGGGCTTTTCCAGCGGCGGCGAGTTCGGCGCCTGCACCGCCTTCATGGCCGAGAACGCCACTGAGGGTCGGCGCGGCTTCTTCGCCAGTTGGCAGCTGTCCACTCAGGGCCTGGCCACGGTCTTCGCCGCTGGCGTAGCGGCGGTCCTGAGCTATGTGCTCAGCCCGGCGCAGCTGGACGACTGGGGCTGGCGCCTGGCCTTCGGCATCGGTCTGCTGATTGGTCCGATCGGCCTCTATATCCGCCGGCAGATGGATGAAACGCCTGAATTCAAGGCGCTGGCCCGCCGCGAAGGCCCGGACCCGACCCCAGTGCGGGATCTGCTGCAGGCCGACTGGCGCGTGCTGCTGCTGTGCATCGGCGTGGTGTCCGGCGCCACTGCCTTCAACTACGTGCACAAGCTGTACATGCCCACCTACGCCATGAAGCAGCTGCACATCGCCGCCACCTCCTCCTTTCTGGGCGCCTTCATCACTGGCCTTGCCATCATGCTGATGTCCCCGGTGTTCGGCATCCTGTCCGATCGCTTCGGCCGCCTGCGGGTGCTGGGCATCGCCATGACCCTGGTCGGCCTGTCGTCCTACCCGCTGTTCCTGCTGCTCAACGCCCTGCCCTCCATCACCACCCTGCTGCTGGTGCAGGCGCTCGTGGGCGTCTTGATCGCCGCATCCCTCGGGCCGATCCCGGCCATGCTGGCCGACGCCTTTCCCACCCGCACCCGCGGCTCGGGCCTGTCGCTGAGCTACAACTTCTCGGTCACGGCCTTTGGCGGCTTCGCCCCGTTGGTGGTGACCTGGATGATCAACAGCAGTGGCGACAATCTGGCCCCCAGCTATTACGTGATGGCCACCGCCGCCCTGAGCCTGGTATCGATCCTGGCGCTGACCCGCGCCCGGCGCCACGTCCCGTCCTGATCCACCGCCGGGGCCCGGCCCCGGCCTGCCCACCCTAGGAGCCTGCCATGACCACTCTCGCCCAGATCCGTGCCGGTCTGCCCCGCTACCCCATCGAAGTCGCGTTTCCGGACGTCGACCGCTGGAAGACCGGCAACACCGGCATCGACTATGTCCACACCTTCGACAGCGGCGTCGCAGGTCCTCACGTGGCCATCATGGCCCTGACCCACGGCAACGAGGTCAGCGGCGCCATCGCCGTCGACGAATTGCTGCGCCGAGGTATCCGTCCGCAACGCGGCAAGCTGACCCTGGCCTTTGGCAACGTGGCCGCCTACCACGCCTTTGACCCGGACGACATCGACGCCACCCGCTACCTGGAAGAGGACATGAATCGCGTCTGGCTGCCACAGCGCCTCCAGGGTCCGGCCACCACGGCAGACCTGGGGCGCGCCCAGCAACTGCGCCCGCTGATCGACGAGATCGACTGGCTGCTGGATATTCATTCCATGCACGAGCATTCCTCGCCGCTGATGATGACCGGTCCCCTGGAAAAAGGGCTGCGTCTGGCCGCGCAACTGGGTACACCGGAATTCGTCATCGCCGACGCCGGGCATCAGAACGGTCGGCGCCTGCGTGACTTTGGCGGCTTTGGCGAAGGCGATAGTCCCAAGAACGCCCTGCTGATCGAAACCGGCCAGCACGTGCTGGCCGTGAGCCGCCAGATCGCCCTCGATTGCGTCGCGCGCTTCCTGCTATTGGCCGAGGTGGTGGATGAAGCTGCGGTGGCCGACCTGCTGCAGGTGGCCAAGCCGGCGCGCCAGCGCTTCCTGCGGGTGACCGATGCCATCGTCGCGGACACCCTGGACTTTCGCTTCACCCAGGACTTCAAGGGCCTTGAGACCATCGCCGAAGCGGGCACGCTCATCGCCACCGACGGCGAGCGCGAGATCCGTACGCCCTACGCCAACTGCGTGCTGATCCAGCCCTCGATCCGCCACCTGGGTAGCGGTGTCACTGTCGTGCGCCTGGCGCGGGAGCTGGGTGAAGACGAAGTGCCCCACTGAGATAGTGAGGCGCTGGGCTGCGGCGCCGCTGAGCGCGATCCGCAGCCCTATTCCCTACAACCAGCCCTTGATCTGCTGGCAGACCGCCGTGGTGGAGATGCCGTAGCGGTCGTGCAGGGTCGGCAGCGCCCCGGCGTCGAGGAAGGCGTCGGGCAATGCGATCTGGCGGAAGGTGGGCGTCACGCCGTTGCGCAGCAGGGTGGTCGCCACCGCCTCCCCCAGGCCACCGATCAGCGAATGGTTCTCCGCCGCCACCACCAGCCGCCCCGGCTTGCGGGCTTCCGCCAGGATCGTCGCCTCGTCCAGCGGCTTGATGGTCGGCACGTGCAGCACCGAGACGTCCACGCCATCCGCGGCCAGGGCCTCGGCGGCCTCCAGGGCGCGCATGGTCATCAGGCCGGTGGACACAACCAGCACGTCGCGACCGGGGCGCACCACCTGGGCCTTGCCGAGCTGGAACCGGTAGTCGTAGCGGTCCAGCACCAGGGGCACGTTGCCGCGCAGGAGGCGCATGTAGACCGGCCCCTGGTGGGCGGCGATGGCCGGCACCGCCTGCTCGATCTCCAGGGCGTCGCAGGGGTCGATGACCATGAGGTTGGGCATGGCGCGAAAGATCGCCAGGTCGTCGGTGGCCTGGTGGCTGGGGCCGTAGCCGGTGGTCAGCCCCGGCAGCCCGCAGACGATCTTGACGTTGAGATTCTCCTCGGCGATGGCCATGCAGATGAAGTCGTAGGCGCGGCGCGAGGCGAATACCGCATAGGTGGTGGCGAAGGGCACGCAGCCTTCGCGGGCCAGGCCGGCGGCGGCGCTCATCAGCAGCTGCTCGGCCATGCCCATCTGGTAGAAGCGCTCGGGATGGGCCTTGGCGAAGATGTGCAGGTCGGTGTACTTGGCCAGGTCGGCGGTGAGGCCGACGATGTCCTGGCGCTGCTCGGCCAGGGCCGCCAGGGCGTGACCGAACGGAGCCGGTCGCGTCGGCTGGCCCTCGGCGGCGATGCTGGCGATCATCGCCGAGGTGGTCAGGCGTGGCTTGGTGGCGGTGCTGGTAGTCATCAGAAGTCCCTCCCGGCATCCAGGGCGTCGAGGGCCAGGGCCCATTCGTGCGCCTCGACGCGGATGAAGTGAGTCTTGTCGCGGGTTTCCAGGAAGGGCACGCCCTTGCCCATGCGGGTATCGCAGAGAATGATCCGGGGCTGTCGGCCGGGGTGCTGGCGGGCGCGATCGAAGGCGGCAACCAGTGCCGCGCGGTCGTTGCCGTCGACGCGCTGGACGAACCAGCCGAAGGCCTGCCAGCGCTCGGCCAGGGGTTCGAAGGCCAGGATCTCGCGGCAATGGCCGTCGGCCTGCTGGTTGTTCACGTCCACCAGGGCGATGAGATTGTCCAACTGCCAGTGGGAGGCCGACATGGCCGCTTCCCAGGTGGCGCCCTCGTTGAGTTCGCCATCGGACAGCAGGTTGTAGACGAAGGCGCCGGACTGCTTGCGCTTGAGACCGAGGCAGGCGCCCACGGCGATGCCCAGGCCCTGGCCGAGGGAACCGCCGGTGATCTCCATGCCCGGGGTGTAGGCGGCCATGCCCGACATGGGCAGGCGGCTGTCGTCGCAGCCATAGGTTTCCAGCTCTTCCTGCGGCACGATGCCGGCCTCGATCAGCGCGGCGTAGAGGGCTATCGCGTAGTGGCCGATGGACAGGTAGAAGCGGTCGCGCCCTTCCCACTCGGGGTCCTGTGGCTGGTAGCTCAGGGCGTGGAAGTAGGCGACGGCCAGGACGTCGGCGACGCCCAGGGCCTGGCCGACATAACCCTGGCCCTGGATCTGGCCCATGCGCAGGGCATGGCGGCGGATGTTGTGGGCGCGCTCGGCCAGCGAGAGCGGTGCGAGCTGTGGCGAAGAAGCGGTCATGATCTGTACCTCGATTAGCGATTGACCAGGGCGGCAGGAATGCGCAGGACCAGCGTGGCGCCTATCACCAGCACCCCGGTGATGAGGAACATGCCGATGGCGCTGGAGCCGGTGCTGGTGGTGATCCAGCCGATCAGGTAGGGCGAGCAGAAGCCGGCCAGGTTGGCGAAGCTATTCACCGCGGCGATGCCGGCGGCGGCGGTGACCCCGCCCAGCAGCGTGGTGGGCAGCATCCAGAACAGCGAGGACGCCGAAAGGACGCCGGCCGCAGCCAGGCACAGGCTGAGGATCGACAGGGTGACGTTGTGGCCGAAGACCGCGGCGAGGCTGAGGCCGCAGGCGCCCAGCAGCATGGGAATCACCAGGTGCCAGCGGCGCTCGCGGTGCCGGTCGCCGCTGCGCCCGGCCAGCAGCATGGCGACGATGGCGCACATGTAGGGCAGGCTGGTGAGCAGGCCGATGTGCAGTGGATCGGCGACCCCCGAATTGCGCACCAGGGTCGGCAGCCAGAAGGTGATGGCGTACTGGCCCATGACCACGCAGAAGTAGATGGCGGCCAGCAGCCACAGCCGGCGATCACGGATGAAGTCGCGCACGCTGGCGTGCTCGGTCTTGTGCTGGTTGTCCTCGGCCAGTTCCTTCTGGATCAGCGCCTTTTCCTCGTCGTCCAGCCAGGTCGCCTGGTGCACGCCGTCCTTGAGATAGCCGAGCACCAACACCCCCACCAGCACCGTGGGGATGGCTTCGATGACGAACATCCACTGCCAGCCGGCCCAGCCGTGGACGCCGGCGAACTGATTCATGATCCAGCCCGACAGCGGGCCGCCGATCATGCCCGACAGGGGAATGGCGACGAACCAGAGCACCGTCATGCGGGCGCGGCGGTAGGTGGGAAACCAGTAGGTGAGATAGAGCAGCAGACCGGGCGCCAGGCCCGCCTCAGCCACGCCGAGCAGGAAGCGCAGCAGATAGAACTGCCAGGCCGTCTCGACGAAGGCGAACAGCCCCGAAAGGATGCCCCAGGTGATCATGATGCGGGCGATCCAGCGTCGCGCGCCGACCTTGTGCAGGATGATGTTGCTGGGCACCTCGCAGAGGAAATAGCCAATGAAGAACATGCCGGCGCCGAGGCCGTAGACGGCTTCGCTCAGCGCCAGGTCGTTCATCATCTGCAGTTTGGCGAAGCCGACGTTGACCCGGTCCAGATAGGCGCAGAAGTAGCACAGCATCAGGAAGGGCATCAGCCGCCAGGCGGTCTTGCGATAGGCATTGGCGCGCGCCGAGGTGGCCGCTGCCAGGGTGAGCGTAGTCATGGTCTGATCTCTTGTTGTTATGGGCGCCGCAGCCGCGGGCGCCCTTGTCGATGCAGAGCGTTGAAAACGAGGGGGCGATCAGTGGATCAGCATGCCGCCGTTGACGTCCAGGGTGACGCCGGTCAGGTAGCCGGAGAGATCGCTGGCCAGGAACAGCGCGGCATTGGCCACGTCTTTGGGCTCGCCGAGGCGACCCAGCGGGATGCCGTCGATGATCGACTGGCGGCGCTCGTCGTGCATCAGTCCGCCGGTGATGTCGGTCTGGATCAGGCCTGGGGTCAGGGCATTCACGCGGACGCCGTCCGGCCCGAATTCCCGCGCCATCGCCCTGGTCAGGCCCAGCACCCCGGCCTTGGCGGCGCTGTAGTGCGGTCCGCCGAAGATGCCACCGCCACGCTGGGCGGACACCGAGGACAGGCAGACGATGCTGCCAGCGCCCTGCGCGCGCATGGCCGGGATCACCGCCTGGGACATCAGCAGGGTGCCGCGCAGGTTGACGTCGAGGATGCGGTCGTAGTCGGCGCGGCCGATCTCCAGGGTCTTCACCGGCTGGGTGATGCCGGCATTGTTGACCAGCACGTCGAGGCGACCGTACTGGGCGAGCGCCTGGTCGACCGCGGCCTTGACCTGGGCTTCGTCGGCCACGTTGGCCGCCAGGCCCAGGTGACCTTCGCCAAGGCTGGCGGCGGCATCCCGCGCGGCACTGGCATCGAGGTCGAGGATGATGACCCGCGCGCCCTGGGCGGCGAAGGCCTGGGCCGTGGCGCGACCGATGCCGCGCGCGGAGGCGGCGCCGGTGATGAGGGCGATCTTGTCTTGCAGCAGCAGGGCATTCAGGGGCATGACGCTATCCTTCTTGTTGTTGTGGAGGGCTGTCGTTGAGGGCCAGAGTGCCCCTGCCCCAGGGCCCCAGCAACGCAGCCTGCGTCAGACCGTGCTGAAAAAAATTCATGCCTGTGGCTTGGCAGATCGGCCAGGCCTGTCGACAATCAGCCTCGAACTGGCCACAGAAGCCGCGCCCCATGGATTCCGCCAAGACGCTTTCCCTGCCACCCCTGAAAGCCCTTCAAGCCTTCGAGCAGACCGCCCGCTTCGCCAACGTCGCCCGCGCCGCCGAGCAACTGGCGCTGACGCCCTCGGCGGTCAGCCATCAGCTGGCCAAGCTGGAAGCCCTGGTGGGTCGCGCCCTCTTCGTCCGCGGCGCGCGCGGCATGACCCTGACCCCGGCCGGGGAGCAATACCTGGAAGAGGTCAGCGAGGTGCTGCACCGGCTGGCCATGGCCACGGATCGCGCGGCCAGCGATGCCGGCCTGGAATGCCTGCGCCTGCACTCGGCGCCGAGCTTCGGCCTGCTCTGGCTGATGCCGCGGCTGGAGCTGTTTCGCCAGAGTCATCCCGACCTGCAGATCAATCTCTCCTGCTCCTACGAATCCCTGCACTTCAGCCGCGACAAGGTCGACATCGACATCCGCCACGGCCTGCCCAGCTGGCCGAACCTGGAGATCCGCACCCTGCAGCGCGAACGCCTGGCGGTACTGGCCGCGCCGCAGTTGCTGGAAAAACGCCCGGTCCGGTCGCCGGCGGATCTGCTGCACAGTGAGTTGATCCTGTCCGAGGCCACCCTCATGAAGTGGCCCAACTGGTTCGCCCAGCAGGGCCTGGCGCTGCCGGAACGTCCCTACACCCTGAGTTTCGATCGCTCCTACATGACCCTGGAAGCCGCCCGCCATGGCCTGGGCTTCGCCCTGGAGAGCACGGTGCTGGCGGCGGACTATCTGGCCCGCGGCGATCTGGTGCGGGTCCTGCCCCAGGACGACGACCTGCCGGTGGCCGCGCACCACCTGGTGTTTCCCCGGGCGCACTCGCGCTACGCCCGGGTGCGGCGCTTTCTCGACTGGCTGCAACAGGAACTGGGGCAGCCCTTCGACTATTAGCCTGCCTGCAGCCGCTGCCGAAGCAAGGCGACGAAGGCCTGAGCCGCCGGGGTGAGGCTGCGGCCGCTGGGGGTCAGGATGCCCAGCGGCCGGGCCAGGCTCTCGCCACGGACCGGCAGGGCCACCACCGGGGCCTCGCCGCCCGCCGATTCCGGCAGCAGGGCGAGGCCCTGGCCGGCCGCCACCAGGGCCAGCAGGGTGCTCATGTAGTTGGCTTCCAGCGCCGCCACCAGGCGCAGGCCGGCGGCGGCGAAGGCGAAGTCCAGGCATTCGCGCACGCTGCTGTCGCGACCGGTGAGCAGCAGGGGTATGGCGTCGAGTTCGCCCAGGGTGATTTCGGCGCGGCCTGCCCAGGGATGGTCGCGAGGGACGAACAGCTGCAGGTGATCGACGTACAGCGGCTGGAACTCCAGGCCCACGGCCCGTGGCCGGACGCCGATGCCCAGATCCACCTGCCCTTCCCGGACCAGCGCCTCGACTCTACCGGCCACCACGTCCTGCAGGCGGACCTCGATGGCCGGATGACGGGCCTGGAAGGTCTTCAGCAATTCGGGAAAGGGACCCATGAAGAAGGACGGCAAGGCCGCCAGGGTGATCCGCCCGCGGCGCAGACCCGCCAGGTCCCGGGCATGGGTCTGGACATCGCCCAGATCTACCAGGACGCGTTCCAGGGGCCCACGCAGTTCTTCGCCGGCGGTGGTGAGCTGGACCCTTCGCGGGGTGCGTTCGAGCAGTTGCACCTCCAGCCAGGCTTCGAGTTGCTGGATCTGCACGGTGAGCGCCGGAGGGGACAGGTGCAACTCCTCGGCCGCGCGGGCGAAGGAGCCCTGGCGGGCCACGGCGAGAAAGGCCTGCACGTGTTGGAGCAGATTCTTCATTTTGTTTTTCTGAACGCTGCTTCGGAAGATTCCAATTTACAGGACATCGGACGTCTTCGAATACTGGACCCACAACAACAAAACCTCCCGTGCGCCCGCTTGCCGCGCCACGGTCCAAGGAGTCCGCCATGCTCGCCCTGCTCGGTGTCGTCACCATTCTTGCGTTGCTCGTCGCGGTCATGAGCAAACGCGTCTCGCCCCTGGTCGCCCTGATCGTCATTCCCATCGCCGCGGCCCTGATCGGTGGCTTCGGCCTGGGCACCAGCGCCTTCATCATCGCCGGTATCAAGGGCGTCGCCCCGGTGATCGGCATGTTCGTCTTCGCCATCCTGTTCTTCGGCATCATGACCGACGCCGGGATGCTCGATCCCATCATCGACCGCATCCTGCGCACCGTCGGCACTCGGCCGACGCGCATCGTCTGCGGCAGCGCCCTGCTCGCCCTGCTGGTGCACCTGGACGGCTCCGGCGCGGTGACCTTCCTGGTGACCATCCCCGCCATGCTGCCGCTCTATACCCGCCTCGGGCTGGACCGGCGCATCCTGGCCTGCGTGGCCGCCATGGCCGCCGGGGTCAACTTCCTGCCGTGGACGGGCCCGGTGCTGCGCTCCTCCGCCGCCCTGCACGTGCCGGTGGCCGATCTGTTCCAGCCGCTGATCCCGGTGCAGCTGGTGGGTCTGGCCTTTGTCTTCGCCAGTGCCTGGTGGCTCGGCCACCGCGAGGAGAAGCGCCTGACCCTGGCCGGCCAGGCGCCCTGGCTGAATGCCGTGGGGGCCGGTGCAGCACCGGAGCGGGTACTCAGCGATGCCGAGCGCGCCCTGCGCCGCCCCGGGCGGTTCTGGATCAACCTGCTGCTGACCCTGGTGGTGATGGGCGTGATGATCGCCGGCTGGGTCGATCCGGTAGTGATGTTCATGCTCGGCACCGTCGCCGCGCTGTGCCTGAACTACCCCTCGGTGGACGCCCAGAA
>Ga0157369_10003058_pt1 | contig 19978 bp, 14 predicted proteins | sample C25metaG_FD_113461 | JGI IMG/M metagenome (GOLD analysis project Ga0157369, IMG submission 113461) | Corn rhizosphere microbial communities from Kellogg Biological Station, Michigan, USA - C2-5 metaG | ecosystem: Host-associated > Plants > Roots > Rhizosphere > Soil | place: USA: Michigan...
AACAACCGCAGCTACCTGACGGTTGCCATCGGTTGTACCGGGGGTAAACACCGCTCTGTCTATATCGCCGAGCAGCTGGCGGACTACTTCCGCTCGCGCGGCAAAAACGTGCAGTCCCGTCACCGTACGCTGGAAAAACGCAAAACATGACCGTAAAACAAACCGTTGAGATCACCAATAAGCTGGGCATGCACGCGCGCCCGGCGATGAAACTGTTTGAACTGGTACAGGGCTTTGACGCGGAAGTGCTGCTGCGTAACGAAGAGGGTACCGAAGCGGAAGCCAGCAGCGTGATCGCTCTGCTGATGCTGGATTCCGCCAAAGGCCGACAGATTGAAGTCGAAGCCAGCGGCCCTCAGGAAGAGGAAGCGCTGGCTGCGGTGGTAGCGCTGTTTATCGCCGGGTTCGACGAAGAGTAATCAGTGCAGGTTGTTACTCTGCAAAAAGCCTTCGCCACCCAGCTGCTGCATCTGGCGCATGATCCACGCCTGACGGTTACGCACATAACCTGAAGGCGCTGCCGCCTTATAACGAATCGGGTTCGGCAGCACCGCCGCCAGCAGCGCGGCTTCCGACATCGTCAGCCGGCTCGCGGGTTTATGAAAATAGCGCTGCGACGCCTCTTCCACACCAAATATGCCGTCACCAAACTCCGCAATATTCAGGTAGACCGTCAGAATGCGCCGTTTCGTCCATACCGCTTCCGTTGTTACCGTCAGCCCCGCTTCCAGACCTTTTCGCAGCCAGCTTTTACCGTCCCACAAAAAGAGGTTTTTCACCGTCTGTTGCGACAGTGTCGAAGCGCCACGAATGCGGTTCTCATGCTTTTCATTATGCGAGAGCGCTTTTTCGATCGCCTCCACATCTAATCCCCAGTGATCGGGAAAGCGCTGATCTTCAGCGGCAACCACCGCCAGCGCCATCCACGGTGAGATCTCATCCATGCTGACCCAGTCCGAGTGGGCGACATAGCTAAAATCCCCCGTCAGCCACGCGCTCAGCTGCCGCTCAACCATCACTGCGGAAAACGGCACGGGTAAGAAGCTGAACAGCAGAATACCGCCGCCCCAGAAGGCCACCAGCACTAACAGAACACGCAGAAGAAGACGTTTCAGTGCGGCCTTCAGCTTACCGCCTCCACCTCGCTTCATTCGCACAATACCAGCACGCGCGTCACCAGCTTCTCAATTCCTGTTGCCGCCTGGGCAATGTCTTCCGCCAGCATATACGCTGGGGTAGTCACCACTTTGTTCTCTTCATCGACAACAATATCGTCCACCGGACACGGCACGTGCTCCGCGCCCATCTCTTCCAAAACTTCGGCAGTATCGACATCGGTCCCGATGGTCAGACGCAACGGGAAGTCGAAAATCTTCGGTAGCGTCGCCGGCGCAATACACATAAAACCGAGCGGTTTTCCAGCCTCGTGCATCGCCAGCGCGAGGCTTTTCAGATCGCTATCCACTTCGCAGTCGCCGCCGAGGCTGGCAAAGCTGCTGAGGTTTTTCGCCGCGCCAAAGCCGCCGGGAACAATCAGCGCATCCAGATCGTTTACTGATGCCTGCGCCAGTGGCGCGATCTTGCCGCGGGTAATACGGGCGGCCTCAACCAGCACGTTGCGGCTTTCCGCCATGCTTTCGCCGGTGAGGTGATTGATGACATCACTTTGCGCTTTATCGGGCGCGAAACAGACGGCCTCTGCGCCGTTGCGGGCAAGCGCCAGCAGGGTAATTACCGCTTCGTGGATCTCGGAACCGTCATACACACCAGACCCACTAAGAACAACGCCGACTCTTTTCATGCCAAACACCCTTTCTGCGAATTGCGGTCAATAACTAAAAATTTTGATAAGGAAGCCTTGCTTCACACATTTCACTGATTGCTGTAACAAATCATTTAAGATTTGCTATCTTATGTGCGTGTGGTCGAATTTTAATAGACTGCGCCCTTGCAATTAAAACCAAAAATTACGGCGCAGCCACGGTTTCCCTGGTGTTGGCGCAGTATTCGCGCACCCCGGTTAATCCGGGGTCATTTTTTTGCAGCGTCTGCCACCCAGGCTTTGAGCACGGCGACATCATTGCGCCACTCCTGCTTCATCTCTTCCACCCATTCGCCGACATTATCCCACCAGGCGGGAAGATCCGGGGACTGGATCTGCTGGCCTAACTGCTGCAGATGGCGCAGGCCGACGGATCCGGCAGCGCCCTTAATTTTGTGCCCCTCTTCGACAATCCCTTTCTGGTCGCGCGCGGTGAGGTTCGACTCCAGCACGCTCAGGTAGCCCGGCATCATCTTCTCAAACACCGCCAGCCCATCGGTAATCAGCTTCGGCCCAACCAGCTCGAGATACTGCTCAAGCATGGCGGTATCCAGCAGAGTTTGCGCTTTGTCGTTGTCTATCGTTGCCACCTGTTCCTCCTCCTCATCTCCGGCGTCCCAAAACTTTTTGATCATTGCCGTTAATGCCGGCACTGCCAGCGGTTTGCTTAAAACATCATCCATGCCGGCATCCAGATACTCCTGCTTATCTTTCAGCACGTTAGCGGTCAGCGCCACCAGCGGCGGCAGCTCGTCACGTGAATAGCGGCTGGTAAGCGCGCGCGAAATATCCAGCCCGGTCATATCCGGCAGCTGAATATCGAGCAGCACCAGGTCATATTCGCCCGGTGCAAACATCTCCAGCGCCTCACCGCCGGTCATCGCCACATCGACGCTGTTACCGAGTTTCTCCAGCACCGAGCGGGCGACAATCACGTTGAGTTCGATATCTTCTACCAGCAGCACATGCAGCGCCGGTAAAGGCATCTCATCCTCTTCGAAAGCGTCGTCAACCTCCTCCGCCACCGCAGGGGCATGGACGGTCAACGTAAAGAGCGAGCCGCTGCCAGGCTGGCTGCTGACAGTGATATCGCCGCCCATGCTTTTCGCCAGACGGCGCGACACCGCAAGCCCAATGCCGGTACCGGTGGCCGGTTTGCCGCCGTGGCTATCTTTCACCTGATAATACATGGCGAAGATTTTGTCCTGCTCATCGCGCGGAATACCGATCCCGGAGTCCTGCACTTCGAAGTGCAGGATCTCACCTTCGTCATAGCGCACACGCACCGTCACCTGCCCTTCGCGGGTAAATTTCACCGCGTTGCTGATGAGGTTCCAGAGGATCTGCCGCAAACGGGTGCCGTCGGTGATCACCTGGTGTGGCAGCGGCAGCGTCGGCTCCAGCTCGAAGCGCAGCCCTTTTTGATGCGCCTGCAGCCCGGAGAGGTTCTCCAGATCCGCAAGGAAGCTGGTGAAGTCGAGCGGCTGGTTATCGAGCTGCACTTTGCGCCGCTCCATCTTATCCATGTCGATAATATCGTTGAAGATATTGCCCAGCGTCACCGCAGAGACATGGATCGTTTTAAGGTACTTCTCCTGTTCAGGCGCCAGGTCGGTATCCAGCAGAATACGGCTTAAACCGACGATGCCGTTAAGCGGTGTGCGCAGTTCGTGGCTGATGGTAGAGATAAAGGTGGTCTTGTCGCGGCTGGCGCGCTCCAGCGCATCCTGATAGCGCTTACGCTCGGTAATATCGCGCCCGAAGCCCATCAGCCCGTGGCGTTTACCGACGCGGTCATAATAGGGAACTTTACGGATTTCGAAGCAGGCTTTGCGCCCGTCAGGGTAATCGAGCCACTGCTCATAGGTGAGCGAGACGTTGTGACGAAACACTTTCTCGTCGGTTTCAATCACTTTTTGCGCCGCTTCCGCCGAGTAGACATCCTGCGGCTTGAGGTGAATCAGCTGCTTTTCGCTTTTGCCAGTGAGCAGCTCCATGGCGCGGTTGCAGCCAGAAAACTCTTTATCTTCATTGCGATAGAAGACCAGATCGGGGGAGGCATCAAGGAAAGAGCGCAGGAAAGAGGATTGCTGTTCGAGCTGGATCTGCGTCTGCTCGCGCTCCTGCATCTCAATCTTCAGCCGCTCAAACGTTGCCTGTCGCTCCGCTTCGGCCTTCTCGCGATCGCTGATCTCCTGGTTAAGCTGCATGATGTTATCTTTAAGCTTCACGTTGAGCTTAAGATCGCGCTCGCGCATCTCTTCCAGCTTTTCCACCAGCCGCGATAAGCGCTGGCGTGACTCCTCCAGTTGCTCAACCACTACCGATAAGAAGTAGACCGCCCAGGGGGTGATCAGCAGACCAAAGAAGATAGAGCGGATCACGTCAATACGCTCAACCTGCCCCTGCAACACCATCGTGACCGCCATTTGCACCACGATGGCCAGCACCACCAGCGCCAGCGCCAACAGCATGGAAAAGCGCACCAGACCCAGCTTCATCATCAGGTCGACGTAATATTGCGCCAGTAAACGGATTTGCTTCATAGCGTTTTCCTTAAACAAGTCCGCTCAATAATACTCAATTCTGAGCAAGGCGTTGAAGCTTGTGCGAAAAATGCGGCAATAATGTGTGGTTGACCCGGGTTCAGGCGGGCGGTGTCCAGCCGCGCCCCAGCGCCGAGCCCTGGCCGCCATGTGCAGTAAGGTAGGTGTTAAGTTCGACCATGCCGGTCCAGCGGTTTTCGCACCACAGCGGCGCCAGCAGGGTCGGACGACGGGCGCTGGCAGAAACGCGGTGGTAGATTACCTCTGGCGGCGTGTGGCGGATCATCTCGCCCGCAATGACGGTGTACTCCTCAAGCCCGATGGCGTTCAGACGCCCCGCTTCCCAGGCTTTTGCCATAATGCTGCCCTTCACAATATGCAGCGGGTGCAGCTTAATGCCGTCGACGCCGGTTTCGACCACGCGCTCAAGCGTCGCCATGCAATCCGGCAACCGCTCGCCCGGCAGGCCAGCAATCAGATGGGTACAAACCTTCAGGCCGCGCTCGCGGGCGAGCCGCGCGGTATTTTGGTAACAGGCGAAATCGTGCCCGCGATTGATGCGGTGCAGAGTTTTATCGTGCGCGGTTTGTAACCCCAGCTCCAGCCACACCTCAAAGCCCTGCTGGCGGTAGTCACACAGCAGGTCCAGCACCGCGTCCGGCACACAGTCGGGACGCGTTCCGACACACAACCCAACCATATTGGCATGGCTCAGCGCCTGCTGGTACATCTCGCGCAGCACCTGCACTTCCGCCCAGGTGCTGGTATAGGCCTGAAAATAGGCGAGATAGCGCCGGGCGCGGTTAACGCGCTGCGCCTGTTCGGCAAGCTGCACCGCAATTGAGCGGTACTGCTGCGCCTCATCGGCAAAAGAGGCGACGTTGCAGAAAGTACAGCCGCCGCGGCCCAACGTGCCATCGCGGTTTGGGCAACTAAAGCCGCCGTGCAGCGTCAGCTTATGAACTTTTTCGCCATAGCGACGGGCAAGATCCCCACCAAACATATTGACTAATTTCTGTAACTGCATAATCTGAAAGGCCGCCCAAATCAAAGGGCGTAGCCTGCCACTATTAGCTTTCATCGGCGATGACCTGGATCAATCGCCCGGGAAGGCTTTATCCATTGCATAATCAGTCAACATAACCGCTATTTCATTCACCCTCAGGGTGATTACTTTTCCTTATGCTGAAAGGTAAATTTGCAGAAATAGGTCTCCACCTGAAAAACAGTGTGATTATGCGGCACGGGTCACAGAAGCAGGATAATAATCTGCTAATAAAAGTCAGGTCAGAACAGAAGAGCGGAAACAGCGCTTTACTACAGTGAGTCAGATCACACTCTCCCAGTGCATTATGCTGCCATAACTGAATGTAAAACTGATTAAACATCCTTTTAAATCAATTGGATGAATGTCTGTTAGCACATTTTTGGATAAATAAGCTCGGCATTTGACCTGTGTGCGGATTCCCGATAAGTTGGAAATCCGCTGGAAGCTTTCTGGATGAGCAGTCTGCTCATCATATTTATGCAGTAATTGAGATTCCCTCTTAAGCAAGTCCTCAACACTTGTGAATCGATGCGAAAAGGAAATAGAAGAGGGCGACATACGAGGCCATTGCCCCGTCGCCATGCTCTTTCTGCGCCTGTGCGTAACGATCGGGAGGGCTCTCGCAGAGCCTGGGGAGGTTCACTGATATGTTGTACGATAAATCTCTTGAGAGAGATAACTGTGGTTTCGGCCTGATCGCCCACATAGAAGGCGAACCTAGCCACAAGGTAGTGCGTACCGCTATTCACGCACTGGCCCGCATGCAGCACCGCGGCGCGATCCTTGCCGATGGTAAAACCGGCGACGGTTGCGGCCTGCTGTTGCAAAAACCTGACCGTTTCTTCCGCATCGTCGCCGAAGAGCGCGGCTGGCGCTTAGCCAAAAACTACGCCGTCGGCATGCTGTTCCTCAATCAGGATCCGGAAAAAGCGGCCGCATCGCGTCGTATTGTAGAAGAAGAACTTCAGCGTGAGACTCTCTCGCTTGTTGGCTGGCGCGACGTGCCGACCAACGAAGGCGTACTCGGTGAAATCGCCCTCTCCTCACTGCCTCGTATTGAGCAAGTTTTCGTTAACGCCCCGGCCGGCTGGCGTCCGCGCGATATGGAGCGCCGTCTCTTTATTGCCCGCCGCCGCATTGAAAAGCGTTTACAGGAGGATAAAGAGTTCTACGTTTGTAGCCTCTCTAACCTCGTCAACATCTATAAAGGTCTCTGTATGCCGGCGGATCTGCCGCGCTTCTACCTGGACCTGGCGGATCTGCGTCTGGAATCGGCCATCTGCCTCTTCCACCAGCGTTTTTCCACAAACACCGTGCCGCGCTGGCCGCTGGCGCAGCCTTTCCGCTATCTTGCGCACAACGGTGAAATCAACACCATTACCGGTAACCGCCAGTGGGCGCGCGCGCGTACTTACAAATTCCAGACGCCACTGATCCCCGATCTGCATGATGCTGCGCCGTTCGTCAACGAAACCGGCTCTGACTCCAGCTCGATGGATAACATGCTGGAACTGCTGTTAGCAGGCGGGATGGATATCGTGCGCGCCATGCGCTTACTGGTGCCGCCAGCCTGGCAGAACAACCCGGAGATGGATCCGGATCTGCGCAGCTTCTTCGACTTTAACTCCATGCATATGGAGCCGTGGGACGGCCCGGCGGGCATCGTGATGTCCGATGGGCGTTTTGCCGCCTGTAACCTCGACCGTAACGGTCTGCGTCCGGCGCGCTACGTCATCACCAAAGATAAGCTCATCACCTGCGCTTCTGAAGTGGGCATCTGGGATTACCAGCCGGATGAAGTGGTTGAGAAAGGCCGCGTCGGGCCAGGCGAACTGATGGTTATCGATACCCGCGGCGGGCGCATTCTGCACTCTGCCGAGACCGATGACGATCTGAAAAGCCGCCACCCGTATAAAGAGTGGATGGAGAAAAACGTCCGCCGCCTGGTGCCGTTTGAAGATCTCTCCGACGATGAAGTCGGCATCCGCGAGATGGATGACGATCTGCTCACCAGCTACCAGAAACAGTTTAACTACAGCTTTGAAGAGCTGGACTCGGTGATCCGCGTGCTGGGCGAGAACGGCCAGGAAGCGGTCGGCTCGATGGGTGATGATACGCCGTTTGCCGTGCTCTCCAGCCAGCCGCGCATCATTTATGACTACTTCCGCCAGCAGTTTGCGCAAGTGACCAACCCGCCTATCGATCCGCTGCGCGAAGCGCATGTGATGTCGCTGGCGACCAGCATCGGCCGTGAAATGAACGTCTTCTGCGAAGCGGAAGGCCAGGCGCACCGTCTGAGCTTCAAATCGCCGATTCTGCTCTACTCCGATTTCAAACAACTCACCACCATGACCGAGGAGCACTATCGCGCGGATACGCTCGATATCACCTTCGACGCCACGGCAACGACGCTGGAAGAGACTATTAAAGCGCTGTGCGACAAAGCGGAAGCGATGGTGCGCGCCGGTACCGTTCTGCTGGTGCTCTCCGATCGCAATATCGCCAAAAACCGCCTGCCGGTTCCGGCGCCAATGGCAGTTGGTGCGATTCAGGCGCGCCTGGTGGATAAGAACCTGCGCTGCGACGCCAACATCATTGTTGAAACCGCCAGCGCCCGCGATCCGCACCACTTTGCGGTGCTGCTGGGCTTCGGCGCGACGGCGATCTACCCCTACCTGGCGTATGAGACGCTGGCGAAGCTTATCGACAGCAAAGCAATTGAGAAGAATTACCGCACGGTGATGCTGAACTACCGCAACGGCATCAACAAAGGGCTGTACAAGATCATGTCCAAGATGGGCATCTCGACTATCGCCTCTTACCGCTGCTCAAAACTGTTTGAAGCAGTCGGCCTGCACGATGATGTCACCGAGCTCTGCTTCCAGGGCGTGGTGAGCCGTATCGGCGGTGCCAGCTTCCCGGACTTCCAGCAGGATCTGTTGAACCTCTCCAAACGTGCCTGGCTGGCGCGCAAACCGCTGGAGCAAGGCGGCTTGCTGAAGTACGTTCACGGCGGTGAATACCACGCCTATAACCCGGACGTGGTGCGCACGCTGCAAAAAGCGGTTGAGAGCGGCGACTACAGCGACTATCAGCAGTACGCGAAGCTGGTTAACGAGCGTCCGGCGGCAACGCTGCGCGACCTGCTGGCCATTACGCCAGGCAGTGAAGCAGTAAGTCTTAACGACGTTGAACCGGCGACAGAGCTGTTTAAACGCTTCGATACGGCGGCGATGTCTATCGGCGCGCTCAGCCCGGAAGCACACGAAGCGCTGGCGGAAGCGATGAACAGCCTCGGCGGCTTCTCCAACTCCGGCGAAGGCGGCGAAGATCCGGCGCGCTACGGCACCAACAAAGTGTCGCGTATCAAGCAGGTCGCTTCCGGTCGCTTCGGCGTCACGCCAGCCTACCTGGTGAACGCTGATGTTATCCAGATCAAAGTGGCGCAGGGCGCGAAGCCGGGCGAAGGCGGTCAGTTGCCGGGCGATAAAGTGACCCCGTACATTGCCAAATTGCGTTACTCCGTACCGGGCGTGACGCTGATTTCGCCGCCGCCGCACCACGATATCTACTCGATCGAGGATCTGGCGCAGCTGATTTTCGACCTGAAACAGGTCAACCCGAAGGCGCTGATCTCCGTCAAACTGGTTTCCGAACCGGGTGTTGGCACCATCGCGACCGGCGTGGCGAAAGCCTATGCCGATCTGATCACCATTGCCGGTTACGACGGCGGTACCGGCGCAAGCCCGCTCTCCTCCGTAAAATACGCGGGCTGCCCGTGGGAGCTTGGCCTGGTGGAAACCCAGCAGGCGCTGGTGGCGAACGGTCTGCGTCATAAGATTCGCTTGCAGGTCGATGGCGGTCTGAAAACCGGTCAGGACATTATCAAAGCAGCGATTCTCGGTGCAGAGAGCTTCGGTTTCGGTACCGGCCCGATGGTGGCGCTGGGCTGTAAATACCTGCGTATTTGTCACCTCAACAACTGCGCAACCGGTGTGGCAACCCAGGATGAGAAGCTGCGTAAGAATCACTACCACGGGCTGCCGTTCAAAGTGACCAACTACTTTGAATTTATCGCCCGTGAAACCCGCGAGCTAATGGCGCAGCTGGGCGTGAAACGCCTGGTGGATCTGATTGGCCGCACCGACCTGCTGAAAGAGCTTGATGGCTTTACCGCGCGTCAGCAGAAGCTGGATCTCTCCAAACTGCTGGAGACCGCTGAACCGCATGCCGGTAAAGCGCTCTACTGCACCGAGAGCAACCCGCCGTTCGACAATGGTGTGCTGAATGCCCAGCTGTTGCAGCAGGCGAAACCGTTTGTTGATGAGCGCCAGAGCAAAACCTTCTGGTTTGATATCCGCAACACTGACCGCTCGGTTGGCGCGCTGCTCTCTGGCTATATCGCCCAGACGCATGGCGATCAGGGCCTGGCATCGGATCCGATTAAGGCTTACTTCAGCGGTACCGCAGGCCAGAGCTTCGGCGTCTGGAACGCGGGCGGCGTTGAGCTTTACCTCACCGGCGATGCCAACGACTATGTCGGTAAAGGTATGGCGGGCGGGCTGCTGGCGGTACGTCCGCCGGTCGGTTCGGCGTTCCGTAGCCACGAAGCGAGCATTATCGGTAACACCTGCCTGTATGGCGCAACCGGCGGTCGTCTGTACGCCGCAGGCCGCGCGGGCGAGCGTTTCGCCGTGCGTAACTCCGGTGCGATCACCGTGGTTGAAGGCATTGGCGACAACGGCTGTGAATATATGACAGGCGGTATCGTCTGCGTACTCGGCAAAACCGGCGTTAACTTTGGCGCGGGCATGACCGGCGGCTTCGCCTACGTGCTGGATGAAGATGGCGAGTTCCGCAAGCGCGTGAACCCGGAGCTGGTGGAAGTGCTGAGCGTCGACGATCTGGCGATCCACGAAGAGCATCTGCGCGGGTTGATTACCGAGCATGTGCAGCACACCGGCTCGCAGCGCGGCGAAGAGATGCTGGCCAACTGGCCAACCTTTGCCGCCAAATTTGCCCTGGTTAAGCCGAAGTCCAGCGATGTGAAAGCGCTGTTGGGTCACCGTAGTCGTAGCGCGGCAGAGTTGCGCGTGCAGGCGCAGTAAGGAATTGAGATGAGTCAGAACGTTTACCAATTTATCGACTTACAGCGCGTCGATCCGGCAAAGAAACCGCTGAAGCTGCGTAAGATTGCCTTTGTCGAGATCTACGAGCCCTTCTCGGAAGGGCAAGCGAAAGCGCAGGCTGACCGCTGTCTCGCCTGCGGCAACCCCTACTGCGAGTGGAAGTGCCCGGTTCATAACTACATTCCGAACTGGCTGAAGCTGGCAAATGAGGGGCGTATTTTTGAGGCGGCAGAGCTGTCGCACCAGACCAACACGCTGCCGGAAGTGTGCGGGCGCGTCTGCCCGCAGGATCGCCTGTGTGAAGGCTCCTGTACGCTGAACGATGAGTTTGGCGCGGTAACCATCGGCAATATCGAGCGCTATATCAACGATAAAGCCTTCGAAATGGGCTGGCGTCCCGATTTGACCGGCGTGAAGCAGACCGACAAACGCGTGGCGATTATCGGCGCGGGTCCGGCTGGTCTGGCGTGCGCGGATGTGCTGACTCGCAACGGCGTGAAAGCAGTGGTTTATGACCGTCATCCGGAGATTGGCGGCCTGCTGACCTTCGGCATTCCGGCCTTCAAGCTGGAAAAAGAGGTGATGACGCGCCGCCGTGAGATCTTCACCGGCATGGGCATTGAGTTCCAGCTCAACACCGAAGTGGGTCGCGATGTGCAGATTGACGATCTGCTGAAAGAGTACGACGCCGTGTTCCTCGGCGTCGGCACCTATCAGTCGATGCGTGGTGGTCTCGAAAACGAAGATGCGCAGGGCGTGTTTGATGCGCTGCCATTCCTGATTGCCAATACCAAGCAGATCATGGGCTATGGCGAAACGCCGTCAGAACCCTATATCACGATGGAAGGCAAACGCGTTGTGGTGCTGGGCGGGGGCGATACCGCGATGGACTGCGTACGTACCTCGGTGCGCCAGGGGGCCACTCACGTAATCTGCGCCTATCGTCGTGACGAAGAGAACATGCCTGGCTCACGCCGCGAAGTGAAAAACGCGCGTGAAGAGGGTGTTGAGTTCCAGTTCAACGTGCAGCCGCTGGGGATTGAAGTGAATGCCAACGGTAAAGTGAGCGGCGTGAAGATGGCGCGCACCGAAATGGGCGCGCCGGATGAGAAAGGCCGTCGCCGTGCTGAGATCGTTGCAGGCTCCGAGCACGTTGTTCCGGCTGATGCGGTGGTAATGGCGTTTGGTTTCCGCCCGCACAGCATGGAGTGGCTGGCGAAGCACAGCGTTGAGCTCGATTCGCAGGGCCGCGTGATTGCTCCGGAAGGGAGCGATAACGCGTTCCAGACCAGCAACCCGAAAATCTTCGCCGGTGGCGATATCGTTCGCGGTTCCGACCTGGTCGTGACAGCGATTGCCGAAGGGCGTAAAGCCGCAGACGGCATCCTCAACTATCTCGAAGTGTGATCTTGCGACAACGATAAAAAAAGGAGGCTGCGGCCTCCTTTTTCATATTCAGCGGGCAATAAAAAAGCAGAACCGGGGTTCTGCTTTTCTCAGGTTATTTCACCACACGCAGTGATGGACGCCCACCGCGCGGCGGCGGATCGTCGTCCGGATCGTTATCCTGATCCACTGCATGATCGGGTTTATCACCGTCAATAACCGACATCACCGTCTCGTTCTCCTGCTCGGGCATCTCACCATCATCGTTGAGACTGACGAGCTCTTCGTCGTAGGCGGTTTCTGGCTCAAACATTGTGCCGGCACCGTTTTCACGGGCATAAACGGCCAGTACGGCAGCCATCGGCACTTCCACCTGGCGCGGCACACCGCCGAAACGCGCGTTGAAGCGCACTTCGTCGTTGCCCAGTTCCAGGTTGCCCACCGCACGCGGTGCGATGTTTAACACGATCTGGCCGTCACGCGCATACTCCATCGGCACGCGTACGCCCGGCAACGTCACATCAACAACCAGATGCGGCGTCAGCTGGTTATCCAGCAGCCATTCGTAAAAGGCCCGCAGCAAATACGGGCGGCGTGGAGACAGTTGCGACAAATCCATGATTAACCCCGACCAAGGCGCATTTCGCGCTCGGCTTCTGTCAGAGAGGCAAGGAAAGAATCACGTTCGAAGACGCGCGTCATGTACCCTTTCAGCTCTTTCGCGCCTGTGCCGCTCAGCTCGATGCCCAGTACCGGCAGACGCCACAGCAGCGGCGCGAGGTAGCAGTCAACCAGGCTGAATTCGTCATTCAGGAAGTAAGGCTTCTGGGTAAACAGCGGGCCAATCGCCAGCAGCTCTTCACGCAGCTGTTTACGGGCGGCATCGGCCTGCGCACCGCTGTTGTTCTCGATGACGTTCATCAGCGAGTACCAGTCTTTCTCGATGCGGTGCATGTAGAGACGGCTTTCACCGCGCGCCACCGGATAAACCGGCATTAATGGCGGGTGCGGAAAACGCTCGTCCAGATATTCCATAATGATGCGTGATTCCCACAGGGTGAGTTCACGATCTACAAGTGTCGGTACGCTTTGACTCGGGTTGAGGTCAATCAGATCCTGAGGAGGATTATCCTTTTCCACGTGCTCAATTTCAAAGCTGACACCCTTCTCGGCCAGCACGATGCGGACCTGATGACTATAGATGTCCACAGGACCAGAAAACAGCGTCATTACCGAACGTTTGTTGGCAGCGACAGCCATGAAAACCTCCAGGTATATTCAGAAATACTGCTACCGGACTTAATCGACCGGTCAGATGTTAGTTAGCTACCCGCGCGCACTGTCTCTCTTGTTCAAAAAACAAACAAAAAACGAACAATCCCAGCCATTTGGGCAGAAAATTGGATGATAGTTTACCAGATTTTGCGCGCTTTGTGGTGAGGGGATTCCGGAAATGCTGAAAAAGAGGAGATAAGCGATTGATTGCTGTGGATAACACAATTTTTATCCATAAAAAAACCCGGCTTGCACCGGGTTTTTCGCCAATCGTTCTGCCGAAGCAGAGGACAATTAACGTTTGGAGAACTGCGGACGACGACGTGCTTTACGCAGACCGACTTTCTTACGTTCAACCTGACGAGCGTCACGAGTAACGAAGCCAGCTTTACGCAGTTCAGCGCGCAGGGACTCGTCGTACTCCATCAGAGCGCGGGTGATACCGTGACGGATCGCACCAGCCTGACCGGAGATACCACCACCTTTAACGGTGATGTACAGGTCCAATTTCTCAACCATGTCGACCAGTTCCAGCGGCTGACGAACTACCATGCGGGCAGTTTCACGACCGAAGTACTGTTCCAGCGAACGCTGGTTGATTACGATTTTACCGTTGCCCGGTTTGATAAACACGCGAGCGGCGGAGCTTTTGCGGCGACCAGTGCCGTAGTATTGATTTTCAGCCATTGCCTATAATCCCGATTAGATGTCAAGAACTTGCGGTTGCTGTGCCGCGTGGTTGTGCTCGTTGCCAGCGTAAACTTTCAGTTTACGGTACATAGCACGACCCAGCGGGCCTTTTGGCAGCATGCCTTTAACCGCGATTTCAATCACACGCTCAGGACGGCGGGCAATCATCTCTTCAAAGGTCGCTTGTTTGATACCACCGATGTGGCCAGTGTGGTGGTAATACACTTTATCTTCACGCTTGTTGCCGGTTACAGCAACTTTCTCAGCGTTCAGAACGATGATGTAATCACCAGTATCAACGTGCGGAGTGTATTCCGCTTTGTGCTTACCGCGCAGGCGACGAGCCAGTTCGGTAGCCAGACGACCCAGAGTTTTACCGGTCGCGTCAACAACATACCAGTCGCGTTTTACGGTTTCTGGTTTAGCTGTAAAAGTTTTCATTAAAAGCTTACCCAAATAATTAGTTTCACGTTGGTGAACACCCAAACGTTTGTCAGTTGAGGTTCACACGACAAAGTCCGGCAAACCTACCCCTTCGAATAGCCTATGCCGGCGCATAGAAAGTTTTGGGGAAAAAAAACTTTCCCGTAACGTGGGGTCGCAGGATTATAGAGAAGTCGGGGTCAAAGATCGACCCCTTTTCGTCTTTTGCTGTTGGATTTCTGCGCCAGATGGCAATGAAAAAAGGATTACGGCATATGCTCGCGTTTCAGGTACTCCTCGCTCTGCATCTCTTGCAGGCGCGATAAACAGCGCTGAAACTCAAACTTCACCCGCCCGCCCTGGTAAATCTCATGCAGCGGCGCTGCCGCGCTCACCACCAGCTTTACGTGGCGCTCATAAAATTCATCCACCAGCGCAATAAAGCGGCGCGCCTCGTTCTCCATCAGGGTCGTCATCACCGGTACGTCAAACAGCATCACGGTGTGGAAAAGGCGCGACAGCGCGATGTAATCATGCTGGCTGCGCGCATCAACACATAATGTAGCGAAAGAGACGGCTAAGGTTTGATTCTCCACGCCAAGCGTCGCCAGCGGCCGGTGGTTAATCTTCAGCTCCGGCGCGTGGCTGCGCGGTGCGCCCGCCAGCGCCAGCCACAGCTTATCCATCTGCTGGGTTGTCTGTTCATTAAGCGGCGACAGCCACAGATGCGCCTGCGTCAGCGTGCGTAAGCGGTAATCGATGCCGGCGTCGACATTCATTACATCGCAAAACTGCTTGATCGCCTCAATGGCGGGCAGAAAGCGGGCGCGCTGTAAGCCGTTGCGATAGAGCTCGTCCGGCGGAATATTTGAGGTCGCCACCAGCGTAATACCGCGCGCGAAGAGCGCCTTCATTAATCCGCCAAGCAGCATCGCATCGGTGATATCAGAAACGAAAAATTCGTCAAAACAGAGGACATCGGTTTGCGCCTTAAAACGGTCGGCGACAATCTCCAGCGGATCGCTCTGCCCTTGCAGCGAAGTTAACTCTTCATGCACACGCAGCATAAAGCGGTGAAAGTGCAGACGCTGTTTACGCTCGCCCGGCAGGCTGTGATAGAAGAGATCCATCAGCCAGGTTTTGCCTCGCCCGACGCCGCCCCACATATAGAGGCCGCGTACCGGTTCGCGCGATGCGCTGTCGCGTTTGCCCAGCAGCTTACTGAATTTCGCCATCAGGCCTCCGCTCTGCTGCGTGGGCTCCTGTTCGGCAATCAACTGTTGATAAATCGTATCCAGCCGGGTGACAGCTTCTTTTTGCACATCGTCCGGCTGATGGCTACCCTCTTTCAGGGCAGTAAGATATCGCGATGTCGGGGAAAGGCTTTGCATGGTGTTATTGTTGTTCCTTGAAAATCGATCCGCCCCCACAGGGTTGACGAAAAAAAGGCCGCTCTACACTACGCGATGCAGCGTCAGGATTCCACTTCTGCACCTTTAGCGGTTATAGTGGCACTCTCCGGCGCAGGCAAGAAGCTTGCAGCCCACCCCCTACGGAATCGAACAACAATGGGAGAAGTCATGACCTGGGAATACGCGCTAATTGGGTTAGTTGTCGGCATTATTATTGGTGCCGTGGGCATGCGTTTCGGAAACCGGAAATTGCGTCAACAGCAGGCCTTGCAGTATGAACTGGAAAAAAACAAAGCAGATCTGGAAGAGTACCGCGAAGAGCTGGTGAGCCACTTTGCCCGCAGCGCTGAACTTCTGGACAACATGGCGGACGACTATCGTCAGCTCTATCAACATATGGCGAAGAGCTCCTCCAGCCTGCTGCCGGAAATGTCCGCGGAAGAGAATCCGTTCCGCAACCGTCTGTCAGAGTCTGAAGCGAACAACGATCAGGCCCCGGTACAGATCCCGCGTGACTACTCTGAAGGCGCATCGGGTCTGCTGCGCGGTCGCGCCAATCGCAAATAAGGCCTCTCACTCTCCTTATTTATACGGGCGCGTCCCCCGCGCCCGTCGCAACTTCCCCATTCCAGCTATCATTTAGTCATTCTTCGCATTGTTACCCGGTTGAAATTTCAATAACATCACTCTGTTTTGGGCATCTTTCCTTCCACTTCAGGTTACTGAGAGCCAGCATCGATGAAGAAACAAACCCAGCTGTTGAGTGCAATCGCGTTAAGTGTCGGCTTATCTCTCTCGGCACCGTTGGCAACGGCGGCGATGCCGTCACAGGTGCCTGGCCAGGGGGCGTTACCCAGTCTTGCGCCGGTTCTTGAGAAAGTGCTTCCCGCCGTGGTCAGCGTGCAGGTTGAAGGCACGGCGGTACAGGGCCAGAAGGTCCCGGAAGAGCTAAAAAAATTCTTCGGTGATGAGGCGCCTGATCAGCCGCAACAGCCGCAGCCGTTTGAAGGGCTGGGCTCCGGAGTGATTATTGATGCCGCAAAGGGCTACGTCCTGACCAATAATCACGTCATCAACCAGGCGCAAAAGATCAGCGTGCAGCTTAATGATGGTCGCGAGTTTGACGCCAAGCTGATCGGCGGCGATGACCAGAGCGACATCGCGCTGCTACAGCTGCAAAACCCCAGCAACCTGACGCAAATCGCCATTGCGGACTCCGATAAGCTGCGCGTCGGTGATTTTGTCGTCGCGGTGGGTAACCCGTTTGGCCTCGGTCAGACCGCAACGTCCGGGATTGTCTCGGCGCTCGGTCGCAGCGGCCTTAACCTCGAAGGGCTGGAGAACTTTATCCAGACCGATGCCTCGATTAACCGCGGCAACTCCGGCGGCGCGCTGCTCAATCTTAACGGCGAGCTGATCGGCATTAACACCGCCATCCTCGCTCCCGGCGGCGGCAGCGTCGGCATCGGCTTTGCTATCCCCAGCAATATGGCGCAAACCCTCTCCCACCAGCTGATTCAGTTTGGTGAGATTAAGCGCGGCCTGCTCGGCATTAAAGGCACGGAGATGAGCGCTGATATTGCCAAAGCCTTTAACCTGAATGTGCAGCGTGGGGCGTTTGTCAGCGAAGTGCTGCCCAACTCCGGCTCGGCGAAAGCGGGGATTAAATCCGGGGATGTGATTGTCAGCCTCAACGGTAAAGCGCTAAACAGCTTCGCGGAGCTGCGCTCGCGCATCGCCACGACTGAACCGGGCGCGAAAGTGAAGCTTGGACTGCTGCGAGACGGTAAACCGCTCGACGTTGAAGTGACGCTGGATAAGAGCACCTCCGCTTCCGCCAGCGCAGAGTTGATTTCACCGGCATTGCAGGGCGCAGAGTTGAGCGACGGGCAGCTGAAGGATGGCACCAAAGGCATTCGGGTCGGTGAGGTTGAAAAAGGCAGCTCAGCGGCACAGGCCGGCCTGCATAAAGATGATGTGATCATCGGCGTTAACCGCGCCCGCGTGCAGTCCATCGCCGAGATGCGCAAAGTGCTGGAAACCAAGCCGTCGATAATGGCGCTGCACATTGTGCGGGGTAACGACAGCATCTATCTGCTGCTGCGTTAACCCTTTCCTCGTCCGGGCATCACCGCTGCGTGTGATGTCCGGATAACTCATGGTATGCTGCTGCGGTCCTTCTTTTAACGACTATCCCATCATGTATGTGAAGCTTTTACGTTCGATTGCAATCGGTGTTGTCGTCGGTGGCCTGATCATCGCCGCCATGCCGTCGCTACGTCAGAATAACCCGCTCGCGACGCATCAGTTAGACAGCGCCGATGAGACACCTGCGTCCTATAACCCGGCCGTGCGCCGCGCCGCGCCCGCAGTGGTCAACGTCTATAACCGTAGCCTGAACAGCTCCACGCACGATCGCCTCGAAATCCGCACCCTCGGCTCCGGCGTCATCATGGATCAGCGCGGCTATATCATCACCAACAAGCATGTGATTAACGATGCGGATCAGATTATCGTCGCCCTGCAGGATGGACGCGTCTTTGAAGCTTTATTGGTCGGCTCAGATAGCCTGACGGACCTGGCTGTGCTGAAAGTGAACGCCAACTCCGGGCTGCCGGTAATTCCCATCAATGCCAAGCGCACGCCGCATATTGGCGATGTAGTGCTGGCAATCGGCAACCCCTATAACCTCGGGCAGACCATTACCCAGGGGATTATCAGCGCCACGGGGCGTATCGGCCTTAATCCCAGCGGTCGACAAAACTTCCTGCAAACCGATGCCTCCATCAACCACGGCAACTCCGGCGGCGCGCTGGTCAACTCGCTGGGCGAGTTAATGGGCATCAATACCCTGTCGTTTGATAAGAGTAACGACGGCGAGACGCCGGAGGGGATTGGTTTCGCCATTCCGTTCCAGCTGGCCACCAAGATTATGGATAAGCTGATTCGCGACGGGCGGGTGATCCGCGGTTATATCGGTATCGGCGGACGCGAAATTGCCCCGCTGCACGCTCAGGGCACCGGCATCGATCCGATTCAGGGCATTGTGGTTAATGAAGTATCGCCAGACGGCCCGGCGGCGCGGGCAGGTATTCAGGTCAATGACGTGATCACCTCGGTAAACGGCAAGCCGGCGGTATCCGCGCTGGAAACCATGGACCAGGTAGCCGAGATCCGCCCCGGTTCAGAGATCCCGGTTGAAGTGATGCGCGACGACAAAAAGCTGACGCTGCACGTCACGATTCAGGAGTACCCGGCCACCAACTGACGGCCATAAAAAAACCGGAGCACAGGCTCCGGTTTCTCATCTCAGCCGCGCTTAGCGGTTGACGAAGTCGACACCGAGTTCGATATCTTTTTTCAGCGTATCCAGCATGCCTTCCAGCGACTCCTGTTCAAACGCGCTGAGCTGGCCAATCGCCTTGCGCTCTTCTACGCCGTTTTTACCCAGCAGCAGCGGCTGCGAGAAGAAACGCGCATGTTCGCCATCGCCTTCAACATAGGCGCACTCAACGATGCCGCTCTCGCCCTGCAGGGCGCGAACCAGCGACAGACCAAAGCGCGCAGCCGCCTGGCCCATGGAGAGGGTTGCTGAACCGCCACCCGCCTTCGCTTCCACCACTTCGGTGCCCGCGTTCTGAATACGTTTGGTCAGGTCGGCAACTTCCTGCTCGCTGAAAGTCACGCCAGGGATCTGCGACAGCAGCGGCAGGATCGTCACGCCAGAGTGCCCGCCAATTACCGGCACTTCAATCTCGGCTGGTTTCTTACCTTTCAGCTCAGCAACAAAAGTATTGGAGCGAATGATGTCCAGCGTGGTCACGCCAAACAGTTTGTTCTTGTCATAGACACCCGCTTTTTTCAGCACTTCAGCCGCAATCGCGACGGTGGTGTTGACCGGGTTAGTAATGATACCGATACAGGCTTTCGGCGCGGTTTTTGCCACCTGCGCCACCAGGTTTTTCACGATACCGGCGTTCACGTTAAACAGGTCAGAGCGATCCATACCCGGCTTACGCGCAACCCCTGCGGAGATCAGCACCACGTCGGCACCTTCCAGCGCTGGCGTCGCATCTTCACCGGAGAAGCCTTTGATGTTTACATCGGTCGGGATATGGCTGAGGTCTACAGCGACACCGGGAGTGACAGGTGCGATGTCGTAGAGGGAGAGTTCTGAACCTGAAGGCAGTTGTGTTTTCAGTAGTAGGGCAAGCGCCTGGCCGATACCGCCGGCCGCGCCGAGGACT
>Ga0157369_10003059_pt1 | contig 19977 bp, 19 predicted proteins | sample C25metaG_FD_113461 | JGI IMG/M metagenome (GOLD analysis project Ga0157369, IMG submission 113461) | Corn rhizosphere microbial communities from Kellogg Biological Station, Michigan, USA - C2-5 metaG | ecosystem: Host-associated > Plants > Roots > Rhizosphere > Soil | place: USA: Michigan...
ATCTGCGCGGAAAAGTATTTATTGAACTCGTGTCCGACCAGAAAGACTCGCGCGGCGAGATGCGGCACTCGAATGGACTGCGCCTGGAACCCTGGCTGTACCTGCGAACCGGAAAAAGCATAGTCGATGTAGCCGAGCTGCACCCCGACGTAGGAATTCGCCAGGAATCGCGGGTATTGCGCCTGCTGATCCTGCGCAGGCAGTAAGCCTGCCAAAAGAACCCAGGCCGCAAATCGCAGACTATTTCTTCTTTCCGGTCGCCGGAGCCTTTTGGGGCGACGCCGGAGGTTGCTCCTTGAGTTGATCGTCGGGTATCGGCTCGATGTCGCCGAAGGTGATACTGGCCTCGGCTCCGAACTTCTGGTACATCCTGTAGTCAGCCCGATTCGTCGTATCGGCATCGACCTCCTTGGAAGTCAATTCGAAGTGATAGGGCAGGACGTATTCCTGATCGGCGATTTTGGTTGGACTGTAATCCAGCGTGATGTGAACTTCTTGAACAGGAAAATCGGCCGGGATGCCGACTGTGTCCATCTTGATTCGCATTATCATTCTGCTCTGGACATCGGCATAGACCAAGCCCTGGTAGGCGGACGTATACTCCCGCCTCGATTCGCCCGGGCCGCCATGCAGCATATTGTAGCCGCTCGATTTCGGCACCGAGTATGCGAACACATACATCGGCTTACCGCGCAATGTGGCCCAATGATCCCAGTGAAACTCCGCGCCGGACTCGGGAGTGAAGATATTGAATAGCATGCTACCGAACTCGCCCGAGGTAACTACGCCTCCGAGTTGGTCGTGCTTCAGATTCGGCTGTGACTTGCCATTGACCATCTCGACCTTATAGCTCTCCTTGCCGTCGACAAAACTCAGCATCTCCTGAACTTCGTCGCCCTGCGGCAAGTAGCCGCTCTTAATAGGCTCGATCCGGCGCCGTGTGGTTTGCACGCACACATAGTTCGGCAGGTTCTTGGTGTAGTTGAGAGCATATTCCTTCATAGCCGCGAGAATGGCGGTCTGCTCCTGCGCGCTGGGGGGAGGCTTGGGCGGAGGCGCGACGACCACCTGCGGCGGCGGAGCGGCAGCCAGGCTAGCGGAATCTTCACTCAACTTGCGCAAAGCCTGCAGCGTCCGCGGACCGGCACCGCGTCCCTGAAGATCCTCGACATCGCGAATCTCGAGCTTTTGGGTGAGCTTGACGTGTTGCAGGAAATCGGCCGTCGCCCGATCGTCGCCTTTCAGCTTGAGTTGAGAATCCACAAAAGCGATGACATCGGCCACCGTCATGCTCCGCTGAGCCAGCACGGTCAGGGCAAGCACGAAAAAAGCGGGAAGGAGCCGGAATTTTGCCTTCATGGGTACGTCCTCAGTTCTTTCACTATCATAATAACTTGGCTATGCACTTCCTCCTGTTCTATGACGTGGTGGACGACTACGTAGACCGTCGCGGCCCCTTTCGGGCCGAACATCTCTCCCTGATCCAAAAAGCCGCCGATCGCGGCGAACTGGTGATGGCAGGCGCCCTGGCAGATCCGCCCGACGGAGCCGTGCTGGTGTTCCGCGGCCCCTCCTCGCAGCCTGCCGAATCATTTGCATACGCCGATCCATACGTTCGGAACGGCCTGGTGAAATCCTGGCGCGTCCGCAAGTGGAATACCGTGATCGGCGACGGAGCAACCTTCCCTACATGACTCGCTCCCCACAAGCTCTCTTCACGCCATTCTCTTTTAAAGGACTCACGCTCCCCAACCGCATCGTGATGGCCCCCATGACGCGATCCTTCTCGCCCGGCGGCGTTCCCGGCGAGGACGTGTCCGCTTACTACCGTCGTCGTGCCGAAGGAGGCGTGGGACTGATCATTACTGAAGGAACCTATCCGCCGCATCCTTCCGCTGGGTTCGACCCCAAAGTGCCGCACCTCTATGGCGCGGCCGCGCTAAACGGCTGGCGTCGTGTGGTCGATCAGGTTCACGCCGCTGGTGGACACATCTTTTCGCAGATCTGGCACGTCGGCCTGCAAGTTTCGAGTGGCCCGCCGCCGCTCGAGGGCCAACACCCCGTGGGTCCGTCCGGCCAGTTCGCCATGACGCAAATCGAGATCGATGCCGCCATCCAGGCTTACGGGCAAGCCGCTCGCTCGGCGCAAGAAGCTGGCTTCGATGGCGTCGAATTGCACGGAGCGCACGGATATCTGATCGACCAGTTCTTTTGGGAAAAAACCAACCAGCGCACCGACCGTTATGGCGGAAATTTGGTTGCACGCACGCGTTTCGCCGCCGAAGCCCTCCGCGAAGTTCGGCGGCGCGTTGGTCCCGAGTACCCGGTCGCACTACGCATCTCACAATGGAAGATCGGCGACTTTGATGCGAAGCTTGCGAAAAGCCCCGTCGAGTTGGAGCAATTTTTGCGGCCCCTGGTCGATGCCGGCGTGGATCTCTTCCATTGCTCCCAGCGCCGCTTCTGGGACGCGGAATTCGATGGCAGCGATCTTAACCTGGCCGGATGGACCAAGAAATTGACCGGCAAGCCCACCATTACCGTCGGCTCCGTGACTCTCGGCGCGGACTTCACGAAGTCATTCGGATCGCCGGAAAGCACCGCCGTAACTGGTATCGATGATTTGCTCGACCGGCTGGAGCGCGGCGAGTTCGACCTGATCGCCGTCGGCCGCGCCCTGATCGCAAATCCCGAGTGGGTTGCGAAAGTGAGCGCAGGCAGCATACAAGAACTGCGTCCATTCGACCGCGGATTGCTCGCGTCCCTGCTCTGATCCCGCTGAGTCGACCAGGCTTCAGCCCGCAACAGGGGCTTCAGCCCCTGCCGTGGTTCGAGTTCCAACCACAAACTTCCATGCGATCATCGCAGCCGCCGCGATCAGCGGAGGCACCGCCGCCGCTAAAAACAAGTCGCCTGCCGACCATCCGTGTCCTAGCAGAATGCTAGCCAACGTCGGTCCGATGATCGCGCCCATGCGGCCCACGCCCAACCCCGCGCCGATACCCGTGGAACGCAACTCCGTCGGATAGTATGTCGCTGCCAGAGCGTTGATCGCGGCTTGCCCGCCCGTCACGCATACGCCCGCGACGAACACTACCGTCGTCAGCAGCACCAGCGGAATCCAGGATTGTCCGATCATCGCGATGTTGATGCTCGCCAGCACGCCACAGGTAACCAGCACCGGCACGAATCCCCACTTGTGAACGAACCAGCCCAGCGTGAACGCCCCGATCGTTCCACCCACTTGCACCATGGATGCGACCATGGCCGCCGTAGTCTGCGGATATCCCGCGTCGGTGACCACCGTGGTCAGCCAGCCTTGCAGGAAATACAGGTTCAGCAAGTTCATAAAATTGACGGTCCACAGCAGGAGCGTACCCGCAGCGCGCCCATCGTGCAGCAACCGAAAAAACGTCACACCGCCTTTTTTCGGTTCATCCGGGATCACGTACTGCGCCCCTCGCACATCCAAAGTAGGCCGGATACGCTTCAACCAGCGCCCCAACTGCTCCGCTCTCTTGCCTTGCAATGCCAGAAATTGCAGCGATTCAGGCAACAGCACGATCATCCATACCGCGATCACCAAAGGTACTGCTGCGCCGAAGTAGAATACCGATCGCCACCCAAATCGCGGGAGCAACCACGCCGCCACGAACCCGCCCAGCGCCGCGCCCGCCGTGAATCCATTTGAGACGATCATCATGATTGTGACGCGTGAACGCCGCGGACTATATTCGCCTACCAGTGCCATGGCATTCGGCATGATCGCGCCCATGCCGATGCCGCCAATCACCCGTACAATCCGTAACTCTTCAAGCGAGTACGCACGCGCCGTCAGCCAGGTGAGCAGTGCATAGAACAACGTGGTGGCGATCAGCACCGGCCGGCGTCCGATCTTGTCGGCCAACATGCTGCACAGGATGGATCCTATCAACACACCAAGGGGTGCCGCGCTCAACACCGGCCCCAGTTGCACTCGCGAAATGTGGAGTTCAGCACTCAGAGCCGGCGCGACGTATCCCAGCGATTGCACGTCGAATCCATCCATCAGCAGGCATGCGAAACACAGCAGATAGGTGCTGATCTGGAGCGCACCAATGCGGCTCTCGTCGATGACGGCCGTGACATCAACTTTCGTCACGTAAATTTTCCTGTTCTCGCAAAAGTCCTAATGCCTTTTGCACCGGGCGATCCGAGAAGCTAAACAGCACCGCATCTCCTTGGTTCTCTCTGTGTGTCTGGTGCGACACTGGGCACCACGAGGGCACCACGAACACATCGTTCTTGCCCCAATCGAATTCGATGCCGCCGATGTTGCTTCGGCCCGACCCCTCCGCGACGCAATACACCGCCGCGTCCGTTGAACGGTAAGCCACGCCTCGGAATCCCGAAGGCAGCAATTGCAAAAACGCGCCTATGGTCGGCATAGGATAGCCTCCGGTCGCGGGATTCGCGTATTGCATCTTGATCCCATGGCACTCATGCAGTGGCCCGTTACGATACAGCCGATCCAACGCTTCGCGGCTCCGCGCGTAGGAAAAATTGAAGAGTATCTCTGCGTCCCCTTCCGGTCTCCTGACTGGCTGGAATTCACCCGGATAAGACTCCGCGAAACTCGTGCCCAGCATATTTACGATCGGAACATCCAGACCATCCAGCCAAATCACTGGCGATTCTCCCGGATTCCCGTGATCGTGATACGTCCACGACGGCGTCAGCACCAAATCGCCGGGATGCATTGTAGTCCGTACGCCGTCTACCGCCGTGTAGCCATTCTCGCTCTCGATTACGAACCGCATCGCTGACGTGACGTGGCGATGCGTGGACGTGGTCTCTCCGGGATCGACTAATTGCAACCCGGCGTACACGCTTTGCGTGATCAGCGACGTCCCCCGCATCGACGGGTTTTCGAGAATCAATACCCGCCGCTCCGCCTCCTGCGGCGTAATCAGACGACCGGCTTCGAGCAGTAGCGCTCGCATTTCCTGGTAACGCCACAGCGCCGGGCTGGCTGTCGGACGAGGCTGCGCGGGAATCAGATCGCCTAACACCTCCCACAGTGGAGCCGCATGTTTCTGCTCCAGCCGCTGATAATATTCGCGCCGTTCAGCGGACGTTTCCGGCTTGACGTGAAACGCTGTGCTCAATGGGCTCTCCCTCGGAGTTTTCTTGATGTGCCGCGCGGACTTTCACTTCCATGCTGCCGATCTTCTCAATGCTCGCCACAATCACGTCGCCCGGCACGATCGGGCTTACGCCTTCCGGCGTCCCCGTGCTGATGATATCGCCTGGTTGCAGCGTGTAGAAGGACGACGCCATCTCGATCAGCTCCGCGACGCCCAGCGTCATGTACCTCGTGTTCGAACTTTGCTTGATCTCGCCATTCAAAGAAATAGACAGATCCAGCTGGCCTGGATCCGGGATCTCATCCGCCGTCACCAGCCACGGACCCAGCACCGTATAGCTATCGGGCGATTTGCGAAAGCTGCGATCCTCCTGCCCGCGAATCGAAATGTCCAGGCCGATGCTGTAGCCTGCCACGTATTGGAGAGCATCCTGGCGGCTCACATTGTTGGCGCGCTTGCCGATCACCACGGCCAGTTCCACTTCGTGATCGTTGCGGCGCTCCAGGTGCCACAGTCCAATTCCCTCGCCGGGTCCTACCAGCGAGCTGTTGGCTTTGAGAAACAATCCGACTTGGTGGATGGTCATGCTGTGCGAGGCATTGCCCGCGCTGAGTTGCGAATCGCTCGCAACTTCGCTCAAATGCGCCGCGTAGTTGACCGGCGCCGCTATAATTTTCCCCGGGTTGGCCACCGGGCTCAGGAGCCTCTGATTCTCCAGCGCCAAGACCCGCGAACTAGTCGAAATCTCACGAATGCGCGCGATCACCTTATCCAGATTCGCGATGAGCGGGTCGTAGCCAGGCAAGGGATACCGGTAGGCCGGCAACACCTCCAACGCCGCCGTGACGTCTCTGACTGTTTGGCCATCGACCAAGCCTAGACGCGAGTCCCCGAACCGGCACAAACGCATGGAGACATGATATCTCTTAACACTTTCTTAACGTCGTCAGCCCTCATCTTGATGCCGCCTTAAGACAAGTTTCCTTAGCCTGGAACTGGTGCCACAAGAAATCGTCCGCTTAAAATATGGCCCTTTACCCGCACAGCCGGATGTTTACCGCAGTAGCCGCGCGCTCGATCTCCATGTTATCTTCACCGATCTCCCCAAGACCGCCGCTGCGCTCGCAGCCGCTCGCACGTTGGCCCGCGATCTCGGCGCGCGCATCACGCTGATGGCAGCCCAGGTCGTCCCCTACCCTCTGCCGCTCGCAGAGCCTGACGTCCCCGTGGAATTCACCGAGCGCGTCATGGAATCCCTCGCGGTCGACAATGATGCCGCCGTCGAGATTTATCTTTGCCGCGACCGCAACGAAGCCATCCGCCGCGTGCTGCCGCCCGATTCGCTGGTGATCTTCGGCGCGCGAAAGTGGCGCTGGTGGCCGTCTTGGGAAAGCCGCCTCGCCAGGCTGCTACGGCAAGACGGGCGACGTGTCCTTCTCGTCACCATATGAATTTACAATCGCAAGCCTCCCCCGCGGCACAGTCTTCATCGACAACGAAAGTAGTCGTCGCCACCACCGTCGCCCTCACCTTCATCTCCGTCTGGCAGGCGGCCGCCGTCGTGCTGAACGACATGGCCTCGACGATGTACTACATCGGAGGCATTGCCGAGCAGGCCATCGGCAAATCCGCCCCCTGGATGGTGCTGGCGGTGATGCTGTTCAGTTACCTGGTCCGCTCCGTGTACATGGAAAGCTCCAGCATGTTCGTGCGCGGCGGCGTTTACGTCGTCGTGCGCGACAGCATGGGACCCACCGTCGCCAAACTATCCGTCTCCGCCCTGGTAGTCGATTACATTCTTACCGGCCCGATCAGCGTCGTCAGCGCCGGTCAGTACCTGGGCCGCCTTCTTAATGAGCTTAGTGCGGCCTTTCACCAAACCTGGCGCTCGGATCCCAACTCCTTTGCCGTATTCTTCAGCGTCATCGTGACCGGTTACTTCTGGTGGTCCAACATCAAAGGCGTCTCGGAATCCAGCACCAAGGCCCTGCGCATCATGCAGGTCACGACGGTCATGGTGGTGATCCTCCTGATCTGGTGTCCGCTCACGCTGGTGATGCGAGGCGGCGCGCCGTTGCCACCGCTGCCGGCGCCCTCCAACATCCACCTCACCAACGAATCGCTGGGATGGCTCAATGGGACCTTCTGGGCCCAGATTTCTTTCGTCGTGCTGATCGTGGCGTTCGGCCACTCGATCCTGGCCATGAGCGGATTCGAGACCCTCGCACAGGTTTACCGCGAACTCGCTTATCCCAAGCTCAAAAATCTACGCCTCACCGCCAACATCGTCTGCACCTACTGTTTGATCTGCACCGGCGTGATCTCCATCTTCGCGGTGATGATCATTCCCGATGCGGTCCGCAGCACCTATTACGACAACCTGATCGGCGGCCTGGTGGACAACTTTGTTGGACCTGCGGCCCTCAAGCTCGGGTTCCACGTCTTCGTGGTGATCGTGGGCGTGCTAATTCTCTCGGGCGCCGTGAATACCTCCCTCATCGGCGTGAACGGCGTGATGAATCGCGTGGCCGAGGACGGCGTGCTGCTCGATTGGTTCCGGCGTCCACACAGCAAGTTCGGCACCACCTACCGGATCCTGAACCTGATGGCGCTCTTGCAAATCGCCACTATCATCGCCAGCCGCGGTGACGTCCTTCTATTGGGCGAGGCGTACGCGTTCGGCGTGGTCTGGAGCTTCGCCCTCAAAGCCCTGGGTGTCCTGGTTCTTCGTTACCAGCGCCACGATCAGGAATACAAATTTCCAGGAAATATTACGCTCGGCAAAGTGGAAATCCCCATCGGCCTGGCGGCCACCACTTCGATTCTCTTCTTAGTCGCCATCGCCAACCTGTTTTCGAAAAAGATTGCCACCGTATACGGCGTCTCCTTCACCATCGTCTTGTATGTTCTGTTCATGGTCTCTGAACACATCAACGCTCGCAAGAAAAACGAGCATCGTGCGGATCTGGAAAAGTTCAACCTGGATCATCAGGCCGAGATCGGCGCGGACACTTTGCACGCGCGGCCGGGCAGCATCCTGGTGGCCGTCCGCGATTCCCGCCGCCTGTGGCACCTGAACAAGGCTCTTGAGAAAACCAATGTCCGCCGCCACGATGTCGTCGTAATGACGGTTCGCCAGCTTTCCACCGGCGCCGGCGAATACGATCTTCAGGATAACCAGCTCTTCGCGCATGACGAGCAGGAACTGTTCTCGCACGTAGTCTCCGTGGCGGAAAAGCAAGGCAAGAGCGTGGAACTCCTGGTCGTGCCCGCTGTCGACCCGTTCGACGCTATGGTGCAGACGGCCGCCCGGCTTCAGGTATCTAAACTGGTCGTCGGCGTGTCCGCCCGCATGGCTTCCGAAGAACTGGCCAGTCGCATCGGCCTCGCCTGGGAGAATCTCGCCGAGCCGCGCCACGCATTCTCGTTGGAAATCACCAATCCGGATCGCCCGTCGATCTACGTGAACCTAGGCCCGCATCCGCCACGGCTTTGGCCGGGAGACGTCGACCGGCTGCATCGCATCTGGCTGCTTCTGTGCGCGCAGTCCGGCATCGGATCCAGGCTCCATCACCGTGACGTCGTCGGCGTAGCGCTGCAGCGACTGGAAAATGACCTGGAGCGCGGCCGCTATAACGATGTCCTGGATTCTCTCGAGCAGGAAATCCACAAGCCCCACACCGATACGTGAGCCGACCTGATAACGTTGACCCTTGAGGTCCGCACGAGAAGCCGTTCTGGCAGCCGCCGTTATCGCAATCGCATCCGTTGTCTCAGTGCTGTTGCGCGACACGCTGGCCCCCACGAATCTCGCCATGGTTTACCTGGGCGGTGTCGTCGTGGTCGCCATGCGTTGCAGCCGCTGGATCTCCGTGACCGTGTCCTTTCTGAGCGTGGCTGCCTTCGACTTTTTTTGCGTTCCACCCTACCTGACGTTCGCTGTTTCCGATTATCAGTACGTGTTTACCTTCGCCGGGATGCTGGTGGTCGCGCTGGTCATCAGCACCCAAACTGCCCGGCTGAAAGATCACGCGGCCCAAGCCGCCGTTCGCGAGGCCCGCACCGAAGCTCTATACCGCTTGTCCAGCAAACTCGCCGGGGAAACCCGGGTTTTTGAAGCCGCCCGAGCCGCCGCTGCCCTCGCCGAGGAAGTCTTTGGCGCGCGCGTCGTGATGTTTTTGCCCGAGGACGGAAAACTCTCCTTTCGCCGCCGTACCTCTGATGTGCTGCCCGTGCCGCCCTCCGAGGAAACGATAGCGCAGTGGGTCTTCGATCATGGCCACAAAGCCGGTTTGCGGACAGACGCGCATCCCGACGCCACTGCTCTCTATCTCCCACTGCGCGGTGCGCGCGAAACTTTCGGCGTTCTGGCCGTCGTTCCAGATGTCGCCGCGAACGTGGAGAATCGCATCTTCGCGCCGGAGCAGCAGCAGCTGCTCGAAGTCTTCGCCAGCCAGACCGCAATCGCGATCGAACGAACCACCAGCCAACGCTCCGCCGAGGAAACCCGGGTTCACATGCAGACTGAGCAGATGCGCAGTTCGCTGCTGAGCGCCATGTCGCACGATCTGCGCACTCCGCTCGCCTCCATCACCGGTGCTGCCTCCACACTGCGCTCGCAGAGCGACCGCCTGCCACTCGAAACCAAGCAGGAGCTGCTCGAAAGCATCTCCGACGAAGCCGAGCGCCTGAGCCGCCTGGTAGGCAATCTGCTCGATATGACGCGCTTCGAATCGGGCGGTGTCGAACTGCGCCGCGACTTCTATCCGCTGGAGGAAATCGTTGGTACGGTTCTTCAGCGCATGGAGTCGCAGCTCCATGGGCGCACCGTCATCACCGATCTGGCCGAGAATCTTCCCATGGTGTTCGTGGACGACGTGCTCATCGGGCAGGTACTGTGGAATTTGCTGGAGAACGCAGCCAAATACACGCCGCCCGGCTCGCCCCTGGAACTCGCGGCCTTTGATGCACCAGAGGCCGTCATCATTGAAGTGCGCGACCGCGGTCCGGGCATTCCTCCCGGCGAAGAAGAGCGTATTTTCGAAAAATTCTACCGTGGCAAATCCGACAACGTTCGCGGCGCGGGACTGGGACTGCCCATTTGCCGAGCCATCGTGCAGGCGCATCGTGGAACCATTCAAGCTCTTGGCCGCCAGGGCGGCGGGACTACATTTCGGATCAGCCTTCCCTCCGAATCAAAAATGGCGTCCACATGAAGCCCCTTATTCTCTTGATCGAGGACGACGCCCAGATCCGCCGCTTCCTCCGCGCCGCGCTCGATGCCGAAGGTTATCGGCTGCAGGAAACCGTTACCGCTGAGGAAGGTTTGGCGCAAGCCGCAGCGCGCCAACCCGACCTGATTCTCCTGGATCTCGGTCTGCCCGATCGCGATGGGCTGGAAGTGATCCAGGAAGTCCGCGAATGGGGGAAGATTCCCATCCTGGTGCTCTCCGCCCGTGGCCAGGAGAAGGACAAGATTGCCGCGCTCGACCTGGGGGCCGACGATTACGTCGCCAAGCCCTTCGCGGTGGGCGAACTGCTCGCGCGGATTCGCGCCGCTCTCCGCCGCTCCATCAGTCGCGTGGATGGCGTCGGCTCGATCGTGCATTTCGGTCCAGTCGAGGTCGATCTCGAGAAACGCCTCGTCCGCGTAGGGGGTGAAGACGTCCACTTAACCCCCAACGAATACAAGCTGCTTCAGGTGCTTATCCAGCACGCTGGGAAGGTACTTACGCAGCGTCAGTTGCTGAACGAAGTGTGGGGTCCTCAGCACACCGAACAGGCTCAGTATCTTCGCGTCTACATCGCCCAGCTTCGCCGCAAACTGGAGCGAAACCCAGCACGACCGAAATACTTACAGACCGAGCCCGGCGTCGGCTACCGGCTCGTGCCTGACGAGTAGCATAGCTCCCGTGGGCCACCTACGTGGACTTCTTTTTGTTAGGGGAAACCGCGCGCAATGCGCCTCTGAGCGTCTTATCCGCCCCTTGCAGGCAGTCGTTAATTTCACCTAGATTGGGAACCTTGGATTCATCTACATCAGCCAAGGATGCGCGTGCCGACTGAATGCTATGCACGCTGTCGGTAATTTTGGCACGTTCACTTTTGGTTAGTTCCATCGATTGTTGAGCAGCCGTGGATCTCCAAATGATGCATATAAGCGTACTTGGCGTTGTGCTTGCGTTCATTCGCCATATGAATCAGATCGTCAAATCGCTGACTATCCGTGTCGCTGGCGACCAGCGCTTGGAATTGATCTTCATGGAGCCGAATCAACTCTCGGATAGTATCGGCGAAAGCGTCGAGAAGTTCTTTTGCTTCTTTACAATACACGACGCTAGTTAAGGAGCGTTCCACAGCTTATCTCCTCCATCTCGGAGTTTGCAATTCCATGGCCACAAAGTTACGCCACTTCGGCCCGAAAGGCATCAGACTAGGCCTTTTTCAGTCTAACTAATTGGCATTTTTTAGAGGGCCTCGCTCGGCCTAAGTTACAATGTGGATAACCCTTGAATGGCCACTGTTCCCAGCCTGCCCATCCCATACCCAGACCAACTGGCGCAACCTCCGTCCCTGCGTCTTCCCGATCACAATCGCGAAGCTTGGACTCGCGACGCCGCCGCGCTGAGGTTTCCCGATTTTCAAGACCTGAGCGCCTGGAACATATTTCGCGACGCCTCTGTTCATTTAGCCCTGCGATATTTACCCGAGCACTTCACGGAAGCGCTGGATGAGTTCTTCGTCCCCACCGGCATCCCGGCACTCATGTTCGAAAACCTTCCGGTGGATCCCGAACTCTCTCCCATTCCTGCGGACGGCCTGCGGCCCAGCAACAAACAAGCCGTTTCCGAGGCCGTGATCTGCGGCCTCGTCGGCATGCACGGTGAAATTCTTTCTTATCTGAATGAAAAGTTCGGCGCGCCTATCCAGGAAGTCGTGCCCATCCAGGGCATGGAACGAATTCAATCCAATGCCGGACGGGTTCAGTTCGGCTTCCATAGCGACAACGCATTCCTGCCGCGGCGCTTTCGCCAGAACGGGATTTTGCTCTACGGTCTCCGCAACCAGGATGCGGCGACCCTCGTTCTTACAGCCGGCCAGATTATAGAAGCGGCTCCGGCCGATCTGGCGGCTTCGCTGGCCAAGCCCATTTACCGGCACGCATGTCCGGCCAGTTTTTCATTGCCGGGAAGCGCTATGTTTTCCGCGCCCTGCCCGATTCTATGGCGCGATGAACTGGGCCTGGCGCGTGTGTCCGCCGCCAGCTCTTCGATCGAACCGCTGACACCCGAAGCCGGCGAGGCACTCAACCGCTTCCGCGCCCTGCTGATGTCCCTAGAGCCGGCGCGCGTCGTGGTCCGGCCCGGAACAGCGCTGTTGTTCAAGGACGACCGGGTCCTCCACGGGCGCGATTCCTTCACCGGCTCCCGCTGGTTGCAGCGGGCGTACTTCACCGATTCCCTGGATCCCTTGCGTAAGGCCACCCGCTCCGACCCCGAAGCTTTCGCTTTCGACGCCAGCGCCCTGCTTTGCGCCTGACAGTGGCAAGCCCTGCGGCAAAAGCCAAAAGCCGAGCCGCATGAGAGCGGAGCACTATTCTTGCCGCATCGACGCTGCTGGATCAAGGTCCATCGCTCGTCGCGCCGGTGCCCAGCACGCCGCCACCGCCACCATCACCAGACACAAAGGGACCAGCACGAAGACTGTCATGTCGTGCGGAGTCACCTCGAATAGGCGGGTGGCCATCAGCCGGACCGCGAAGTAAGCTCCCGCCAATCCCGCTGTCAGCCCTAGCAGCATGAGCCGCGCACCATTCGCGGCAACCAACCGCAAAATGTCAATGGAGCTTGCGCCCAGCGCGACGCGGATACCGATTTCCCGTGTGCGGCGGTTCACTGTGTAGGAGATCACTCCGTAGAGTCCGATCGCCGAAAGGAGCAGGGCCACCGCTGCGAATAGTCCGAGAAGATAGCCATAGAAACGAGGCTGTGCGGCGGTGCCTGAAACAATGCTGGTCAAAGTACGCATGGTGGAGATGGGCTGATCTGGATCGACCGACGCCACCGCGCTTCGGAGTGCGGCGCCAATGTCCGCACTCTGTCCCTGTGTTCGCACAACCAGGTTCATGGTCCGGGCGACATCCTGAGCATAAGGTAGATACATCTCCGGATCAGGCGATCTGGCCAAAGAGAAATAATGCGTGCCGCCTACCACGCCCACGATTTCCCGCGCTACCGGCTTGCCTTCATCCATGATTAATCGTTTGCCGATGGGATTCTGGCGGGGAAAGAAGCGCCGCGCGAAAGGCTCGTTGATAAGGACTACAGGCAAGCTCGTGGCGGTATCCTGGCGGCCGAGCAACCGTCCCTGCCGCAGCGGTGTGCCCATCGTCTGGAAGTAATCGCCCGAAACCCTCTCGTAAATGGAGAAGTCAGCAGAGCCTGGACCTGGACCTCCCGGATAATTCTTTCCTTCGATGCGAAAAAGATTGTCGTTCTCCGTGCCGGTCATCGGCAGCTCGGAGATGGCCCCTACGGATTCGACATGGGGCAAAGCTGCAATTCGCTCAAACAATTGTCCGAGCTGTGCAATTCGCAGTTCGGGATGCCGGGCGCTCGTTTCCGGAAAACTGACCGCCGCGGTTACAGCGTTTTCGGAGTGGAATCCCGGATCGACGTGCGTCAGCTTCCATAGACTCTTGATGGCCAAACCCGCGGAAATCAAGAGCACCAGAGAGATCGCCAGTTCGGCGGCCACCAGGAGACCTCCGCCGCCGCGGCGCGAGCCGCCTTGCGAAGCGCTCTTGAGGGTCGACTGCACCTGGTCGCGCGTGGCGTGCAGCGCCGGTGCGAGGCCGAATAGGAGACCCGTTAAAACCGAAAGCAGCAGCGCGAATCCGAGAACGGTCCCGTCCACGCTGATCTCATTGAGGCGCGGCAGATCGGCGGGGCCCCATGAGCGCAGCGCGGCCACGCCCCACGACGCCAGCAGAATAGCAGCCGCCCCTCCAAGCATTGCGAGCATCAAACTCTCCGTCAGAAACTGGCTCACCAGTCGGGCGCGGCTGGCCCCCAGCGCGCCGCGGATCGCAACCTCCTTGCGCCGTCCTGTAGCCCGCACCAACAGCAGGTTGGCAACGTTGGCACACGCAATCAGCAGCACCAAACCGACGGCGCACAGCAGGATCAGAAGCACGTCCTTAACGGGACCGATCAACTCGTCGCTAAGCGGTTGAAGCCGTACCGACCAGCCTTTCTCTGAATCCGGATACTGCTCGCCCAGACGATGCGCAATCGCGTCCAGATCGGCCTGTGCTTGTAGGAAGGTAACGTCCGGCTTGATCTTCCCAATCAGGCGCAGGAAGTGGCTATGCCTGTTGGTCATGCCCGGATTCAGCATAGGCATGGGAACCATCACCTGTACATCCATCAGAAGCGGAGCATCCGGCATCACGCCGGCTACTGTGACCGAATTACCGTCGAGCCGGAGGGTTTTCCCGATCACCGAAGGCGAGCCTCCAAAGTGCTGCTGCCAGAAACCGCGTCCGAGAATCACTACTTGCGGCAGCGTTTCCTTCTCATCGGCTTCCACCAAGCCGCGGCCGACTATCGGCTTCAGACCAAGTGCGTCGTAAAAGTTCGCCGAGACGACTCCTTCCTTCAATTGCTCGGGCTGCTGCTCACCCGTAAGTGCTACGCTCGAAGTCCACACCTCCATTGCTGCGAGTTGCTCGAAAGTGCGATTTTGCGCGCGGTAATCCCGGAAAGGAGGAGGCCCGATCCCGGCGATGTCAGTTCCCTCCGTCTTGCCCCAGCCCCAGACCAACTTAGCGGGCTCGCCGAACGGCAGCGGTCGCAGCAGCACTGCATTGAGAACGCTGAAAATCGCCGTGTTCGCACCAATTCCCAGAGCCAGCGTTAGCACCGCCGTCAGGGTGAATCCTGGACTATGCCGCAATCCGCGTAGTGCGTAACGAAGGTCCTGCATTAGCATGTGCGTTACTCAGTGCAATCTGGCTTCCGCGCGAAGTCGTTTGACGCCAATAGCGTGTCAGGTGCCGCTGTCCGAAATCGGGAAACTGGGTGTGTTTAAGAACACTACCCCGCTAGAACTTATCCCTGCACTCGGCCGAACAGAAATAGTAGGTCTCTCCACCTTTGTTCTTCTGGATCGCCGTGGCCGTGGATACGAATGTCCCGCATACGGGGTCTTTTTTGAGGGACTGAGGAGCTTGGCTCCGCGGAGCGCCCGCCGATGGCGCGCCTGGCGGCGAGCCCCCGCTGGAGAAAGCTTTGCCGACCGCCTCCAACACTGATCGCAACAGGGTCAAAATGACGACCCCGACGATCACGTAGAGGATCAGCCGCATGACTGCGCGCTACTTCGATTTCTTTTGATTGTTTTTCTGATTCGCGGGCTGCTTCGCGCCGGGACGCTCGAAGGTAGTCTGCACCGTGCTGCCTAACGATTCGAGCAGTGCTTTCGCGCCTTCGGCGTTCGCCCCGTCCGGCTTCAACGCCAGGTACTTCTGAAACGCCTCCGTGGTACCCGAGGGAGCCATCATCTTTTGATCCGCGCCCACCGTCGCTCGCCCGATCAGAACCAAGCCGAGCTGGTAGTATGCGTCGGCGTAGTTTGGATCCAGCTCAATGGCCTTCTTGAATGCGGTTTCCGCCGCCTGGCTCTGGTTGGTGTTCACGTACACCGCGCCCAGATTGTAATAATACTTGCCAGCTTGCGGCGGATCCAGTTGCGCCGCCTTGGTCAGTTCAGCCTGGGCCTGATCCATCTTCTTGCCCTTGGCCAGCGCCAGCGCATAGTTGTTGTGATAATTGGGGTCGTCGACCTTGATTTCGACAGCCTTGGCGTAAGCTGCGATGCCCTTTTCGATGGCTGCCTGCTGCTCCGCTCCCGTCTTGGTATCGCTCAGACTAATGTAGGATTCCGCCAGTTGCGCCCACACCACGTGCTGGTTGGGGGCCATGGTCGAAGCCTTCTCCAGATTCTCGATCGCCAGGGGATAGTTCTTGGCGTTCTTGGCTTCCATGCCGGTGTTGAAGGCGTCCTGGAGCGCCTTGTCCTTCGCCATCGCCTCTTCTTGTTCCTTCAACTTCTTTTCGTACTCAGCGCGCTGCTCCTTGGTCATCCCAGCTTCTGGCTTGGCTTGGCCCGGAGCTGGCGCTGCTCCCGGAGCGGGACCTGCCGCTGCAGCCGCCGCATTAGCAGCCGCTACCTTCGAAAGATCGAACTCGAGCGGCGGGTTGTCACCCGGCCGCGAATGCATGCCGGTCATCGTTCCCATTTCCTTCCCGTTCACGATAACCGTGATGTTGTATACGCCCGTCGGCAGATTGGCGTATAGGAAGTGACCCTTCTTATCGGTCTTGACGTTAAAGCTCTGCTTGATGTCGGTACGATCGAGCTTGATTTGCGCGCCCTGAAGCGGCTTGCCGTCGGTGTTTAGCACATCCCCCTGGATGTTCGAGGTCTGCGCCCATCCGACGGCCGCGAACACGAACAAAGGAGCGAAAGCGAAAAGTCTGCGAAGTGAGGTAAGCATGCGTTGAGGGACCTCCAGCAAGCTGGTTGGGATTCCATGTACAGCATACTACAAGGTGCGGGTTCGATCAAAAGGCCGTGCAGTATCTAAAGCTTCACCGATCCGCAGGCGGCTTTTCCAGCTGGCGGCCCGCCTCCCGGTCGCTGCGTGCGCCGGGGACGTCTCCCAGGGCCTCACGGGACCTCGCACGCGCCAAGTATCCAATCGGGCTGGACGGCGAAATCGCAACTACCTGATCCAGGTCCGCCATAGCCTTCGGATGTTCGCCCAATGACTGATAAGTGGCCGCCCGCTGGAAATACGTTTCCATTCCTGGGGCGAGTTCCACCGCGCGGTCGAAATCCTCGAGCGACCGTGAAATATTGCCTTTCCGACGCTCTGCCATTCCACGCAACATATACGCGTAGCTGAGTTCAGGATCTCGCTGAAGAGCCTCGCTGCAATCCGCGATGACCGCGGGGTATTCCTCGGCTCCAAAGTACACTGCGGCGCGCTCCACGAAAGCCCCGGCGCTGCCCGGTTGGAGTTGAATGACTTTGGTGAAATCCCGTATCGCGGCTTCGGTCTGGTTCATGGCCGCGTAGGTACGCGCTCGGAACAGGTACGCATTCGTGAGACCTCTGTCGGCCGCCAGAGCAAGATCGAAGGCTGTAATTGCCTCCGCGTAACGCCCCACCCTGAGCATCTGTTCGCCATCGTTCAAGGCCTTTTCTCCGTCGTGCGATGACGCCAGTCGTTGGAACATCAAAACCCCGCTAAGTACCAGCAGCAGCCCAACGCCTAGCCATTTAAATACCAGCGCGCGCCTCGCCCGCGCGAAATCCTCGGCCGAAATCGGCACTAGGAGTACCGGTTTGTGGCGAGCAGTTCCCTGGGACACGCCCACATCATAGCCGGGGCCCTGTGGAAAAGCCATAGCCCAGATCGTCCGAAGGTCTTATTTTTCTGTCCAGTAGAAGTACCTTTGGATCGGCACTCCAATCCCGGCGCGGCCAATAACTGCATCCGGAGGGCGGTTTGTTGCGTCCAAATTGATATAGAATACAACCAAAGGGTTTGATGCGGGGATTACTGGCTTTCTTGTTAACCATAGCTGTCTCGGCTGGTTCAGCACTGGCGAAGACACCCGAGTGGGACCGCGCCCACGAACTCTACCAGCGCACGGAATATTCGCAAGCATTGTCGGTTCTTGACCGGATCCCCAACAAAGACGTGGATACGCTCCAGCTCATCGGGCAATGCTACTTCATGCAAGGCCAGTATAAACAAGCCGGCGAAGCGTTTGAGAAGGCTCTGGCCCTGGCGCCACGAAGTTCCGAGTTGCACCGCCTTTTAGGCAATGTCTATGGACGGCGCGCCGAAACCGGCAGCATGCTTACCGCGCCCGGAAACGCCAAAAAAGCTCGCCAGTATTTCGAGCAAGCTGTGGAGCTCGATCCCTACAATCGAGAAGCCGCCTCCAATCTCTTCGAATATTACCTGGAAGCGCCTAGCTTCCTGGGGGGGGGAATCGAAAAAGCGCAAACTCTGGCCAAGCGTATTGCCACTTTGGACATGCCCGCCGGGCACCACGCGCTCGCTCAATTGGAAGGCAAACAGAAACGCTACGATGCGGCCGAGCAGCAGTTGAGGAGCACGGTCGCTCTTGCCCCGCGCCAGGTAGGACCCCTGATCGATCTGGCAAAATTCCTTTCCGATCGCGGCCGAGTCAAAGAGAGCGACGAGAAGTTTGAGGAAGCCGCCCACATGGCGCCCAATAGCCCGGAAGTGATGTTTGCCCGCGCCGAAACCTATATCCAACAAAAACGCAATCTCGCCGACGCCCGCCAATTGCTGCAGCGCTACCTCGCCAGCCCCCTGACGCCGGATGACCCGCCGCGTGAGGACGCCCGTACGCTCCTTAGCGAAGCCGGGCACTGATTTTCTATCCGCATGTTTCACTTTGAAGCCCTGCGATCCAGCATTCAGGCGCTTCGAGCCAACAAGTTCCGAGCGTTCCTCACGGCCCTTGGCCTGGTCATCGGCAATGCCTCCGTGATCCTGGTCGTCACCATTTCGCTCACCAGCCGCGATTACGTCCTGGATCAAATTCAGGCCATTGGATCGAACATGATTTACGCGCAATTCGACGGCGGGAACAACCCAGCCATGGCCGTCGCCGATGCCGATTACCTTAAGGTCGCCGATGTGCAAGCGGTGCGCGATCAGCTAGGCTCGCGCATCGTGGCCGCCACCGGCGTCATGAACAATTTCGACCAGATGCGCATCCAGGGACACGACGAAGACGTTTCCATCATCGGCGCCGACCAGTATTATCCGGAAGTGCGCAATCTGGCCCTTCTGGCCGGACGATTCGTGGACGCCGGCGACATCGAAAACCGCAATCATGTCGCGATGTTGACCGAGCGTCTGGCGAAGCGGCTCTTTGGGGGGCAATCACAGGCCGTGGGACAAACGGTAAAGCTGCATGGCCTGCAGTTCGAGATCATCGGCACTTTTAAAGAGCGGACGACTAGCTTTGGACAATCGGAAATCACCGGCGAAAACGTTCTGATTCCCATCACGGTTCTCAAATACTTCGCGCCGCTCGAGCGAGTCGATCCTCTGTACGTTCAGGCTCACTCCACGGCTGACGTAGAGGCAGTGACGCAACTGGTCCGGACGGTGATTGAAGGGCGGCATCGCGCCGGTGCACGCTACAAAGTCGAAAATCTTTCGGAGATTCTGAACGCCGCAAAGAATATCGCGAAGATCATGACCGTGGTGCTCATTATGGTCAGCGCGATCGCTCTCATCATTTCCGGCATCGGCATCATGAATATCATGCTGGTAACGGTGACGGAGCGGACCCGCGAGATCGGCCTGCGCATGGCGGTGGGAGCGGCAAGGCGCAATGTGCTCGAGCAGTTTCTTGCCGAGGCCGTGCTGATCAGCCTGGGCGGCGGCCTGGCCGGCGTCGCATTAGGTGTGGCCGTTCCGCTGGCCGTTAACCATTACGTAGACGACGTCCAAATCCCGATTTCGATCACCTCGATTGTGGTGGCACTGGTCGTATCGATGCTGGTGGGCCTAGTGTTCGGGCTATTGCCTGCCAATCGGGCAGCGAGGCTGAACCCTACTGAAGCTCTGCGCTACGAGTAATAGGTCTGAATGATCGTCATTCGCATAGCCTTGGCACTAATCGGTGCATTTATATGCGGGCAGGCGGCGAAGACAAGATTCAAACGCTGGACGGAATTCGAAGAATTCCAATCTGGTCTCGGGTATTCATGGCTGTAGGTGGACTTAGCA
>Ga0157369_10003060_pt1 | contig 19974 bp, 22 predicted proteins | sample C25metaG_FD_113461 | JGI IMG/M metagenome (GOLD analysis project Ga0157369, IMG submission 113461) | Corn rhizosphere microbial communities from Kellogg Biological Station, Michigan, USA - C2-5 metaG | ecosystem: Host-associated > Plants > Roots > Rhizosphere > Soil | place: USA: Michigan...
TAATACGATGGGTCATGGGGATATCTCGCAAGGCTAAAAGAAATCGGAGCAGTTACCCCCGCGAGCGCCAGGCAGCTCATAGCGTCAGGTAACTCAAAAGGCGACTCAGCAAGCCGAGGCCGATTACCACGGCAAGCACCACGCCGAGGAGCAGCCACGGCCGGAAAGGCTTGCGCTCGACTCGGTTCTGGGAGAGTTGCAGGTACTCTTCGACATGCTGTTGGTCATCGGGGTTCAGGCGGCTGGTCATAAAGGCCTCGTCAGGTAGACGTTGCAAAAGGGCGCCACGTTACAGTCCGGGTGGGCTCAGAGGCTGATACCTACGTCGAACACTATGCTGCGGCCCAGGTTGTTGCGCAAGAAATCCGGTGCGTCGGGGTGAGCGAACAGCACCCGTGCAAAGGTCGGCCCCACCAGCGACAGCGAGCGCCAGCCCTGGCGCAGGTATTCCGTGGGCGGCGGAAAATGGCTGTTTAGGTCGAGCACTTCGCGCTTGAGGCTGGTGAAGGCGACGATATCCAGCTCGCCCAGGTCCATTCCGCGCTCTTTATAGTTATGCGCCTTCTTGCGCAGCGTGGGCGCCAGGCGCAGCAGAAACTCGTGGGCCGGGATGCGCCTCGGCTTGGCTTCGCGCCGTACCAGTTGGCTCAGGGAAAACGCACTGCGCCGACGCAGCAGTTCATCGCGCCATTCGTCATTCAGGCGGCGACCCTCGTCCAGCACGAAAAACACCTCGAAGCTGGCGTCGCGAAACAGCACGTCCGGCGGCTCTTGCCCGGCGGCGTGGAATTCTTCGGCACGGTAGGGCACGTTCAAGCCTTGCAGCAGGCGCTGGCAGACCCAACGCTCACGCTCCCATTTGCGGCATTGGACAAGAACGCGTTGGCTTGTTCGGCCGCTACGGTGAGCAGGCGCAAGTAATCTGAGTCATCCATAGCTAGCAGCTTAGCGCCCAAACGATGACCGCAGGAAGTACCCCTGTGAAACGTCGGTGTAGACTGATCATCCGACTCTATTCGACCCGGGGAGTATCGCCGTGATCAGTGCCGCCATGTTGGCGCCGACAACCATGAGCATCGGCTGGCTCCTGTATGCGCCGGTGGTACTGTGGGCGATCCTGCGTTCGCCGTGGGTCGAGTTGTTCGCCGACCGGCGCCGCCAGCATTTGCTGTTCGGCACGGTGTTCGCGTTGTTCATGCTGTGGCTGGTGCGGCGGGATTTTGATACCGGCGTGTCTTACCACTTCATCGGTATGACGGCCGTGACCTTGTTGCTGGACTGGCCCCTGGCAATCGTCGGCGGTTTTGCCGCCCAGTTGGGCTTGATGCTGTTGGGGCGCCAGGATCTCGCTGCCCTGGGCGTCAATGGCCTGTTGCTTATCGGGTTACCGGTGCTGGTCACTGAAACCTGCGCGCTGCTGGTCGAGCGTGCCCAACCACGCAATCCCTTCGTGTATATCTTCTGTTCCGGTTTTTTCGCGGCAGCCCTGTCGGCGCTCTTGTGCCTGCTGTGTGGGCTGGGGCTGTTGTGGTTCGACGGGCGTTTCGCCATGCCGGAATGGCTGGAGGATTTCGTCGGCTACCTGTGGTTGATCATCTTCCCCGAGGCCTTTATCAACGGCATGGTCATCAGTGCCCTGGTGGTGTTTTGCCCGGAATGGCTGGAGACCTTCAACCGCACGCGCTACCTCTCGGCGCCCTGGAAGGACGACGATTCGCAGCGTTGACCTGGATCAAATCCCGCGCCGCCGAGCAGGCCCATGCTCTGCGAAATTTTTCCAGGAGCGCGGAGCATGAGTGTGTACGAATGGGCTCGGCAGGAGTTGCGCAGAAGCCAGGATGCGGCACAGGAAATCGGTTTTGACCCAGGCCTGACCTTGCGCGCCATGCTCAGTGCAGTGGTGCAGCAGAGCAAGGGTGTGCGCAGTTTCGAAGACCTGGCCGACGAGCTGCAATACCTTGCAGAGAACCTCGACGACCAGCAGGAATACGCCTTCATGCGCCATTAGTGGCGCGGCGGCAGGTCTTCGGAAAACAGCTCGTCTTCGGCATCCGGGGCTACGGGAATCTTGTGTTCTTCAGCGGCCCAGGCGCCCAGGTCGATGAGTTTGCAGCGGTCCGAGCAGAACGGCCGGTTGAGGTTGGTCGCTTTCCATTCCACGGGTGCGCCGCAGGTAGGGCAGTCGAAGGTCAAGGGTTGGCACATGATCGGCCTCCACGCAAAGTAAGGTAAAAGTGGTGCAGTCGCTCGACCTCGCTGTGCAGCCAGGCAAGGTCCTGGTCATTGACCAGTACATCATCGGCATGTTTCAGGCGGTCTTCGCGGCTGGATTGGGCCTTGAGGATCGCCTGCACCTGTTGCTCGTTGATGCCGTCGCGCTGCAGGGTACGCTGAATCTGCAGCGATTGCGGCACGTCGATCACCAGGATGCGCTGGGTCATGCTGTACTGGCCGGATTCGATCAGCAGCGGCGACACCAGTATTGCGTAAGGCGATTTCGCGCGTGCCAGGTGGCTGCGGATTTCCTCGCCAATCAACGGGTGCAGCAAGGCTTCGAGTCAGCGCCGCTCTTCGGGTACTTCAAAGATCAGCTTGCGTAATGCGGCGCGGTCCAGCTGGCCGTCCGGCTGCAGTACGCCAGCACCAAAGTGCTCGGCGATGCGCTCCAATGCCGGCCGACCAGGCTCTACTACCCAGCGTGCGGCGTGATCGGCGTCCACCAAGTCGATACCCAGGTCGATAAAGTGTTGGGCCGCCGCGCTTTTGCCGCTGCCGATGCCGCCGGTAAGGCCAAGAATCCAGGGTGTTGCAACACGAGTGGTCATCTGAAACCGACAGACTGCAAATAGAAGTCGCTTATTTGACCACCCCAGAGCAATGCAATCCAGCCGGCAGTCGCCAGATACGGTCCAAATGGCATCGGTGCCGACGCCAGGGTGTTGCGCAGGCGCATCAGGATCAAGCCGACAAATACCCCGACCAGTGACGCCATCAACAGCGTCATCGGCAGGATCTGCCAGCCACCCCAGGCGCCGAGCAGCGCCAGCAACTTGAAGTCGCCGTGGCCCATGCCGTCCTTGCCGGTGGCCAGCTTGAACAACCAGAACACGCTCCACAGGCTCATGTAGCCAATCACGGCGCCCCACAGGGCGTCGGCCAATGTTGTCAGCAGGCCGAAACTGTTGACGATCAGTCCCAGCCACAGCAGCGGCATTACCAGCACATCCGGAAGCAGTTGATGGTCGGCGTCGATCAGGCTCATCGCCAACAACCCCCAACTCAGCACCATCACCATTCCTGCCTGCCAGCCAACTCCGAAATGCCAGGCCACCCAGGCCGAGATCAAGCTGCACACCAGTTCCGTGAGGGGGTAGCGGATGCTGATCGCCCCTTGGCAATGCGCGCAGCGGCCGCGCAGGAACAGGTAGCTGAGCAGCGGGATATTTTCTCATGGGCGTATGGGATGGTTGCAGTGTGGGCAGCAGGAGTTGGGCTGCATCAGGTTGTAGGTCGGCTCGGCTGGTTCTGCGGGCAAGCCCAGCACTTCATGGGCCTGGGCGCGCCATTCCCGCTCAAGCATTTTCGGCAGGCGCCACACCAGCACGTTGAGAAAACTGCCGACGATCAACCCCAGCACCGACGCTATCGCAACAAACGCCCAGGGATGCTCGCCCAGCACCAGGCTCAAAATGCGCTCCCCAGTTGGAATACCGGCAGGTACATGGCAATCACCAGCGCGCCGACGATGCCCCCCAGTACCACCATGATCAGAGGCTCCATCAGGCTAGTGAGGTGATCGACCAGGGTGTCCACATCGGCCTCGTACTGGTTGGCGACCTTCTCCAGCATGCGGTCAAGCGTGCCCGACTCTTCGCCGATGGCCGTCATCTGGATGGCCATGCCGGGAAACAGGCCGCTGACGGCCATGGATTGATTCAGTTGCATGCCAGTGGATACGTCGTGTCGCATATGCTCGATTGCCTGTCTGAACGGCCCAGAACCGGCGGCCCCGGCCACCGAGTCCAGGGCCTGCACCAACGGAACACCGGCGGCGAAGGTAGTGGACAGCGTGCGGGCGTAGCGGGCCACGGCCGATTTTCTCAGCAGTTTGCCTGCCACGGGCACTTTCAACAAACCGGCATCCAGCCACAGCTGGAAAGCCGGTAAGGCATGGTAGGCGTGGCGCAACCCAAAACCCGCGGCAAGCAGGCCCAGTGCCACGCCCCACCAGGCTCGCTGCATGAACTCGGACAAAGCGATCACCTGCAAGGTGAAGCCGGGCAGTTTGCCGTCGACTCCGGCGAACAGGCTTTGGAACTGCGGCACTACGTGGACCAGCAGCACGCCGGTGACCAGGCTGGCGACTATCAGCACGGTGATCGGATAGGTCATGGCTTTTTTGATCCTGGCCTTTAACTGCTCGCTCTTTTCCCTATGAATCGCTACGCGCTCCAGCAAGGTTTCAAGGGCACCGGCCTGTTCGCCGGCCGCCACCAGGTTGCAATACAGCTCATCGAAACAGCGCGGATGCTTGCGCAACGCGTCGGCAAGGCTGGTGCCAGCGGCGATTGACTGTTGCAACCCCTGTAGCAGCTCGCGCAGCGTAGCGTTGTCAAAGCCTTCGCTGATGATGTCGAGGGCTTGCAGCAGAGGAATCCCGGCCTTCAGCAAGGTTGCCAGTTGGCGCGTGAGCTGGGTGATATCCGCTGATTTGATAGATGGCTTGAGGCCCGCTAGAACTGGAGAATGCTTGCGTACAAGCCCTGGGCTGATGCCTTGTCGGCGCAGCTGTGCCTTGACCAGGGCAGGGTTGTGCCCGGTGCTGTGCCCGGACACCCTGCGCCCTTTGCGGTTGATGCCTTCCCAAGCGTAGATCGTTGAAGCGTTGTCCATGTCACCGTTCCGCACAGAGGTCGTTGAAGATGTATAGCTTAGTCAGGTGACGGATTCGGACAGGCGGACGGTGGCGGATAAAATGTCAGAATGTGCGTCCTGTGCGCGATTGACGGCCTGCGGATGAGTACACTGGCGCCGCTGCACAACACGGGGCGCAGGAAGCGCCTTGTCATGAGTTCTATCCTGGAGAGTGAATGTGAGACGTCAAAAAGGTTTTACCCTGATCGAGCTGCTGATTGTCGTTGCAATCATCGGCATTTTGGCCACCATTGGCCTGCCCATGTACACCACGCACCAGGCCAAGGCCAAGTTCACTGCAGGCCTGGCTGAAATCACCGCGTTGAAGCCCGGGTATGAAGACACCCTCAACCAGGGCACAGTGCCGACCTTGGCATTGATCGGCGGCACTAGCCCCACCGCCAATTGCACGATCAACGTGACAGGGGATGTGGCTACCGGCGCGGGCACCATCAGTTGCGAAATACTCGACGCCCCTGCGCCGGTGTTGGGCAAGACCATCAGCCTGACGCGCAACGCCACCACCGGTTGGAAATGCAGTACCACCGCTGAAGCGAAATATGTTGCCAAGGGCTGCGGCGCCGACGGGGCATAGTTGCTGAACCATCCACAGGGAAGTTGAGGCGGCCGATGGCTTTATCTATACAGCAGCGTGGCAGTGTTTTCCTGGTGACAGTGGTTTGCCTGCTGGTGGTCGGAATATGTGCACCCTTCAGTGGGCATGATTTGCAGCGGGCTATGCAGATTGCCATAGGGGCGTGTGCGGTGCTGTATGGGTTGTCCATCGTCCCTGTCGGCCAGTTGTTGGACAGGCCAACCGCCCTGGGCCTGATACTGATTATCGTGCTTGGCCTGGTGTCATCCATGCTGGCCCATCAGCCGCTCTGGGCACTTGCCGAAATGGCGCTGTTTGTCAGTTGCGGGTCGATTGCCGTGGCGTTTGCCTTGCTGCGTCGCCAGGGCGGTGAGCCTTTGGATCGCGCCTTGGTCATGGTGGTGGTGCTGCTGTGTTTGATCAAGTCGATTCAATACCTGTATGCAGGCACACTTGTGTTTATCAGTGCTGAACGTGCGCTGGACCCTGACCTGCTGCTGTCCGGCTTTTCCAACAAGCGCTTCTACGGCCAGTTTCAGACGTTCACGCTGCCGCTGTTGGCGCTTCCTTTGTTGATCCCTGTGATCTCGCGTCCGCTCAAGGGGGCGGTGTTCGCGTTGCTGTGCGTGTGGTGGATGATTGCGATCGCCGGTGGTACGCGCGGTACCTGGCTTGGCATGTGTGTGGCCGCAGGTGTGCTGGCGGTACTTGGCGCCGCGGGGCGACGATGGTTGGGTTGGCAACTGGCCGCGATGTTTGGCGGGCGGCTGCTGTACTGGCTGGTGTTTGCGGTAGTGGCGGATTACCTGGGGGTCGAGGTCTCCAAGAGCGCCAGTGACCGCCTCACCACCTCCCTGTCGGGCCGCGGTCCGATCTGGTGGCAGGCTTGGCATATGATCGTGGAATGTCCATGGTTGGGCTTCGGGCCGATGCATTTTGCCGATATCGCCAATGAAATCGCCGCTCATCCACACCAGGCCATCCTGCAATGGGCGAGTGAATGGGGTGTGCCATCGGCCTTGTGCGTGGTGGCTCTGGCGTGGCGAGGCGGCTGGGCGACGTTCAGCGTGTTGCGTGAACGAGCGCTTTCCAACACTCGTGCTGATCTGTTGCGGCTATGCCTGTTTGCGGCCTTGGTAGGGGCGTTGGTGCAGTCCATGGTCGACGGCGTGATGGTGATGCCCAATTCCCAGGTCTGGCTGGCGCTGGTGGTGGGCTGGCTGATGGCGTTGCATGTGTGGAAAACCCCGGGAACCGCCGCGTTGCCACTGGCCTGGACAGCCTGGAAAGTGCTGAGTGTGCTGGCCGTCGGTCTGCTGGTTTTTATCGCAGCTCGCGATGTGCCTCACATCAAGCAAGCCCAGCAGCAGTACCTGGGCACTCATGTCGACCTGCTGCAACCCCGTTTCTGGGCCCAGGGCGTGATTGCGCGCTGAAGGCCGCAAGTTGCCGGACTCCCAATGCAGTGCTAGCTTTAGCCCACCGCCCGTGTAGCTCAGTCGGTAGAGCAGCGCACTCGTAACGCGAAGGTCGCAGGTTCGATTCCTGTCTCGGGCAAAAAGGCACCATGGCAACACCGTTTTCAGATGATCCTAGAATGGTTCTGAAGGCCAGACGAGCCGGCATTTGAGCCTGCTCTTTTGTATCTGCGCAACCTTGATGACCCAGATGCATCCCCATTCCTCGATCTAAGAGAACAACATGACCACGACTGAAATGACCCAGGAAGTTCGGCATCAAGCAGCCCTCGAAAAATACCTCGAGGAATCGCCGCAGCTTAAAGAAGAGATCAAGGACCTGAGCGCCGATGATCAGCGCGACCAGATCCAGTGGGCATTCGAGGATGAAGCCGAGAGCCAGGGCTATCAGCCTTGGGAGCTGACCCTCAAGTACACCTCGACACCGGAAGAATTCGAAGCGGCACGACTGGCCTTGCACAAAGAGGCGGCCGAAGTGCTGGGTGTCGAATGGGAAGAATACTGCGAGATGAATGACCTTGTAGTCTGAAGTCTGTAGTGAGCGGGCTGCCCCCGCTCACTACCGCTTGCAACGGTCTAGATACTCAGGCGCATCGACAAATCCACCGCCTTCACATCCTTGGTCATCGCGCCAATCGAGATGTAGTCCACCCCTGTCTCCGCGATGGGCAACAGGGTGTCTTCATTGATCCCGCCGCTGGCTTCCAGCTTGGCCTGGCCGCCGTTCAGGCGCACGGCTTCACGCATGTCTTCCAGGCTCAATTCATCCAGCATGATGATGTCCGCACCTGCGGCCAGGGCTTCGCGCAGTTCATCCAGGCTTTCGACTTCGATTTCCACCGGCTTGCCGGGTGCGATCCGGTGTGCGGCCGCAATCGCCTGGGCAATGCCGCCGCTGGCCGCGATATGGTTTTCCTTGATCAAAAAAGCGTCATACAAACCAATGCGGTGGTTGTGGCAGCCGCCGCAGGTCACTGCGTATTTCTGCGCCAGTCGCAGGCCCGGCAGGGTTTTGCGGGTATCCAGCAGCTTGACCTGGGTGCTGGAAACAAAATCCGCCAGAAATTGGGCACGCGTGGCGACGCCGGACAGCAGTTGCAGGAAATTCAGTGCGCAGCGTTCGCCGCTGAGCAGTGAGCGCGCCGGGCCTTCAAGGTGGAACAGAACCTGGTTGGGGCTGACGCGTTCGCCATCGGCCACCTGCCAATGCACGGCTACCCGTGGGTCCAGCTGGCGGAACACCGCATCCACCCAGGCGGTGCCGGCGATCACTGCGGCATCGCGGGTGATGATGGTGGCCGTGGCCAGCCGTTCGGCCGGGATCAACTGCGCAGTGATGTCGCCGCTGCCGATGTCTTCCAGCAGTGCGCGGCGCACGTTGGCTTCGATTTCGGCGGTGAGGTCGGCAAGACGGAGATTCGGCATAACAGGCTCCACAGACAAAGTGCCCCGATTATAGGGGCAGTGCGCGTCTGAACCCAGCGACCTGCTCATTTACCGCCAAATGACAGAGTGTGCTGGCGCAACCCCCCTTGTTTGCAAGATAATCTCGCGCCTTGCAATTGGCGTCATAGCTTTGACGTCTCGCCCAATACCGCCGTTTCAGGAGGCCAGGATGCACAATGACGGAAAGGTGGTGCCAATCAAGAAGGCGCATGCCACGCCATCGCCGCTCGCCCGACTGCCGGTGGTGTTGCTGCAGGTTCGCGACAAGGCGGCGCAACAGTTGCAGCAAGGGTTGCAGGAGCTGTTCGATAACGCCGACGACACACTGTTCGAAATGGCCGACAAGGCGCGCAACAACCTCGATCACCATATTTTCTTTGAAGCCATGCGTGATCTGCGCCTCAAGCGCAAGAATTTCGAACGTGTGTTCATGGAGCGTCTTTTCGACGCCTTTGCCAGTCTGGGCCAGGCAGGGCGGGGCGAGCTGCAACTGGTGCCGGTGGTTTCCTACGACGGCGTGCCGGGTTCGACCAGGGACGACCTGGAAAAAGCCGTGGCGCTTGAAGCCATGTTGGGTCGGGTGCGCCACCGTGACGGCCTGGCTCTTGCGCAACTTACGGCACGCTTGAGCGCTTTACTGGGCAACCGTCTGGATGATCGTGAGAACCCGCTGGGGCCGGCGCTGCTGTGTGAGTTTTTCCTGCGGGCGGGGCGCAGCCTGGGCGTGGAGATCCGCGTCAAACTGGTCATGCTCAAGCTCTTTGAAAAATACGTGCTCAGTGACGCCGACCAGCTATACGGTGAAGCCAATCAACTGCTGGTCGCAACCGGCGTCTTACCTGAACTCAAGGCCGTACCGTCACGGCGCCTCGATGGGCGTGCGGCACCCGAGCATCCGCGCGAAGCAACTCCGCCAGTCGCCGACCGGTCCGGTGACGAAAATGGCCAGGAAGCCTTCGCCGCGCTTCAGCCATTGCTGACAGCGGTGCGTGGCAGTGTGGCGCCGACGCTTGAGGCCAGCGCCGAGCCGTTGCCCATTTCCACCCAGGACCTTCTGCGCCTGCTCTCCCATTTGCAGCAGTACGTGCCGGAGCCTGAGTCGGAGGACGATTTCGACCTGCGCAGCCAGCTTGAACAATTGCTCACCCGTATCAGCGTCAAGAGTGGTAAGTCGCGGGTGGTGGAGGACGCGGACGAAGACGTGATCAATCTGGTTGCGCTGCTGTTTGAGTTCATCCTCAATGACCGTACCGTGCCCGATGCCTTCAAGGCCCTGATCGGCCGCTTGCAGATCCCGCTGCTGAAAGTGGCGTTGTTGGACAAGAGTTTTTCAGTCGCGCCAGCCATCCGGCGCGGCGCCTGCTCAATGAAGTCGCGACCGTCGCCATGGGCTGCAGCCCGTGTGATAGCCAGGCATGCGACCCTCTCTACCTGCGCATCGAGCAAGTGGTGCAGCGCCTGCTCAACGAATTTGTCGAAGATCCGGCGATTTTTTCTCAATTGCTCGCCGAGTTCAGCGCGTTTGCCGCCGATGAACGCCGGCGCAGCGACTTGCTCGAACAGCACACCCGCGGTGCCGAAGCCGGGCGTGTGCGCACTGAAGCCGCCCGCCAGCGTGTGGCTGATGTGCTGAATAAACGGCTGTTGGGCAATGTCCTGCCGCGTCCTGTGGTGCAGTTCCTGCAACAGGCCTGGAGCCAGGTGTTGCTGCTGGCGAGCCTCAAGCACGGCGAGCAGTCAGTGCAATGGCAAGCTGGGCTGCGCACCATGGACGAGTTGATCTGGAGCGTCGGCCTGCAGCAGGACACCGAGGCCGGGCGACGTTTGCTGGAACAACTGCCGGGGTTGCTCAAGGCCTTGCGCGACGGTTTGACCAGCGCGGCGTTTGACCCCTTCAGCACCCGAGAATTCTTTGTGCACTTGCAGGCGTTGCATATCCAGGCACCTGAAGGCGTTGATGAGCTGATCGAGGTGCGTGAGCCATTTGTGCTGAGTACGGCGTCACCCGACCCGGTCACCGAGCTGCCGGGTAACGATCCTGACCTGTACAAGGCTCTCCAACTCAAGGTGGGCGACTGGGTACTCTTCCAGGAAGGCCAGGCCAGCACGCTGCGCTGCAAGCTGACAGCGATCATGGCGCCGGCCAACACTTATGTGTTCATCAGCCGCACGGGGCGCAAGGTGTTGGAAAAGAGCGCGGGCCAACTGGCAATGGCGTTCAAGCGTGGTGCACTGCACACGCTGGAAGACGGGCCCCTGTTCGAGCGCGCCCTGACTGCTGTGGTGGACAAGCTGCGTCAACTCAATCGCGGCAAGTGATCGCAACCGGAGGGTCTAACGCGGCATACTGGTCACACTTTGTATCGTTCAAGGAACCTGTATGCAGTTGGACCCCACCAGCGGTTGGTGCCAGGGCATCCGTCATTGCCCGTCGCCCAACTTCAACGAGCGCCCCGCCGGCGAAATCTCACTGTTGGTGGTGCATAACATCAGCCTGCCACCGGCGCAGTTCGCCACCGGCAAAGTGCAGGAATTTTTCCAGAACCGCCTGGATGTCACGGAACATCCCTACTTTGAAGGGATTGCCGACCTACGGGTATCAGCGCATTTTCTGATTGAGCGTGATGGCGCCGTGACGCAGTTTGTATCCTGCATCCACCGTGCCTGGCATGCCGGGGTTTCGTATTTCGAGGGGCGGGACACCTGCAATGATTTTTCCCTGGGGATAGAGCTGGAGGGCACGGATGATCTGCCGTTCACCGACGCTCAATATGCCGCACTGATCGACCTGACCCGCCAGTTGCTGGTGGCTTACCCAGGCATCACCCCCGAGCGCATTTGTGGTCACAGCGATATCGCTCCGGGACGCAAGACCGATCCCGGCCCCGCTTTTGATTGGACGCGCTTTCGCAGCGCCCTGCAGGATGGAGGACACGCACGATGAGTTTCCTGGTGTTGGTGCTGGCTGTATGGATCGAGAAGTTTTCGGCCCTGCGCCAGCGGTTGCAGCGAGATGGTGGTTGGTTGCGCGAACTGGCCAATCTGGAATCGAGCCCGCGCATGGGCAAGCAGCCCTGGCTGATTCTGGCGTTGCTGGTGTTGTTGCCGGTGGCCTTGCTGGCGCTGTTGCTGCTGGTGCTGGAGCCGGTGGCGTACGGGCTGCTGGCGCTACCGGTGCACCTGTTGGTGGTGATCTACAGCCTGGGTCGTGGTGACTTGCTCGCCGGGCTTGGTCCGTTCCGCGATGCCTGGCGACGGGGTGACCTGCAGGCCGCCGAGCATGTCGCCGAACGTGACCTGAGCCTGAGCGCCGACAGTGGCGAGCAATTGCTCGAACGCGTCCAGGGTCATCTGTTATGGCAGGCCTACCAGAGTTTTTTCGCGGTGATTTTCTGGTACTTCCTGCTGGGCCCGGTTGCCGCACTGGCTTATCGGCTGCTCGCGCTGGCCAGTGAACACAGCAAAAACCCTTTGGTAGCCGAGCGGGCCGGGCAACTGCGCCACGCGTTCGATTGGCTGCCGGTACGCCTGCTGGCCGCCAGCTTTGCCCTGGTCGGAAATTTCGTTGCGGTCAGCCGTGTGATGCTCCATGAACTGCTGAGCTGGGACATCAGCGCCGCCCAACTGGTGGAAAAAGTCGGCCTGGTCGCCGCCGAAATCCCCCCCCCTGCGGTCGGTCCCGATGGCATCAACAGCCTGGACCGACTCTGGGAACTGCTGCTACGCGCAGCGGTGCTGTGGTACGCCGGCTTCGCCATCTGGACCGTCCTACCCTGACCCTGTAGAAGCCGGCTCGCCGTAGTGAGCAGTCTCGCCTGTGGCGAGCGGGCTTGCTTGTGGCGAGCGGGCTTGCCCCGCGCTGGGCTGCGAAGCAGCCCCACCAACCATTAACCTTAAGTTACAAAACTCCCTCTCAAATTGAGCTATACAGATGCTGGCTAACTGCCGCCCTGCACCTCAATAAAAATAAAAGAAAGGGAGTTCACCTGTGAAGAGCTTGCTCTATCCCGCCGTCGCCTTGATGAATCGCCTGAGCTTCGGCATGAAGTTCAGCCTGATCAGCGTGTTGTTCCTGCTACCGATGCTGGCAACCAACTATTACTTGGTGCGTGAGTCATGGCGTGAATTCCAGGGCACTCGCGTCGAACTGCAAAGCCTTGATTTACTTGGCAGCAGCCTGGCCCTGCGCCGCTACCTGGAAACCCTCAACAACCAGGTACAGATCAACGCCACCCTCGGCCAGTCCGGCAAGGCCGGCGATCTTGACGGCAAGATCAGCGCCCTGGAACAAAGCGTGCTCAACCGCCTGCAAGGCCTCAACGCTATGGCCACCGAGCCCGAGCAGATTGCGGCTTTCAATGCCAAGCGCGACGAGTTGATTTCGGCCTTCAAGACCCAGCAACAGGAAACGTCGCTGCTGAGCAAAAGTGCATTGATCGGCAAGTTGCTCAACAAGGCGCAGATGCTCAGCCAGATCGTCGCCAGCCAATCCGGGCTCAGCCGAGACGCCCAGAGTGACCTGCGCCAACTCAGCGAGCTGATCACCAGCGTCACCCCGCAAGTCACCCAGGCCCTGGGCGAAGGCCGGGCGATGGGCGCGTATTCCCTGGGCCAGGGTTTTCTCAATTCTTCGTCAAGCACACGGTTTGACGAGCTTTTGCAGCAACTGGAAAAACTCCAGGCCGAATATGGCCTGAAGTTGCAGGATGCCCTGGGCTCCAGTACCGCAGCCCACGCGGCACTCGACAACCTCGCCACGGCCAGCAACGCCAGCCTCAAGCATGGCAGCGAGTTGTTTGAAGAGCAGGTGGTGATGGCCGAAACCCTCGACGCACCCTGGCAGGGCTTCTACGACGGCGTCAGCCAGTTGATGGCCCAGACCTATCAGCTGGATGACGCCACCCTGGCGTTCCTCGGACAGCAGTTGGAGCAACGCCTGGCGCAAAACCGCACGCACATGGTGGTGCTCGTGTCGGCCCTGAGCGCCGTGTTCTTGCTGATCTTCTATTGTACGCCGGTTTCTACGCGTCCACCCGCACCACGCTGCGGCGCCTGGGGGCGATGATGGACAAGGTGGCGGCCGGCGACATGACCGTCACTTTTGTTGCGCATAGTCGCGATGAGTTGGGCGACCTGGGCCAGGTGTTCAACGGCACCGTGGCGAAGATCCACGACCTGATCGAGCGCGTCGGGCACACCGTCAGCCAGGTCGAGCTCCAGGCCGGCCAGGTGGAAACGATCTCGGCTCAAAGCAACCAGGCGGTGTCCGGGCAGCGTAGCCAGATCGAGCAGGTGGCAACGGCCATGAACCAGATGTCGTCCACTGCCCAGGAAGTCGCGCGCAGCGCGGCGGCGGCAGTCAGCAGTGCACACAGTGTCAATGATGAAACCGTCAGTGGCCGTGGCCTGGTGCAATCCCAGCAGGGCAGCATCGCGCGGCTGGCCTCGGAGATCGATGAGTCGGTACGGGTGATCAACCAGTTGGCCGCTGACAGCCAGTCCATCAGCAGCGTACTGGAGGTGATCAAAAGCATTGCCGAGCAAACCAACCTGCTGGCACTCAATGCGGCCATCGAAGCCGCGCGGGCCGGTGAACAGGGGCGTGGTTTTGCAGTGGTGGCCGACGAGGTGCGCACCCTGGCCCGGCGCACTCAGCATTCCACTGAAGAAATCGAACAGATGATCAGCCGCCTGCACAGCGGTGTGGCAGCCGCCGTGAAAACCATGGGCACCAGCCATTCCATGGCCAGTGGCACGGTCGGGCAGTCGGAAAAGGTCCAGCAGGCACTGGAAAATATTCTTGGCGCCGTGGGTATGATCGTCGACCAGAACCAGCAGATTGCCGCCGCCGTGGAGCAACAGACCGCCGTCGCCCACGACATTGACCAGAACATCGTCGAAATCAACCGCGCCGGCGAGCATGCGGCCCAGGGCGCACACCAGACCGAAGCGGCGAGCCGGCAGCTGTCGATGCAGGTGATTGAGTTGAAGCAATTGATCGGTGCGTTTCGAGTGTAGGAAATGTAGGTAGGGCGTATTGCTTGCCGGTGTAGCGCTTGTCCTGATTTCCGTGGGTGTCTTTTCTGGCTGGGTGAATGGGTGAGAATTTGTTTCAGACAAATTCAAGTTCAGGGAGCACGGCGATGACCATTGCGGTCGGCATCAAAGGGCATTGCGCCCATTGTGATATCAGGTTTGAACTCAAGCCTTGGCAGTTGAATGCCATCGCCATCGAAGAGCCGTTCGATTGCCCGTATTGCCAGCAATTCCTGCAGTTGAGTTGCCCTCGGCAATTGCGGGCGTTCACGTTGTTGGGGCATTGGGCGCTGGTGCAGCCGAGCATGGCGGTGTTCACCTGCATGGTGCTGATCGTGGCACTGGTCGCCGAATGGGTGGGGTTGATCACAGTAGTCGGGCAATTCAACGTGTCACTGGTGGTGCTGCTGGTGCATTTCCTGGCGCTCCGCTATGCCCGTTACCGGCAGCGGATCACGTTGGATCTGCAAGTGGTCGCGCCAGTCTTACCAATTGAACAGCTGGCACGCATTGCGTGTGCTCGCCTCAGCCAACGATAGCGGGCTGATGCCCATGCGCTCGGCCAGGGCGGTGCAGATGGCCGGCAGGTGTTCGGGGCTGTTGCGTTGGCCCAGGAACATGGCCGGCGCCATATCGGGTGAGTCGGTTTCCAGCACCACCGCGTCCAGCGGCAGTTGCGCCAGCACCTTGTGCATGCGCAAGGCCTGGGGCCAGGTGGGGGCGCCGCCCAACCCCAATTTGAAGCCGAGCTTGATGTACTCGCGAGCCTCTTCGTGGCTGCCGGCAAACGCGTGGATGATGCCGCCGCGGGGCAGGCGGATGCGCTTGAGGGTGGCGATCACGGCGGCGTGGCTGCGACGCACGTGCAGCAGCGCCGGCAGTTGGACGTCCACGGCCAGTTTGAGTTGGGCTTCAAACAGGCTTTGCTGGCGTTCGCGGTCCAGTTGTTCGAGGAAGTAATCCAGGCCTATTTCCCCCACGGCGCACAGTTGCCGATGGCCGTGCAGGCGCATCAACCAATCGCCCAACGCCGTCAGGTCAGCTGGGCGATGATCGTCGAGGTACACCGGGTGCAGGCCAAAGGCGGCGAACAAACCTTCGTCCGCTTGCACCAGGTCCCACACTCTTTGCCAATTCTGCTGATACACCCCCAACACCACCATGCGCCGCACGCCCAGCGCTCGGCTGTGGGCGAGGACTTCCCGGCGATCGCTGTCGAAATCCGGGAAGTCCAGGTGCGTATGGGTGTCGATCAGCTCCACGCTCAAGCCTCGTGAATACGCTGCTTGAACGTCCGGCCGATGGCATGCACGCCGGGTTGATACTGTTCTTCTTCGATCGCCGCCAGCGCCAGGCGCAGGGCGGTATCGGCGATCAGTTGGTGCTGCTGGGCCATGGCGTTGACCGGCAGCGGCAGGAAGTCCAGCAACTGGGTATCACCAAAGGTTCCCAGGCGCAGCGGGCGCGACTTGAGCGGGAAGTCATGCAGTGCGTCGAACACGCCTTGCAGCAGCACGTAGGACGTGGTCACCAGCGCGTCAGGCAAATGCCCCAGTCGCTGTAGAAGTTGCTCCATCAGCTGTCGGCCGCAATCGCGACTGAAGGCTTCTGCGTGTTCGACGATCACCTCGCCGGTGAACCCGGCAAGGGCTTCACGGAAACCAGCGGCGCGTTCCTGGCTGATGCTCAGCTCGGGTCGTGCGCCGATCAGCACGATCTGCTTGGGCAACGGTTGCAGCAGGCTGCTGGTCAATTGCTGGCACGCCTGGCGGTCGTCGCTGACCACCGAACAGAACTGATCCGCACCCATCACCCGGTCGATGGCAATCACCGGCAACCCCTTGGCTTGCAGCTCGCGATAACTGTCATCGCTGGCCGGCAGGCAACTGGCGACGAACAGCGCATCACAACGCCGCGCGCGGAACAGTTGCAGCAACTGGCGTTCGCTGTCGGCGTCATCGTCGGAGCTGGCGATCAGCAGCTGATAGCCCCGCGCCCGTGCACCTTGCTCCAGGAGCTTGGCGATGCGTGCGTAACTGGGGTTTTCCAGGTCGGGCAGGATGAAACCCAGGGTGCGCGTGTGCCGACTGCGCAGCCCGGCGGCCTGTGGGTTAGGAGTAAAGCCATGGGCTTCGACGACAGCCCGCACCCGTTCGACGGTGGCGTTGCTGATGCGTTGCTGTTCGGCCTTGCCGTTGATGACGTAGCTGGCGGTGGTCACGGACACACCGGCCAGACGGGCGATATCACTGAGTTTCAAACCGGGATTTCCTTGTTTTCTGGAGCTTGCCCCGACATTTTGTCCAATCGTAACCGATTCCAGCACTCGACTAATGTCTCAGCTCAAGTGCCGAGTGGTTGTTCAAGGATGCGCAATTAACGCGTAATCTGCCATAAATTCTAGATTAAACGTTTCAGCCAGCGTATTTTTACGACGTTCGCGACTGAGTAGCTACTGCCAACTGACTGCTCAGTCAGCTATTGATGCACACCCATTACACTGTTTGTTTAAAACAATACCTAGTGCGGTCACCGCACTAACTAGGAGAACGGCATGCTTGAGCTCACTGTAGAGCAGATTTCCATGGGCCAGGTGGCTGTGGATAAATCTGCTGCCTTGCACCTGCTCGCTGACAAACTGGTGGCTGATGGCCTGGTCGCCGAGGGTTATCTCAGTGGCTTGCAGGCCCGTGAAGCCCAGGGCTCGACCTTTCTCGGCCAAGGTATTGCCATCCCCCACGGCACCCCCGAAACCCGCGACCAGGTGTTCTCTACCGGCGTGCGCCTGCTGCAGTTCCCCGAAGGGGTGGACTGGGGCGACGGCCAGATCGTGTACCTGGCCATTGGCATTGCCGCCAAATCCGACGAACACCTGCGCCTGTTGCAACTGCTCACCCGTGCCCTTGGCGAAACCGACCTGGGCCAGGCATTGCGCCGTGCCGGAAGCGCCGAAGTCCTGCTGAAACTGCTGCAAGGCGCACCGCAGGAACTGGCGCTGGATGCGCAGATGATCAGCCTGGGTGTGTCCGCCGACGACTTCGAAGAGTTGGTCTGGCGCGGCGCACGCCTGTTGCGCCAGGCCGATTGTGTGAGCAATGGTTTCGCCGCCGTGTTGCAGCAGGTTGACGCGCTGCCCCTGGGCGATGGCCTGTGGTGGTTGCACAGTGAACAGACCGTCAAGCGCCCGGGCCTGGCGTTTGTCACCCCGGACAAGCCCATGCGTTACCTCGGCCAGCCGCTCCATGGCCTGTTCTGCCTGGCCAGCCTCGGTGAAGCCCACCAAGCGCTGTTGGAGCGCCTGTGCGCCTTGCTCATCGAAGGTCGCGGCCAGGAACTGGGCCGCGCCACCAGCAGCCGTGCCGTGCTCGAAGTGCTTGGCGGCGAACTGCCTCCGGACTGGCCCAGCGCCCGCGTCACCCTGGCCTACGCCCATGGCCTGCATGCACGTCCGGCGAAGATCCTCGCGCAGTTGGCGAAAAGTTTTGAAGCCGACATCCGCGTGCGCATCGTTGACGGCCCGGTCGGCGCCGTGTCGGTGAAAAGCCTGAGCAAGCTGTTGAGCCTCGGCGCACGGCGTGGCCAGGTGCTGGAGTTTGTCGCCGAGCCGACGATTGCCGGCGATGCGCTGCCCGCGTTGCTCGCCGCTGTGGAGGAAGGCCTCGGTGAAGAGGTCGAGCCGCTACCGACGGTCAGCGTCCAACCGGCAGCCCTGGATATCGAGCCGGTTGTCAATGCGCCGACCAGCGGCAGCCAGGTCCAGGCCATTGCCGCCGCACCGGGCATCGCTATTGGCCCCGCGCATATCCAGGTTCAGCAAACGTTCGATTACCCCCTGCTCGGCGAATCCTCCGCTATAGAGCGCCAGCGCCTGCACAGTGCCCTGGGCGAAGTGCGCCGCGACATCCAGGGCCTGATCGAACGCAACCCTTCCAAGGCGATCCGCGAGATTTTCATCACCCACCAGGAAATGCTCGACGACCCGGAACTCACCGACGAAGTCGACACCCGCCTCAAGCAAGGCGAGAGCGCCGAAGCCGCGTGGATGAGTGTGATCGAAGCGGCCGCCAGGCAGCAGGAATCGTTGCAGGACGCCTTGCTCGCCGAGCGCGCCGCCGACCTGCGTGACATCGGCCGCCGTGTATTGGCGCAACTGTGCGGCGTCGAAACCGCCCAGGAGCCGAGCGAGCCCTACATTCTGGTGATGGACGAGGTCGGTCCGTCGGACGTGGCGCGTCTTGATCCCGCGCGCGTCGCCGGCATCCTCACCGCCCGAGGCGGCGCGACGGCCCACAGCGCCATCGTCGCCCGTGCCCTCGGTATCCCGGCGCTGGTCGGCGCCGGCCCGGCGGTGTTGCTGCTGGCCTCCGGCACCCCCTTGCTGCTGGATGGCCAGCGCGGTCGCCTGCATGTCGACCCCGACGCCGCCACCCTGCAACGCGCCACGGTCGAGCGCGACACCCGCGAACAACGCCTGCAAGCCGCTTCGGCGCAACGCCATGAACCGGCGCTGACCCGCGACGGCCATGCCGTGGAAGTGTTCGCCAATATCGGCGAAAGCGCTGGGGTTGCCGGCGCGGTGGAACAGGGCGCCGAAGGCATCGGCCTGCTGCGCACCGAACTGATTTTCATGGCCCACCCGCAGGCGCCGGACGAAGCCACCCAGGAGGCCGAATACCGCCGCGTGCTCGGCGGTCTTGGCGGTCGCCCGCTGGTGGTGCGTACTCTCGATGTGGGCGGCGACAAACCGTTGCCGTATTGGCCGATTGCCGAGGAAGAAAACCCCTTCCTTGGCGTGCGCGGCATCCGTCTCACCCTGCAACGCCCGCAGATCATGGAAGCACAATTGCGCGCGCTGTTACGGTCCGCCGATAGCCGCCCGCTGCGCATCATGTTCCCCATGGTCGGCAGCGTCGACGAATGGCGTGCCGCCCGTGATATGACCGAGCGCCTGCGCCTGGAAATCCCGGTGGCGGACCTGCAACTGGGGATCATGATCGAAGTGCCGTCGGCGGCCTTGCTCGCGCCGGTGCTGGCCAAGGAAGTGGATTTCTTCAGCGTCGGCACCAACGACCTGACCCAGTACACCCTGGCCATCGACCGTGGTCACCCCACCTTGTCCGCCCAGGCCGATGGCCTGCACCCGGCGGTGCTGCAACTGATCGACATCACCGTGCGCGCCGCACATGCCCATGGCAAATGGGTGGGGGTGTGCGGCGAGCTGGCGGCGGACCCGCTGGCGGTGCCGGTGCTGATCGGCCTGGGTGTGGATGAGTTGAGCGTGTCGGCCCGCAGCATTCCGGAAGTGAAGGCGCGGGTGCGTGAATTCAGTCTGAGCGAGGACCAGGGCCTGGCGCAACAAGCACTGGCGGCGGGTTCGGCCGTCGAAGTGCGTGCCCTAGTGGAGGCCGTGTAGATGGCAAGGATTCTGACCCTGACGCTGAACCCGGCGTTGGACCTGACGGTGCGCCTGGCGCACCTGGAACCGGGTGAAGTGAACCGCAGCGA
>Ga0157369_10003062_pt1 | contig 19966 bp, 17 predicted proteins | sample C25metaG_FD_113461 | JGI IMG/M metagenome (GOLD analysis project Ga0157369, IMG submission 113461) | Corn rhizosphere microbial communities from Kellogg Biological Station, Michigan, USA - C2-5 metaG | ecosystem: Host-associated > Plants > Roots > Rhizosphere > Soil | place: USA: Michigan...
AGGCCGGGGATGTTGGTCATCTGGTTGTTGTCGACCCAGAGGCCGCCCATGGTGTAGTGCATGCCGGGGAAGATCTTCATGGGGACATCGCGCGGGTCATCGCCGACGAACTTTTCGTAAATTTCGAGGATGCCTTCGAGTTTGCGGTTGAGGGTTTCGCGATCGATGTGGGTGAGGTCGAGATAGACCATCGGCTGGCCGTCGATGCCGAGGCCGTTCTCGTAAACGACTTTGTGAATGGCGCGGGTGGCGACGTCGCGCGGGACGAGGTTGCCGTATTTCGGATACCACTCCTCTAGGAAGTAGAAGCGTTCAGACTCGGGGATCTGTTTCCAGGGGCGCTTGTCGCCGGCGGTGCGCGGAACCCATACGCGGCCACCTTCGCCGCGGGCCGACTCAGACATGAGGCGGAGTTTGTCTTCGCCGGGGATGGAGGTGGGGTGGACCTGAATGAATTCGCCGTTCGCGTAGTAGGCGCCCTGCTGGAAAACAGCGGATTGCGCGGAGCCGGTGCAGACGACGGAGTTGGTGCTTTTGCCGAAGATGGCTCCGATGCCGCCTGTGGCGAGGATTACGGCGTCGGCCGAGAAGGCGCGGACTTCCATGGTGCGCAGGTTCATGGCGACGATGCCGCGGCAGGCGCCTTTGGAATCGACGATGGCGGAAAGGAATTCCCAGCCTTCGTATTTGTGGACGTGCCCATCAACTTCGTAGCGGCGGACCTGCTCGTCGAGTGCGTAGAGAAGTTGCTGGCCGGTTGTGGCGCCGGCGAATGCGGTGCGGTTGTAGAGAGTGCCACCGAAACGGCGGAAGTCGAGGAGGCCTTCGGGAGTGCGATTGAAGGGGACCCCCATGCGATCGAGGAGGTCGATGATGCCGGGAGCGGCTTCGCACATGGCCTTGACGGGGGTCTGGTTAGCGAGGAAGTCGCCGCCGTAGATGGTGTCATCAAAGTGTTGCCAGGTGGTGTCGCCTTCACCCTTGAGGTTTTTGGCGGCGTTGATGCCGCCCTGTGCGCAGACGGAGTGAGAACGCTTGACGGGGACGATGGAGAAGAGATCGACGTGACCGCCGGCCTCTGCGATTTTAATGACTGCCGCGAGCCCGGCCAAACCTCCGCCAACCACGATGATTCTTGGTGCTGCCATTGAAGTCCTTTCAAAAGCCGGCTGCCAGCTACCAGCTGCCGGCTAAAACAAAAGCTAGGAACCTTGAGGGATGGGCGGGGTGAAACGGAGCGGCGCCGCAACCCGATTCCAAAAGTTGATCTGGCCAATGGCCGTGGTTAGAAATGCGATCTCGCGTTCGGTGAATTGTTTTGTGAGGCGCGTATATGCTTCGTCGTCGATGTGGTGATTGGCGATGAGGGTGACATGTTCTGCCCAGTCGAGCGCTGCGGTTTCGCGGTCGCTGTAGACGCCGGCTTCGCGCCATGCGGCGAGGAGGTCGAGTTTGGCCGCGGAGACGTTGAGTTTGCGGGCGTCGTTGAGGTGGTACTGGATGCAAAACGCGCAACCGTTGAGTTGCGAGATGCGGACCTTGAGAAGTTCGATGAGATCGGGTTCGAGGCCGGATTTGCGCAGGGCGTGGCTGATGGCGGCCATACCGGTGCCCATTTCGGGGATGATTTGCTGGAAGACCTGGTAGTCGATGCGCGCGTTGATGGTTGCGGTGTCCGGCATTTGGCCTAGTGGCTGTTCCTCTGGGGCTAAAGCCCCGCTGTGTTCCTGATCATTTGCGGCACGACTGGAGTGTGCCGTTTCAAATCTTCAAAGCTGGCTGTGTATGCAGCATCGCGACGGGGGCTATTTCGGGGGCGTTCTGGTATTTGGGGCTGACGAAGGCCCAGATGCTGGCCAATCCCATAAAGAGGAGAATGACGCCGAAGGCCGCGCAGATGTAGCCGAAGCGCTTGCGGGCGAGGTCACCGGGAGTGATGCCCCACTTTGCGGCGAAGAGCCAGATGCCGTAGGCGAAGTGCCAGCAGATGGCGATCATGGCGACGACGTAGACGGCCAGCATGACGGGGTTGGAGAGCTCCATCTGTACTTTGTGGAACGCGGCGCCCGGGTTCTCAGGAAGGCTGATGCCCATGAAGCGCTGGCGCAAAACGTGCTGGAGGATGTAGGCGGTTGCGATAAGGCCTGTCCAGCGTTGCGCTACGTACATCCAATTCCCGGCCCAGGGGTAATAAACGACGTTGGATTTGCCACGGAACCAGATGTAGAGGCCGTAGAGCGCGTGGTAAATGATGGGAATAAAAATGAACGTCCACTCGAGGACCCGGACCAGCGGCAGGGCATTGAGGAACTTGACTTGTGCACCGTAGGCCGAAGGGCCTTTGAGCGCTTCGAAGTTCGACAGGAGGTGCTCGATGAAGAATGCGCCGATGGGGATGATGCCGAGGAGCGAATGGAGCTTGCGCCAGATAAAGCTTGTTCCCTGACCGGCGCGAATCGGCTGCACGCCTGCACGAAGCTTGGGCGTAGCAGGATTTTGGGGTGTTGCCATTGAGATGTGGCTCCTAAGTGCTTCGGGTGCAGAGTCCGGAGCTGTGATGTTTCAGATTGAGGGACGGCGTATCTCGTGCAATTACAAGTGCATTATTCGTAATGCAGATAAGGGTCGTCAAGCGGAGCAGCGGGGCTGGTATTCGGCAGATGAAAAGCGGGCAGGTGAATGGTCTTAATGCGGGACGGTGAGGACGCGCCCTAGAAGTTTGTGGTGAGGCGGAGGGAGAAGCTGCGAGGGGGGCCAATAGCATTGCCGGAGAAGAGGCCGGAGAAGTCGAGGAGGTCGAGGGTGTCGGCGAGGTTTTCTCCGTCGGCCTGGAGGGTTGTGGTGAAGCGTTCGGAATGATGCAGTGCTGCTCCGGCGGAGGCATTGAAGAGTGTGGAAGGGAGGATGCGACCGCGATTGAAGTTGAGGCGGGCGAGGACCTCCCGTCCGTACTGGGCGAGCACGGTGTCGGGTGAGCCGTCGAATTCGAAAGGAAGGCCGGAGTTGTACTGAACTCCCGCGGCGAACCAGAGCCGCGATGCTGCCTGATAGCGTGCGCGCGCCCTGACGGAATTTCTCTGGTCCTGCGTGTTGGGGAAGTGACCGGAGAGCTGGGTTGCAGCGTCAGAGGCATCGGCGCCGAGGAAGAGACCGCCGGAGACAGGGAACCAGACGTTTCCAACTTGCCAGGAGTAGCTGGCGAAACCGCTGAGGCGATGCCATGCGGGGACTTCGAGCTTGCCTTCCATTCCATAGATGATGGCTTTGTGGAATGAAATTGGAAAAGCGACGGTTGTGTTCTGGAGCTGATTGTCGTCGGCGAAGTTGGAGAAGAAGCGGCGGAAGTAGTTGGTGTCGATGCGGACCTTGTGGGCGATGTCCTTGCTTGCGCCGATCTCGTAGTAGTCGCCGGTGGAGGGCTCGACGGGGAGGCGGAGGAAGTCGCCGGGATTGAGGGATTCGATTTCGGTTGAGCTTGAGAGCAGGATGTTGTCGGAGGCAGGAGTCTGGAAGACACGGTCGTAGGAAGCGTGGAGCAAGAGGCCGGCGGAGGGCAGGTAGTAAGAGACAGCGAGGCGCGGCTCGAACGCGGATCGATTGACGAGGAGTTGGTAGTGATCCCAACGCAGACCGGCCGCGATGGTTGCGTGGCTGAGATGAATGGTGTTCTGGAGGAAGGCGGATTGTTCGAGATCCGGGCGGTTGTTGGCGAAAGCGAAGGAGGCTGGAGTGGAGGAATCGAATCGCGATGCGTCGGTGATGTTGTAGCTGAGGGCTTCGCGGAGGAAGGTGTTGTCGGAATCAACGCCGGCCTTCCACTCGGTGGATCCTCGGTCGAGGGTAGCGTTGGCATTGAAGTAGGCTTCGCGAAAGCCGTTGTGCTGGAAGAGCGCTATGGGGGTTGAGTTTGCGTTGGAGTTGAGAGTGTTGGTTTTGCTGCGAACCATTGCGTGAGCGGCGGCAGAGGCGTGATCGGAGATGGTGTGATCGAACGCAGCGACGCCCATGGTTTCAGCGTTGGTGGCTGTCTGAAGCTGGCCGGCGCCCTGCTGGAGGATTTCATTTGGGATGTCGTAGCGTGAGGACTCGCGGCGCAGGCTGACGCTGAATTTGTTGCTGGGAGAGGGCGTGCGCTCGTAGCGGAGGCCAACGCTGCGCACCCTTCCGGAGTTGGTATAGTTTTGCGGGACGACCGGATTGAGGTAGTGGTCAGTGCGGCTTGCGTCAGCGGTGGCGGCGAAGGAGTCTTTGGCGCGCGAGTATTGCGCCTGGGCTGCGGCGCCGGCGCTCGAGAAGCTTCCGCCGTCGAGAACGATTTGTCCATGCAGGCCTGGTTGCGCGTCTCTGACGGTGTTCACTTCTACAACGCCGCCCATCTTGCGGCCGTACTCGGCGGGAATTCCGGCGGTGTAGATGCTGAGGGACTGGACCTCGTCCGCTTCGATCTCGGGGCCGAAGCCGGGGGAGCGGTTGTCCGTCAGGGGGACGCCGTCGACGATGAACTGCGTCTGATACTCGGAGCCGCGTGGATGGAGAACGGCGCTCCCTTCGTAGAGCCAGCCGGGTTGCGAGTTGATGAGGTCCTGGAGGGATCGGCCGGGAAGCGAGCCGAGGCGGTCGTGAATCGCGTTCGTGCCGAGCATCTGGACGGAGCCGGGCTGATCAATGGGAAGGAGGGTGTCGGGCGAACTGACCGTTACCGATTCGGTGAGCGGAGCGATTCTGAGCTGGAATGTGACTCGGGCGGTCCGGGAGGACTTGATTTCGATGGGTTGCAATATTGTGACGAATCCCGGCTTCTGAACATCCACGCGGTAGAGGCCGTATGGGAGGTTGGCGATTGTCAGCGTGCCTTGCTCGGTGGTGAGAAGACTCTTTTCGAATTGATTACTCTGGCCGGCGAGGTGGATGGAGGCCGTGATCGGGTGGCCGGTCGAGTCGATGACGGAAAGGCGAAGGGATCCTTCGCGGGCCTGCGGGAAGGCAAGCACGGCGATAGAGCAGAAGAGCGCAACGAGAGATATGGGTAACCGGGATAGCACTGATGATTTGAAGCAAATTGCAGAGGGGAGGCTGTTTCGATGAGGAATGTTGTTTGATTTGGGCGTATCCCCAGCCCATTTTGCCGGGTCAGACCTGCAATTGGGCCAGCATTGCAGCTAAGGCGCGGCCGCGATGGCTGTGGGCAAGCTTGGTCTGGAGGTCGATTTCGGCCATGGTGCGCTGCAGTTCAGGGAGGAAGAAGAGCGGGTCGTAGCCGAAACCTCCGGTGCCGCGCGGTGCATTCAGAATTACACCTTCGACGGATCCGTCGGAGGTGTGTTGCACGCGACCGTCGCGGGCCGCGACCAGCACGCAGTGGTAGCGCGCCTTGCGTCGTTCCGGTGGCACATCACCGATGCGTTGAAGGAGGACTATGTTGTTCCAGACATCGGTATTGTCGTTGGCATCCGGGGAATCGACCATGCCTGCGTCTGCTGCAAAACGAGCCGAGCGGACACCGGGGGCGCCGTCGATGGCATCGACCTCAAGGCCGGAATCATCGGCCAGTACAAGTTCGCCTGGAGCAAATTTGGAGTAGTAGACGGCCTTGATGGTGGCATTCGCGGCGAAGGTATCGCCATTCTCTTCGGGAGGCTCGATGTCGGCCAGACCGGGAAGCGCGTCGATGCGGACTGCGTGAGTTTCAGCGGCGGTGCGAAAGTCGCGCAGCTTTCCCTGGCTGGTGGTGGCAACGTAGAGAGAAAGGCCCATAAGACGAGTTTAACTGGCCGGAGGGTGCGGGTATTCCGGAGCAACGGCGAAAGTCGTCGAATGCGGGAGATAGGATGCGTATAGGCGGGACAACCTGGTGAGAGGGCAGCCGGGGATGTCTTGAACGGAGAATTCTAAGACTGGAGAATGTCTTGAAATTCTGGGGCGTGTACAAATTGCTGGTTGGGATGCTTGCAGCTGCGGAATCACTTCTGGGCATGTTGCGAAGCTTCAATGGTGGTGGACGGGGTATTTCGGGTCCGTTGACGATTGCGGCGGCGGTGCTGCTGGCGATTGACGGGCTGGCAGAATTGTTCTCGAGAGCGGGTCGATGGGATCGATGGTTGGTGGTGGCGCTTGCGGGGATTGTTGCGCTGAGTATCTCTATCGTGTCTGGTGAGTGGCCGGGGAAGGTCTGGATATTTGCTGCGGCTGTGGCATTTGTGCAGTGGATGTTTCAGGAATTGAAGAGGACAGCGGGAAGACAAGAGATGGGAGCGCTGCTATGCGGGGTGGCGCTGGCTATCTCCCTTGGGAACACGACGCTGATGTTGTTCCGAGTGTATTGGGATGAGCCGCAGTTCTGGCCGCTGGGACAGATATTCAGATTCATGTTTCCGATTGCGCTGCCGTGGACGCTGATTGTCGTGCTGGTTGTGCACGCGGGACGGGAAGTGATTTGGGGATAGAAGAGCGAAACGACTTCCGCGCCTGAGGGCCAATCGCAGGTAGACCCACATTCGGCGGCCTAGAAGACCGTTGCTCCTCTCCGATGCAGGGAATGCCGGAGGTGGGCGCTCCGGCATTCCTTGTTGATGGGTTCGCTACCCTAATCGATGCTCTGATTGAGGCGCAGATCGCGTGAGGAGCCTCCCACGCTTACTGAGCGCTTGCCGCTTGCGGCCGTCCATTTCTGATCTTTGGTGGACCAGTACTGAAGCTGGCGTGGGGCGACGTGGAGCGTAACGTTTCGGGTTTCTCCGGGAGCGACGTGAATACGGTCGAAAGCGACAAGTGCGCGAACCGGGAACTGCACGCCGTCGGGAACTTCGCTCGGCGCGCCGAGGTAGACCTGCGGAACTTCATCGGATGCCACTGAGCCCTTGTTTTTGATGTCGACCTTGACGTCAAGGCCGCCATCGGAGGTTTTGGCAACGCTGAGGCCGGAGTAGTCGAACGTCGTGTAGCTAAGGCCGTGACCGAAGGCAAAGAGCGGTTCGATGTTCTCTTTGTCGAACCAGCGGTAGCCGACATTGACGCCCTCGCTGTAGATGGTTTTCTTCTCGGGCGGACGCTTGCTGCGCTCAGGGTGTTTGGGGTCGGTGGCGGGGTAGTCCTCCAGGCGCTTGCCCCAGGTAACTGGGAGGCGGCCAGCGGGACTGGTTTTGCCGAGGAGGATGTTTGCGGTTGACCAACCACCCTCATCGCCGGGCCACCACATCTGGAGGACGGCTTTCACCTTGTCTACCCAGGGCAAGGCGACGGGTTGGCTGGTGTTGAGTACGACGACGGTGTTGGGATTGACTGCGGCAACTTCTTCGACGAGTTTGTCCTGATCACCGGGAAGACCGAACACGGGCTGGAGTCGAGTCCACAAGAACACAACTGCAACCTTGGCGTGCTTTGCAGATTCGATCGCGTGTTCGTGATCGGCTTTACGCTGTTCGGGCGTGTACCAGTTCAGGCGAACCTGAACGGGGGCACCGGAAGTATCGGACGAGGTAGAGATTTCGATGGCATGCGCTCCGGCAGTCAGTTCCACGGCGCGGCGGACGTTGTCGAGGCCATCGGTGGTGGGAATGGCGTTGTCCTGGTTGGCCTGGAGGATATCGCCGTGCACGCCGCCCTGGAATGCACCGGTGGCGGCGAGGCGTTTGCCATCGAGCTTGATGGTTGCATTGGTACCGAGCGCCTGAAGGTAGAGCCAATAGGTTCCGGCGTTCGGCAGGGTGAGAGTGCCTTTCCAGGTGACGACAGAGTTGGGCGGAAGCGGATTGTGGCCTTTTGCGGTGAAGTCGAGCGTGCTGTCGGTGCGGGATTCGCCGGACGTGGCGGTGCGGAGCAGGCCGGACTGGCCGTCATGACTGAGCGCGCTTGCCGGGATTGGACTGCCGGTCATGTCGTCATCGACAGCGAAGGCGATGTCGGAGGCGCCAGAGATTTTCTTCATGGCTGCGAGCGGGCCGATCTGGCGGCCTGGCAATCCAACGGAGCGTTCTCCGTTGATACCGATTGAGTCGACCTGGCCGGCGGTAGGTCCGATGAGAACGACAGAGTCGAGTTCGTGCTGCTTGAGCGGGAGGATGTTGCCTTCGTTTTTGAGAAGAACTGCGGCATCTTCGCCGGTCTTCTCGATGATCTTGGCGTTCTCCTCGATGGATTGCTTTGTGACGGTATGCTTGGACTGGCCGTCGAGATAGCCGAAATGGACGATCTCATAGAGGACGCGACCGGCAGCGCGCGTGACGGTGGCTTCAGAGACGGTGCCGTCTTTGAGTGCCTCGGGCATCTTCTTGGGGCTGAGCTTTATGCCCCAGTTGCCACCGCTGAAGTCGCGCTTCTCCGCGGGCTCCTCGGGGATATGGCCGCCGAACATACCCATATTGTCAGCAGCCGCGCTTGGAGTTGGCGGCGGTGGAATGGGTCGAGAGTCGAAGAAAGATGCAATCGAAAAACCGTGATTGCTGGGGTCGGGCTCGCCGGGCATTTCCATATCGAGGCCGGCGTTGATGAAGTCGACTGCGTGGACTGCGCCCCAGTCAGAGGTGACGAAGCCTTTGAAACCGAGCTGGTCGCGGAGAATGGTGGTGAGCGTGTCCTTGTTGCCGCAGGCGAAGGTGCCGTTGAGGCGGTTGTAGGAGCACATGATGGAGGCGACTCCGGCCTTGATGGCGGCGTCGAACGGAGCGACGTAGACCTCGTGGAGGGTCTGGTCGTCAATGAAGGTATTTTCGTTGTCGGAGTCGTAGCCGACGTAATGCTTGATCTGCGCCATCACGTGCTGCGACTGGATGCCTTTGACTTCGGCAACACCCATCTGCGAGGTGAGGAAGGGGTCTTCGCCGAAGGTGTTGTAGCCGCGGCCGAACTCGAGGTCACGATCGATGTTGACGAAGGGCTGGAGGGATACGTCGATGCCGAGGGCGCGGTCTTCGCGGCCGATCACGAGGCCGTTATCTTCAGCGTCCTTGATGCTGAAGGTGGCGGCGACACCCATGGTGGCCGTCTCGCCCTGCGAAGGGTGGCGCGTGAGGACGCCGGGAGGTCCGTCGGCGAAACGAAGGCCGGGGATGCCGAGGCGGGGGATGCCGGCGAGGTATCCGGCCTGGCCCTGGTAAACGCTTGGGTCTTCCTGGGTGCCGTGAATGAGGGTGAGCTTCTCCTGGAGGGTCATCTGACTTAGGAGCTTGTCGACACGTGGATCGCCGGTGACGACGGGGACCGATTGCGCGAGTACGCATCCGGCGGCAACGGTGAAGAGTGTGGCCGCGAGTAGTCCGCGAGTGAGGCTGCGTAGAAGCGGGAGTTTGCTAGATGAATATGTTGCGTGCACCTTTGCCCCCTTAATTCTGCTAGAGCTGCCCTCAGATAATCGTTTGATTGAGAGCTATCTCGTTCTCGGCAAGCAAGTGTATAGCAACAGGGTTGGCTGGCGCTGTGGCGATTGTGACAGCCGTGGACGGGCAAACCTCGGTAATGCGCGATGAAATTGCGTGCGCGTCTACACTGATGTTGTTATGTGGAAAGCACTGATCCAGAACCTGCGCGGATTCGCGGTTGATTTGACCCGCAAGCGGGTGCGCGGGCATGCGGTTCTGCTGGGACTGGTGGTGTGGGGAGCTTATCTGTTCAATATTGCGACTCCGGGACTGAAGGACAGGGAGGGGCAGCTAAAGGGCGCAGATTTTCTGCATTTTTATGTGCTTGGCAATATTGCGAGAATGCATGAAGCCAGCATGCTTTACGATGCACCGCGGCAGGCGGTGTTGGGCAGACAGCTGATCCACCAGGATCTGGGCCAGAGTTATCTTCCGGTATATGGGCCGCAGTATTCGCTGCTGTTCCGGCCTCTTGCGGCGTTGCCTTACGAATGGGCCGCGGCGGTGTGGATGCTGGGGAGTGCGCTGGTGTACTTCCTCTGCTGTGGACTGGTGTTAAGAACGTGCCCAAGGATTAGAGACGATCGAGCGACGATCTTTATTCTCGCGGCGGCGTTTCCGGGATTTTTCTACATGGTAGCGAGCGGGCAGAACTCGATGCTGGCGCTGATTGCTTTTACGACGGCGTATTTCTGTTTTCGCGCGAAGTTGCCGCTTGCCGCAGGGATGGCTCTGGGATTGCTGATGTACAAGCCGCAGTTTGGAGTGATGGCGGCGGTGGTGTTTGTGGTGACGCTGGAGTGGCGGGTGATTGTGGGCGCGTTGATTACAGGCGGCGGGCAGCTTGCGGCGGGAGCGGCGTACTACGGAAGAGCGTCGCTCGACGCGTACTTTCATCAGCTGGTGCACATCAACCAGAACGCGAGCGCGCTGGAGCCTCACCTGGACCGGATGCACAGCTTGCGGTCGTTCTGGCAACTGCTGCTGCCGTGGCACGGAGCTGCGTCACTGCTTTATGCGGCCAGTGCCCTTGCGGTGATCGCGATTACGGTGTGGTGCTGGAGGAGTGGCGCTCCGTTTGAATTGCGGTATGCGGCTTTTCTGCTGGGGAGCGCGCTGGTCGATCCTCACCTGACAGACTATGACCTGGTGATGCTGTTGCCGGCTTTGCTGGTGATCGGTGACCGCGTGCTGGTGGCGGCTGAGTCGAATGGGCGCAATGATGCACGGGTGCTGACGTACGTGGCGTATTGTCTGCCGCTGTTTGGTCCGATGCTGAAGGTGGTGCACGTGCAGTTATCGGTGCCGGCTTACGTGGGGCTGTTTGTGGTGACGGCTGTTGCGCTTCGGAAGGGCTTGCGAGGCGCGCCTGTGGGAGAGACGGCTGCGATGTCCTCACTGGAAGCCTGAGGACGCAGTGGCCGCTGCTTATGATTCAGGCGGGAGAGGCAGCTCCTTGTCGAAGCCTTCTTCGATGAGTTGTTCGCGAAGCCGTTCGACACTTGTGAAGAGAATAGGGACGATACCGAGGGCTCGGGCGGCGTCGATATTGGGCTGCTTGTCGTCGATGAAGAGGGTTTCTTCGGGGCGGGTGCCGAGGCGGTCGAGGGCCAGCTTGTAAATGGCGGGGTCGGGCTTGGCCATGTTGTGCTGGTAGCTCCAGATGAGGACGTCGAAGCGCGGAAGCCAGTGGAATTCGCGTTCAATGTTGGCGAGAACGGTATCGCCCATGTTGGAGAGGATTGCGGTGCGGAGCCCATGCTGCTTGAGCTGCTCCTGCCAGGCAATCATGGCGGGGTTTTGAACGGTCCACATGCGCGCGTCCCAGAGGTTTAGTTCGTCAATTGCGGTCGCGTCGAGGTTGAGTTTGGCGTCGCGGACGATGTTTTGCCAGAACTGAAGGCCGGTAAGCTTGCCTTCGTCGTAGGCAAGGCGATCGGCCCAGTAGACGGCTTCGAATTGATCGCGAGAGAGGCCGGTGATGCGGAGCATGGCGTCGTGCGCTTCAGCGCTCGGTTGTCCGGTGAGAACCATTCCATAATCGAAGATGACCGCGCGCAGACTCAAAGCTCCTCCTGAAGTGGGCGCATGTATGGTGAAAGGGCGCCTGTTTCCATTGTAGAGATCACAGATCAGGGATCAGGGTTCAGGGACCAGGGATCAGAAAACAAGAACAAATTGAGGCACGATGAGGTTTTCGAAGAGGACGGAGTGGAACACGGAGGAGAGTGCGCTGGCGCTGGCGCATCGGGAGCGTGTGCAGGCAGGATTGCCCGTGGCGGACCTGACGGCGTCGAATCCGACGCGATGCGGATTTGTTTACGATGCCCATCTGCTGGCGCCACTGGCTGATCAGCGCGCGCTTGATTATGATCCGCAGCCGCTGGGCTTGTTGCGAACGCGTGAGGCAGTTTGCGGGTATTACCGGGATCACGGCGTCGTGGTGCGGCCGGACCGGGTGGCGCTGACGACGAGTACGAGCGAGGCTTACAGCTTTCTCTTCAAGCTGCTGTGCGATGCGGGGAGCGAGATCGTGGTGCCGCAGCCGGGATATCCGCTGTTTGATTTTCTCGCGGTGCTGGACGATGTGCGGATCAAGGGCGCTCCGCTGGTGTATGACCACGGGTGGCAGATCGAGCCGGAGGGTTTCAGGCGGGCAGTTACGGCGGAGACCCGGGCAATTGTGCTGGTGCACCCGAACAATCCGACAGGGCACTTCACAAAGCGCCGGGAGGCGGAGGAGTTGGGAAAGCTCTGCCGCGAGCAAGGAATTGCGCTGATCGTGGATGAGGTGTTTCTCGATTATGGGTTTGATGGGCAGAAGGCGGAGAGTTTTGCGGAGGGGCTGGAGGGGGTGGATGTCTACGTAGTGAGCGGGCTGAGCAAGATTGCCGGTCTGCCGCAGATGAAGGCTGCGTGGATTGTCGCGACCGGGCCGCATGCGGCGGAGGCGATGAGCCGACTGGAGGTGATTGCGGATACTTTTCTGTCGATGAATGCGCCGGTGCAGGGGGCGATTCCGGCGTGGCTTGCGGGGCGAGGGCAGATTCAGCAGCACATTACGGAGCGGGTGAAAGCGAACCTGGCGGAGTTGGATGGGCAGCTGGCGGATTTGGATTTAGTACGAAGGCTCGAGGTGGAAGGGGGATGGTATGCGGTGCTGCGGATTCCCGCGGTGCAGCCGGATGAGACGACCGTAATGGAGCTGCTGGAGCGCGGAGCCTGGGTGCATCCGGGGTACTTTTTTGGCATGGAGGAGAGCGGCTGGCTGGTGGTGAGCCTGCTGGGATCTGTTGAGGAATTCAGAACAGGAGTTCAAGTGATTGTTGATTATTTTAGAACGCATCAAAGTGATAACAATTGTCTAGTGAGCGTTAAACCATAATTCCATGTAGTTCTTGTATTTGGTTGAATTAGAGAGCCTTATGATTTAAGTAAATTTTCGTCTCGCCTGGATCACTTCAGGAAGGGATTTGTCTTGCGTTCGGCTCCGATGGTCGTAACCGGGCCGTGGCCGGGGACGACGGTGGTCTCGTTTGGCAGGTTAAGCAGGCGGGAGTTGATGGATTCGATGATCTGCTCGTAGTTGCCTCCGGGGAGGTCAGTGCGGCCGATGCTTCCGGCGAAGAGGGTGTCGCCGGCGAGTACCATTTTGAGCGGGGCGAAGTGAAGGCAGATGGAGCCCTGGGTGTGGCCCGGTGTGTGGATGACCTGGGCGGGGTAGTTGTCGAGGCCCACGCGACGGCCGTCGGTGAGGGACTCGTCGGGCGGGGCCGTCTCTGGTGTCTCGATGTTTAGCCACGCAGCCTGCGCGGACATCATTTGCAGAAGTGGAAGGTCTGCCTCATTCAGGTAGATGGGGGCGCCGGTGAGGGCCTTGAGCTTTAGGGCGCCGCCAACGTGGTCGATGTGGGCGTGGGTGATGAGAATCTGCTTGAGAGTGAGCCCGAGCGAGGTGAGGCGGCGGTGGATGCGGGAGATTTCGTCGCCGGGGTCGACGACGATGGCCTCGCGGGTTTCCTCGTCGGCAAGGATGGTGCAATTGCACTGCAGCGGGCCGACGGGAAAGGTTTCGAGGATCATGAGGTCATTCTATGGGAGTTGCGCTGAAACACGAGAGGCAGGCCAATTGGCCCGCCCTATGTGAAGTTGATTCGGATCGTGATCTTACTTCTTAGCCGGCGTCTGGTGTGTCGGCTGGTCGAGAACGGAACGGGCGTGGGTGCCGCGGCCGTAGAGGACCGTCAGAGTCAGCGAGCTCACCATGAAAATGATTGCTGCCCAGGTGGTGAGCCGGGTGAGCACGTTGGCTGCGGCGCGGGGTCCGAAGGCGGTCTGTGAGCCCTGGCCACCGAAAGCGCCGGCGAGGTCGGCGGAACGACCCTGCTGCACCAGGATGACTCCGATGAGAAACATGCACACAATGATGTGCACGACGATGACGAAGTAGAAGAAAATCTGCATTGCGAAAGCTGCTTTCTGACCAGTGATGGTGCGGAGGAGGGGACTTGAACCCCTATGCCTTGTGGGCGCTAGCACCTCAAGCTAGTGCGTCTGCCAATTTCGCCACCTCCGCTTGTAGGTGGACCCTACAAGTATATCAAAGGAAGAGATCAGGAGGGCGGGACGGGGGACCAGGGATCGGGTGAACGAGCGGCCGATTCGATTGGCACGGGTAAGATGATCCCGACTCAATTTTGACGCAGTTGTGAATGCTTTGTGAGGGGGATTAGACATGGCTGGATTGCGGAGGCTTGCTGCTGGAATTAGTGGTGCGGGTGTGTTTGCACTGTGCTGCACGTTTTGTTTTGGACAGAACACGAGCAATGATGTGCCGCCGGTGATCGACGTCCATGTGCACGCGATGGATGAGTCGTTCCCGGGTGGCGGGTCGATGTGTCCCAATGAGGCGAAGTTTCTGGCGTCGGACCCGAAGACGAAGGAAGCTCCTTTCGGGTGGGATGTGGAGGAGTGCACGCCGAAACTCTATCCCGCTGAGAAGGGCGAGTATCTGAAGGACGTGGTGGGGGAGATGAAGCGGCTGAACGTGACGGCCGTAGTGTTTGGGGATCCGAAGAGCGTGCAGAAGTGGAAAGATGCCGCGGGAGACAGGGTGATTCCGGGAACTTCGTTCAACGAGGGGATGCAGCCGGGGGCGCGGGTCTCGCTGGAGGAGTTGCGGAAGCACTTTACGACAGACGGCTTCAAGGTGATGGGCGAGATCGGGCTGCAGTATGAGGGGTTGTCGCCGAGCGATCCTTCCGTGGACAAGTTTTTCGCGTTGGCGGAGGAGCTGGATATTCCGGTGGCGATCCACATGGGAACGGGCGGATCGGGTCGGGCGAATGTGACGTCGCCGAAGTTTCGCGGGTCGATGGGGAATCCGCTGCTGCTCGAGGATCTGCTGGCGCGGCATCCGAAGCTGCGCGTGCAGGTGATGCATGCGGGGTATCCGATGATGGACAACATGCTGACGCTGTTGCAGGCGAACTCGCACGTGTACGTGGATGTAGCGGGACTGATCTGGAGTTATCCGTTGAAGGAAGTGAACCGGTATATTCAGCGGCTGGTGGAGGCTGGATTCGAGGATCGCGTGATGTTTGGGACGGACCAGATGGAGTGGCCCAAGCTGATGGCGTACTCGATCAGCATTATCCAAAATGCGGACTACCTAACCCCGGAGGAGAAGCGCGACATTCTGTATAACAATGCGGCGCGGTTCTTGAGGCTGGAGAAGAAGACCGCAAAGTAAGGCCGATCTAGCGATCGATGACTGCGGCGGCAATGATTGCATCAAGTGCGGAACTTTGGCTTGCTGCATCCGCGGAATCGAATGGACCTGACCAGATGAGGCCGAAGGTGAAGCTTGAGCTTTGGTTGTTGCGCAGGATGCTGTTCGCATTCTGATGGATGAACGCTTTGTAGGTTGCGTTCGGCGCGATCTGATCGAGCGCCATGAGATTTCGGACGAAGATTCCTTTGAACTGGGGACCGTCTGCCCCGCACTTCGGTTCGCATGGGTCGTGCAGGATTCCGTTGCCGTCGGTGAGATAGGTGATTGCGGATTTCGCGATTTGGCTGGCAATTGAGAGAAGGGAAGGATCACTGTTGAATCGGCTGAACTCGGCAAGGCCAGCAAGAACGACGCCCTGATTGTAGGACCAGGTTGCCATTTCGTTGTTTCTGCACGCACCTGGGTTGGAGGAGTCGAGTCCGTCGTTGATGAGGTCTTGCGCGTTGATCATGCCGGAATGAAGAAACCAGGTCCACTCGCGCCTGCTCCAGTCTTCGTAGATTGTTTGATCGTCGCCGCTGGTTCGATTGGTGAGATGAGCTGCGACGGAGAGAAAGAGCTCGTTGGCGATTGCGTTTTTGTAGGTCTTGTCCTTGCTCCACCAGATTCCGCCACCGCATGTAGTCGTATCCCATCCTCCGGCCATGTCGGTGAAGATGGACTGCGCCATGGAGAGGTATTGCGGAGTGTGCGTGAGATCGTAGGCATCGATCCACGCAAGAGCCCACCACCCTTCGTCATCGTAGTACTTGTTAATGAAGCCGCGGTTCTGGGTTTGCGCGGCTTTGAAGGTGTTGGCGAGAGTGGGCGTGAATTCTTGCGTACCGGCAGCTCTGGAGTAGTTTGTGAGGACGGTGATGGCGTTGGCGCTGTTCCACCAGCCGGTGGTTCGATAGAGCCCAGTGGCCGGGTTGTACCAGCCCTGCATGGCTACGATGCCTTGTGTTGCCTCCTTGAGGTATTGCGAGGCGGGGGCGGAATTCGAAGGCGCCTGGGCGCAGAAGCCGACTGCCGAGATGGACACAAAAATTGCGTGGAGCACAAGATGTTTGCACAATGGGATGCTCATAATGCTCTGCTGATCATCAATCAGAATCAGTGCATGCGGGCGCGCATACGTTTTTCAGCGTCGGCGGACCAGTACTTGCAATCGAGACGGATGAAGACGGAGGAGTAAGGAATCGTCATGGTGGTTTTGAGGACGAGGACGTGGAACTCCTTGCTGGTTTCATCGATCTGATTGATGACGCGCTCGTGCGGGAGGGATTCGATGGTGTAGTCAGCGAGGATTTTCTGGACCTGCTCACGATAGGCAGATGCGCCCGGTGCGTCGTCGTCCGGCACGAACGGGAGTTCTTTGTCCATGAAGATGAGGGGGCGGACGTGGATAGAGCTGTTGATCGCGCCGAGAACGTAACGGAGGACGTCGAGGTGGTTTGCGCTGGTGTCAATGGTCTCGACGCCGGGCGAAGACTGCAGGGGGTATGCGGAGTCGACGATGAGGATCCAATTGCGGTGGCCCATGAGAGGCATGGACTGAGCAACGCGCGCTTTCCAGTCAGATTGAGCGTTGAGAAACGAGGGTGTGAGGAGGATGATTGCGGCGAAGATGGCAATCACGAGTTTGCGCATGACAGGCGAGGTCCTTTCGCGAAGGCGGCGTCGGGATGACGTTATCACCCAATGAGGCGTTTCATCCAGTCGGCGAGGGCTTGCTGGTCGGAGGTGCCGGCGCTCTGAGATTCCTGAACAGCACGGCGATCGAGTTCGGGACGGTTCTGACTAAGCTTGAATTTGCCTTCGATGCGCGAGATTGGAATGCGGAATCCAACAATGCCGGCGAGCATGGTGCGGCGGTAACCGTCGGGTAGACTGCGCCACTGTTCAGCGAAAGCTGGTTCGTTGGCCTGGATGAGGCCGGCGAGAAGAGCTTGTTTTGAATCGTCGTCTTCGATGGGTTGGAGCGTGCCATAGGCGTGGACAGCGATGTAGTTCCACGTGGGGACGGAGAGTTGTTCGGCGTAGAGGGACGGGCTGACGTAGCTGTGCGGGCCGGGGAAGACGACCAGGGTTTCGTGATTGGCTAGACACTGCCAATGCGGGTTGGCTTTAGCGAAGTGACCTTCGACGGTGCCGTGCGGGCCTTCGTCTTTGATGACGAGAGGAAGATGGGTCGCGTGGTGCGATGCGTTGCCGATGGTGGGGTCGAGCGGGCCGAAGAGGATGCCGAACGAGTACGCGCGCATAGCTTCGAGGAGGATGGCGCGATCGGAGACCTGGTTGAATTTGGGCGTGTACATGGGGCTCCTGGTGAACTTTTGGGAAGCTTGAACGTATTTCAACGTTAGCGGTTGGAGGAACTGTGTTGCAACGCATGCGTGTGTTGCTGTGATGACTGCTATGCTTGGCCGGTCGATTGATCCGGAGCTGGAGTTGAAGAATGGAAATTGCTGAACGGCGGAAAGCAGAACTGGATGAGGTTCCGGCAGGGAAGAAGCGCGGCATCTGGCCGGCGGTTGGACTGTTCTTTACGGCTCCCCTCGTGGCGGAGTTTTTGCTGGGAAATCTGCCGATCAAGCTGCTGCCGGCGTTGATTATGCTGGCGCCGATGTATGGCGGCGGGGCGCTGCTGATTCGCGAGTGGGTGCGCAGAACGGGGCGCGGATGGCCGAGTATTCTGCTGCTGGGAATGTCGTACGCGATCCTTGAGGAGGCATTCACAACACAGTCGCTGTTTAATCCGAATTACCTGAAGCTGAACCTGGGGCTGCTGACGCCTGCATACATTCCGACCCTGGGAATCGGCGGCTGGTGGACGCTTTGGATGTTCAATGTGCATGCGGTGTGGAGCATCGCGACACCGATCGCGCTGATCGAAGCCTGCGTGCCGGATCGCGCGCGGACGCCGTGGCTAGGGCGAGTGGGTCTGGCGGTGACGACAGTCGTGTTTTTGGTTGGTGCTACAGCGGCGGGGCTGATGCAGTTCAAGCAGGATCCGTTCAGGGCTTCCGCCGCACAGTTTGTGGTTGCGGCGGTGGTAGTTGTAGTGCTTGCTGCAGCGGCGTTTTTGATTCCAGTGACGCGGCGCTACGCGGCAGTGGGGAGGGCGCCTTCACCATGGATCGTGGGTGTTGTTGCGCTGTTGTTTGGGTCGGCGGCGCTGTTTGTCCCGCAGGCGTGGGGATGGGGCGCTGTAGCGGAGTTGCTTGGGCTGGACCTCGTGATGTTGCTGGCAGTGCTGGAGTGGTCGCGGCGCGGTGCATGGGGATTGGAACATCAACTGGCGCTGGGAGCGGGAGCGGCGCTGGCGTATGGATGGCACGCGTTTCTGCAACATCCGGCGGTGGGTGGGCTGGATGCGAGCGTGCGCGTGGGGAACGCGATTTTTCTCGCTGGTGCCGTGGGGTTGATCTGGTTCGCGGCGAGGCGCGCGAGCGCATTCGATCACGATTGATCTGCGCCGCGACTTCAATCCCATGTCTCAGAAAGGAGACATGGGGTACCCGCAGTTGAGGAATTATTGAATGCGTTCGAAGCGGAAGTCGGCTTCGCGTAGGGCGTGGCTGATGGCGGTGATGTGGGTTGAGCCGCGGGTTTCGAGAGTGATGTCGATGACGGTTTCGCCGAGACTGACGCCGTAGTAGGCGCGGTTGTGTACGGTTTCGACGATGTTGGCGCGCTCGCGGGCCAGGACCTGGGTGAGATGATGCAAGGCGCCGGGGCGATCTTGCAGGTAGATACGGAGGCGGAGCAGGCGGCCATCTTTCACGAGGCCGCGCTCGATGATCTTGGCGAGAAGGGTTACGTCGATGTTGCCTCCGCAGACGAGGACGACCGTACGACGGTGACGGAGATTGGTTTTGGATTGCACGACGGCGGCGAGCGCGGCGGCTCCAGCGCCTTCGGCGAGAGTCTTCTCTTGTTCCAGGAGCATGAGAATCGCGCTTGCGATTTCTTCATCATCGACAGTGACGATTTCGTCGACATAGCGAGTGACGAGCGGAAGGGTGATGTCGCCGGCGCGGCGAACGGCGATGCCGTCGGCGATAGTGGCTTCGGCACTGATGGTGACAGGTGCGCCGGCAATGCGGGCGCGAAGCATGGAGGGAAGACGTTCGGGCTCGACGCCGATCACGCGGATTTTGGGGTTGGTTTCCTTGAGGGCGCAGCCAATGCCGCTGATGAGTCCGCCGCCGCCGATGGGTACGACCACGGCTTCAATGTCGGGGACTTGCTCGAGGAGTTCGAGGCCGATGGTGCCCTGACCGCAGATCACCTCGGGATCGTCGAAGGGATGGATGAAGGTGCGGCGTTCTTCGAGACGGCGGCGTATGGCTTCATCGCAAGCTTCGTCGTAGGAGGCGCCGTGAAGAATGACTTCAGCGCCATAGGCGCGGGTGGCAGCAACTTTGACCAGCGGGGTTGCGAGGGGCATGACGATTTGCGCGCGGATGCCGCGCTGGGCGGCGTGGAAAGCAACTCCCTGAGCGTGGTTGCCGGCACTGGCCGCGATCACTCCAAGTTTGCGCTCGGTTTCGCTGAGGGTGAGGAGCTTGTTGAGTGCGCCTCGCTCTTTGAATGACCCGGTGCGCTGAAGGTTCTCGAGTTTGAGATGGAGGGGAAGACCGGTGAGTTCAGAGAGATGGTGCGAGAACTGGCAGGGCGAGACGTGGATGGAGCTCTCGATGCGGGCGCGGGCGGACTGAATGCCGACAAGCGATACGGATTCCAAGACGTTCTCCTATAAGAACTGCAAATGCGAAAGCCACCAACCGCTACGGCGGGAGGTGGCCTGAGTGCTGCTGAGCTACTAAAGGTC
>Ga0157369_10003064_pt1 | contig 19963 bp, 19 predicted proteins | sample C25metaG_FD_113461 | JGI IMG/M metagenome (GOLD analysis project Ga0157369, IMG submission 113461) | Corn rhizosphere microbial communities from Kellogg Biological Station, Michigan, USA - C2-5 metaG | ecosystem: Host-associated > Plants > Roots > Rhizosphere > Soil | place: USA: Michigan...
AAAACGCTGGGAGAAAACGATGCTGCAAAATTGCTGACTCAAACACTTGCTGAAGAAAAAGAAGCAGACTGTTTACTAAATGATGTCGCATTAAACACCGTAAATATTGTAGCTGCAGAATAACAGCTCTAGTATTAAATAAAAAAAATCTGCACTTGCTGCAGATTTTTTTTTGGCTTTTATTAAGTTTAGACAATAATGTTATTCTGTATCAATCTCAACCATTTTTTTGATTTTTTCAACTCCCCTTTCTCGTATTAATTCTGCTGCATCGAGCATTTTGATGAAATGAATATACGGTGTTGCCAAGTCAGATTCTGGGTCTCCGAATAAAGGAGATAATGAATGTTCCAGAATTTGACTTAGAAAAAATTCAAACTTTTCGAGCGTAATTTCATCAAATGCTTTTTGAAATACTATAAAAGGATTATCGTATTCTTCTTTTGTGAGAGATGAAAGATGAAAAACTTTTTCGCAGCGCAGAGATTCTTTTAGTTTCCATTTTTTGCTTTTGCCTTGCAGACAGTAACAAACTTTAGTAAAAAAGTTTAAAGCCGTATAAAAAACAAAAGCATCAGAAGGATTGTTTTCTTTGTAGATATTTTTTTTATAACTCAAAATTACGACTTCACTTAAATTTTGTTTGTAATAATCGAGATGTGCAAAAGCAAAAAAATCATCAATTGCCTTAAACGCATTTCCTGTAACATATCCTGCCCAAGAGCAGTTTTTTAATAGTATTTTTTCCTTTTTCATAGTCAGAACATTTAAATTTACCGGCAAAGTAATGTGCTTTTAAAAGGATAACGTATTCGAAATACAGATATAATATTCTTACAAATAAAATCGCTTTTTGAAATATTTTTTTATCTTTGAAACTCATGATTTTTAGCCAAATGGCTTTATCTTTGAATCTTCATAAAAATCAATATTCGTTATGGAACAGAAAATACATCAGGGAAGAAACGTAAAACGTTTTAGAGAAATGCTTAACATCAAGCAGGAAGCTTTGGCTTATGATCTGGGCGAAGACTGGAACCAAAAGAAAATTTCTATGCTCGAGCAGAAAGATGTAATTGAAGAAAACCTACTGAAACAAATTTCAGCCGTATTGAAAATTCCTGTTGAAGCTTTTCAGAATTTTGATGAAGAACAAGCGATCAATATTATTTCTAATACTTTTCATGATGAAGCATTCATCGGTAATTCTGGTGGTACTTATAATGTTAATCCATTGCAAGAAATTTTAAAACTTCATGATGAAAAAATTGCTTTGTATGAAAGGATGTTGAAGGAGAAAGAGGAAATGATGGTGAGATTGGAGAAATTGATTGGGAAATGATTTATTATTAAGATATATTAATTCTAGGAAGAGACTTTAAAAAAGTCTCTTTTTTTGTTTTTGGAATATTATAAGTTTTAAGTCAATAGGTATTTGTAAAGTCTCTATAAGATTTTGCATTTGGATTTATGGTCCTGCTGATGGCAGTACAGAACCTCCACCTTTAGGAATTTTATCAATTATGTCATCAAAAACTCCATTCTTTTCAGTAAGTTCAACAGTAATAATATCTTCATCATTTAAAATTTTCACTTCTTTATCACAATTATTTTTTTCTACTAGAACGAAATATTTTGATTCCATGTGTGAAATGAATTTTCCATTTATTATTGTAGTTCCATCTTTTAGTATAAAACTTGTATTCTCTGAAAAATTTACATATAATTTGTCAGCATCTGCAATTCCTCGTGCAGGATAATAAATAAATGATATTACATAAATTAATACAAGAGTAAAATACATGAACATCTTTTTTGAAATTTCAAAATGAATTTTTTTAAAAGAAAAAAATAGAACAATAACAATTGTAATTCCAACTACAACAAGTTGATATGTTTTGTTATCTAAAAAACTATAAATCATGAAAGAAAATGAAAATGTAAATGCTATTAAAATATCAGTAATTGTTACTGTTTTTTTTGTAATTTCTTTAAATGATGCAAGTAAAACTAAAAATATAATTACTAAAATATTCATCCATGTAGTTGCTATAATTTTTATGAAAGACATATCTATCATTGAAGAATCAATATTAAGCCGCTTAAAAAAAAATCTCCAATATAACCAACCTAATTGATAAAGAACAATGCCACTAATAGTTGTGATAGATGCAATATTAAATACAGTATTTTTATTTTTGTCTTCCATTGAAATAGTAATAAGTTTAATAAAATTTTAAAATATATAAATTTTTAGATTCCGCACTCAACGAAGTTTTCTTATAAAAAAACTACGTAAATGTCTCTGCCTTTGCGCTTATAACTAATCCATCCAGAAAACGCACACTACTAAAGTCAGAGATATTTAGTTGATGTTGTATAAACTAAAATATTTTGCGGGTTTCCACAGATTTTATATGAGATCTAGATGTTACATATTTTTACTTTAAAAAAAATATAAAGAAAAATTAGGATTTTAAAATTCACCGGATTATTTATCAAATAACTCATCTATTTTAAGAATACAAACTTTGTCTACAGATTCTCCTGTTTTATTTTCGATTTTATTAGTTACTCTAACAAAAATATATTTATCATTGAAATAAAGAATTTCTTGGCTGGTATTTGGAAATTTATCTTCAATGATTTTATCGATATTTCTAATATTGTTTAAGTCATCGGTAACCAAAAAAGACTTATGCATCATATTGCCCAAAATGTACAAAAATAGAAATGAAAGTAAAATTGTAAAAACCGTACAGATACCTAAATATCTTTTAATTGATTTATTCGCAATTTTATAACATTCAGTGATTACAAAACATAACAGTCCAATTAAAACTGCAAAAATAACAACTACCGAACTTAAATTTAAGTAAGTAACTAAACCTTGATAAATTGCATACAAGTACCCACCAGCAATAAAACTTATAAAACAAAATGTTCCTAAATATTGATTTTGACTTAGTTTTGTTTTTGTGTCAGGTTGCCTGTCTTCGTCATGAACAAAGTATGCTGAAAAAAGAAGACCAGCAAAAAAAGGAACGAACGCAATTGTTAGAAAAATTAAAATTAACAAACCATCAGGAACGATTTGAGAAATTGAAAAAAATCTTACGTACGGCATTGAGATACTCCACAATTCAATAATTTGCCACAAGCCACCTAAGAAAGCTGGTATAATTAAAATTATGCTTAAATTATCTTTAATTTCACTATAAATCCTAGATACAAAACTTTTATTTTCACTCATAAAATTCCATTTTAAAAATCGAATATAGATATTATTAATTTAAAAATTTGCTATTTGCATTTCTTGCAAATATATTTGTTAGAAAAAATAAAATGATAGAATTTTTCAAATCGTTAATACCTTATGTATACCTTTTTATATTTGGTGCTTTTGTTTTTATTATATATAATATCATATATTTTAAATCAATTGTTCTTAAAGAAAACAAGGTTAAATTTATCAATAAGGTCTTCCAGTTCGTTTCATTTATTTTTATGTTTATTTTACCTGTCTTTATTTTAATATTTTATTTCTATATTTTTTACGATACACCTGTTAGATATAGTGAACTTTTGATAATTGTACTTGCCGTTTTAATAATTGTGTTTAGTTTAACGATTAAAACTCTGCAAGCATTGATAAGAAATTTTAATTTATTACAAAATTCTGTGAAAATGTCTTTTGATAGTCACCTGAAAGGCAATGAATTAATGAGTTCATTAACATTAGGGTTTCAGAAATTAAGCAATGAAATTATCGAACTGAAAAAAGCTATAAGTAATAAAAATAATTCTTCAAAAAAAGAAATTTAATACTGATCGCGCGGATTTGTAATTCGTGTCCATAAAGTATATCATAACAGATTTAAAAAATAGTGATTTATTATAAAAAAAATACCCACAAAAAAACCAGTGAAGTTAATTCACTGGTTTTTTTATTTTTTATAAATCCCCGCTGACGCGAGAGTATAAAATCTATATTATTTTATGATGTAACAGTTTTGACAAAATTACTTTTCAAACTCATTAATAATTCTATCTAATTCGTTTTTATTTTTTGCATCTCCATTAATACTATCCATTTCTCTTTTTAATTTAAACCAAGCAGGATCAGTTGCTCTTTTGGTGTAATTCCAAATAAGTTCCATGTCGTTCATGTATTTGTACTTAATGTAGATATCTCCGCTTTTTACAATATACTTTTGTCCTGAACGATCTAAAACATATCTTATATTTTTATAATAATTTTGTGAAACTTCATTAGGATTTGCAATTCTAAATAATTGATTGTGAAATATATTTGAAAAAAAAACAGGACGATGTAAAACCTCATTTGGAACTACTGGACGAAGTTTTACATATCTATTTTGCCAATAATAATTGACTGAAAATAAAAAGATAAAGCTTGTTAAGAGTATAATTATATATTTTTTCATTTTTATCTTAATTTAAGATTTATGTCTCCAGAAGAATCCATTTGAAAAGTTTTATTAAAATTTTGCTGCCATTGTCCTCTCATTTCATACGGTTTTGCTCCGCAATATTTCTCTACTAATAAAGCATCTGAGTCTTTTATATTCCCAATAGTAGGCACATAAGCACTAGCTCCTTTATGCCAATCATATCGGTCCCACCATTTGTGGATTATCTTACCAGATAAAATAAAATTATTCTTTTTTTTGGTAACGGTAAAATAACAAGTTGAAGTTATTGTACTTGTTCCAGATACATAATACAACTCACGAAAGATCCCACCTGTAAATATTCTATCAAAATGTGCAACATAAGTACGAGCTTTTTCATTCGTTAAAGTGTTGAGAAAAATTATAAATTCCGGATCATTTTCGAAACGTTCCACATTCACTCTTTCCGCCACAATAACTTCATTATTTTTTCTAAGCCAATGAAAATCTATATTTTTTGTAAACCCACTTCCATCCAGCCACCATTGAAGACAATCTGCCGCCATATTAAAATTTCTTTGCCTGGCTTTCTCAATCATTTCAAGATAATTCTTTTTTAACATCAACGCTTTATCCCTTTCATTTAATTGAAAATAAAAAGCCTTTGCTTTGAAACTTCCCTGTTCATTCCAAAAAGGATTTCCAAACAAATTTTTATACTCCAAATACTCTAACTCATTTTTTGTTTTAAATAGTTTATTGTCCATTAGTTTATCGATTATATTATGACGATAAATATATTCAATAAAATAAGAATAAAACTACTAAAAGAGTAAAAAAATTATTTTATGTAGGTTTTTATGTAAATAAAATATTACATCTTCTATCAGCAGCAAAAAGGATAACAAAAAAAATCTCATTTCATTAGAAATGAGATTTTATAAAACTAATCTATTCCTTCTTTTTAAAAACCTTATAAAACACAAAAAGAATCAGCAGCCAAATAGGAATTAATTCGACAGATATCTTCATATTCGTCATCCACATGATCGATAAAATTCCCAATAAAAATATGAAACAGATATAGTTACTTACGGGATAAAATATAGAAGCAAATTTTGTTTTTGTGTTTTCCTTGTCTTTGGCACGTCTAAACTGAAGGTGTGTATACGAAATCATAACCCAGTTAATAACCAGACAAGACACTACTAAAGACATTAAAATACTAAAAGCTTCTTCTGGAATTACTTTATTTATTAAAATACAAACAGCCGCAAAACAGGATGAAACTAAAATAGCATTAACCGGCACTGATTGTTTGTTCAGCTTCTTTAAAAACTTAGGAGCACTGCCCTGATCTGCCAAACCAAATAACATTCTGGAGTTGCTGTATACACTGCTGTTGTATACAGATAAAGCGGCAGTTAATACAATTAAGTTAAGGACATTTGCGATAAGGCTTGTAAAAAATATTTTGTTTCCAAAAAGCTCAAATTCCATTCCGTTTAAGTTTTGAAAAACCATTACAAACGGACTGCTGTCTGTTGTAATTTGTCTCCACGGCGACAAAGCAAATAAAATGACCAATGCGCCAACATAAAATATAAGGATTCTATAAATAACCTGATTGGTTGCTTTTGGAATGTTTTTTTCTGGATTTTCTGCTTCGGCAGCGGTAATTCCAATAAGTTCTAAACCGCCAAAAGAAAACATAATCAAAGCCATTGCCGACAATAATCCCTGAAAATCCCCTGATGCCGTTTTTTCAAAAACTCCTTTTGGAAAAAAACCACCATCGTTATACAAATTATGAATACTGGCGTGTTCTCCTCCTGTACCGCTTATTAATAAATATGTACCAAAAAGAATCATGGCAATAATGGCGGCAACTTTTATAATTGAAAACCAAAATTCGGTTTCTCCGTACACTTTTACAGAAGCAAAATTTAAAGCATTAATAACCAAAAAGAAAAACAAGCTGGATGCCCAAAGCGGAATTTCGGGCCACCAAAACTGTACGTAAACGCCAATGGCTGTAAGTTCGGCCATACTAACGAGAATATACAAAATCCAATAATTCCAACCCGATGCAAAACCCGCAAAAGAACCGCAGTATTTATAGGCAAAATAACTGAAACTTCCAGACACAGGTTCTTCGACAACCATTTCGCCAAGCTGTCTCATAATAAAGAAAGCGATAATTCCGGCAATAGCATATCCTAAAATAACCGAAGGTCCTGCCAATACGGCCGCCGGACCAATGCCCAGGAAAAGACCTGTTCCTATAGATCCGCCTAAGGCAATTAACTGAATGTGTCGGTTAGTCAGCCCGCGTTTAAGCTGAGTTTCTTCTACGGCATCATGATTTTTTTTCACAGATTAGATTTTAAGGTATTTAAATGTATTCAAAAAATGTATAAACAGCGAAGATAAGTTAAAAAAGGAATCGCACAAACTTCTTTCTGTCTCATCTGTCAGAATCAAATATAAATATTTTAAGCTTTAAAAAACCAAACTGACGGCTGGTAACAGGCCGATTTTAAAAGGCTGAAAAAACAAAACACAACTAACTAAAAACCAATATGTTAAATAAATTAAAAAAGGGGAATTTTCCCCTTTTCTGGTACCTCTGCATTTATATAATTTAGTCAAATCTTAAAAGCACAGTCAGAAGCTCCATTCTAGTTACAATCTGCGCCATGAATCATTACTATTTCATTTAATACTTATACAATTTTATCAAAAGATGATTTTTGAAGTAATACAAATAATTGCAGAACAAGTAAATAACTATCTCGAAGAAATTGGGTTAGAGAAAACTGTTGTACCAGAAAATATCGCTTTTTTAGAATCGCAAAGTAATGATATAGACGATCCTTTAAAAGATGGCGTAGCTCTTACGTTAATCAATATTCACGAAGAAGCTGCTTTAAAAAACTTCCCAAATCATACGGTTGAAAATACAAAAACAATATACAGAAACAGCATTATCAATTTAAACCTGTATTTACTGTTTAGCGCCAATAGAGATAAGTATATCAATTCTCTTAATGATATTTCAAAAATCATAGAATTTTTTCAGGGAAAAAAACTTTTTACACAAGCCAATACCATTTACAACCGAAACAGCAGCGCAATGAGCAATGTAGACAATTTTAGATTTACGGTTGAACTCTACACTCCCACTTTTGAAGAACTAAATTATATCTGGGGAACATTGGGCGGCAAACAGCTTCCATCGGCTTTATATAAAGTAAGCCTGATACAAATTGAACGCAATATTGTACAGGCTGAAGGACAGCTTATTGGCGAATTTACTGGTATAACTAAAAAGAAAGATCAACAATGAGTTTTGCTGCCACATACGGATTGTTGTTTGAAGTAACGTTTCTTCATAATTATTTTCTCAATAACGGAGAAGAAACTTTTGCGAGTATGACAAATGCTGACAAACAAAAAATGCTCCAGCAGTTTAATACAGATGCATTCCTGATACTAACACCCACTTTAGAAACCAATACTGTACTTAAAAACTACAAAATGACATTCAAAAAAACCAAAACAGGTTTTAGAATATATACTAAAGTAAAAGATGAATTTGAACCATTTATAAAAATCCCTGCAAATCTGAACCTTACGTTTTTAATTAAAATTAATGATTATCACTTTGAAAATTATACTAATCTTGATTTTGCTCTTACTCAGGCATATCATTTCAGTAATGTAAAACCATTAACTGAACCCGTTTCGTTTGAATATCTTCCAAAAATAAGTGACAATAAACTTATTTCAAATGCATATTTAGTATCTGAAGAAACTACTGCTTATTTAGTTTCAGCACTGGAACCGTCAGAACAGCAAAATGTATTTGGCGTTATTTCTCTAACCGCAAAGGGCGACAACAGCTCTGGAAATATTGTAAATAATTTGGGCAAAATGCTGAGCCCGAATTTTAAAATTCATTTTGATAATCGGAAAACGCTTTGGAAATACATTAACCGAAAAGCAGGAACCGAAATTAAAACCAACGCCGCAAAACCATTAACACGCTCCGGTTTTGTAGAAATTGACCCGCTTACGGATTTTACGCCTGCGCAGCCGGCAGAAAGCCAGTATCCAAATCCATCTGTAAAATCAATAACAAAAATCAATAGTGATTACTATTCGGAAATATTTATTTAATAATTAAAAAACAAATCAATTATGGCAACAACTTACAAAACGCCTGGAGTATATGTTGAGGAAATCGTAAAATTTCCCCCTTCTGTTGCCCAGGTAGAGACAGCGATTCCCTGTTTTATCGGCTATACAGAAAAAGCCACAAACAAGATTAATGGAGATTTGAAATTAACACCAACAAGAATAACGTCTCTTTTAGAATACGAACGCTTTTTTGGCTTTGCAAAACCAGAAACAACAATTAGTGTTACCATTAATGATGTTTCGGGTGATAATGGCGACACAAGAACTATTGTTGTCGATCAGCCAACTGCAAAACAGCCTTTTTTAATGTATTATTCTTTGCAGCTGTTCTTTGCAAATGGCGGCGGTCCCTGCTACATTATTTCGGTTGGGCGTTATGGAAATGATTTAGATGACACAGATACTCCGGTTGCAGCAATTAACAACAGCGCTGCATTAAACGACGGATTAGCAGAATTAGAAAAGGTAGACGAACCAACACTGATTGTATTTCCAGACGCAACACAAGTAAGCGGCATAACGACAACTGATTTCTACGGATTATACAACAGTGCCTTAATGCAGTGCCAGAATCTTCAGGACAGATTTACTTTAATTGATACTTTAAGTTACGATGAATCAAGCCCGACAGATCCTAATATAGATGATTTGAGAAATAAAATCAGCTCTGAAAAAGACACTATTAAATACGGAGCTGTTTATTATCCTCATCTGGAAACCATTCTGGATTATGCTTTTGACAGCACTAAAATTATTTTAAAACATTACTCTTATACAGCAAAAGCTTACGATCAAATCGCTGCAGGGTTAACTCCTATTGAAAATGCAACTACAGGAATTGACGCAACTGTAGCAAAATTGGTTGACGTTACTGCTGTTGCTCCATTTAATATTTCTGGTCAAATAAGCGATTTGTTTTTACAAATGTACAGCAATGATGCAACCGGCTTTGATCTTGGCGGAACTTTCGTAAGCGATCCTGCCAAAAAAACGGCTTTCATGACCAAACTAAATGATCTGCTTACTTCTCTAGAAAGTTTATCTCTTTTAAGAAACTCACTCAACGATGAAGCAAATGCTGCAATCAGCACAATATCTGATGAAGATGCGGTTATTGCAAATAACATTACAGGTGCTTTGACTGCATTTAATGCAAACTTTTCTGGTTCAAATAAAATTGACTCTGTATATAAAAACTTAAAAACATTAAAGAAAAAAATACAGGACGAGAATGCAGCAGCAAAACTGCTTAAAATTATATCAACTGACACCGTAAGTTTTGATAAGGAATTAAAAAAATTGGTTGACTATACTGATTTGAATACTCAAAACGATATTACGTTAGTTGCAAATAATTTTTCTGGCATTAAAGCAAATCTGCTTACGCTTTTAGATGCAATTAAATCTGTGAGCGGAAAAGATGTCAATAACGGGGAATTAAACGGAAGAAAATTAAGCACTTTAGAAAGTATCGACAATGCGACTTTTAATAAGATACTTACTGAAATTTACAATCTGCCAATTACACTTCCGCCAAGCTCTGCTATTGCAGGAGTTTATGCCAGGGTTGACAGAGACAGAGGCGTATGGAAAGCACCTGCAAATGTAAGCCTGAATTATGTAATACAACCAACCGTTAAAATAACAAATACCATTCAGGACAACTTAAATGTTGATACTGTGGCAGGTAAATCAATTAATGCTATCAGAACATTTACCGGCAAAGGAACCTTGGTTTGGGGGTCAAGAACCTTAGCCGGTAATGATAGTGAATGGCGTTATGTACCCGTTCGCCGCTTCTTTAATATGGCTGAAGAATCGATTAAAAAAGCAACCGAACAATTTGTTTTTGAACCAAACGATGCCAATACCTGGATAAGAGTAAGAGCTATGATTGAGAATTTCTTAATTCTTCAATGGAGAGCCGGAGCTTTGGCAGGAGCCAAACCAGAACAAGCTTTTTATGTACGAATTGGATTGGGACAAACCATGTCTGCAATGGATATTTTAGACGGTAAAATGATAATCGAAATTGGTTTGGCAGTAGTTCGTCCGGCTGAGTTCATTATTCTTCGTTTCTCTCACAAAATGCAGGAATCTTAATTAAATCATCATTAAAAAATATAGATCATGAGTTATCCGTTACCAAAGTTTCATTTCTCAGTTGACTGGGGAGGAACAAAAATAGGTTTTACAGAAGTTTCCGGATTAGATGTAGAAACCGAAGTTATTGAGTACCGTCAGGGTGCAAGTCCGGAATACAGCAAAATCAAAATGCCGGGCATGCAGAAGTACTCTAACATTACCATGAAAAGAGGCACTTTTAAAAGCGATAATGAATATTACGCATGGTGGAATACCGTAAAACTAAACACCATCGAAAGAAGGGATATTACCATCAAATTACTTAACGAGGAACACGAACCCGTGATTACCTGGAAAGTAAAAAATGCATGGCCTACAAAAGTGCAGTCAACTGATTTAAAAGCCGATGGAAACGAAGTAGCCATCGAGTCAATTGAATTGGTTCATGAAGGTTTGTCTATTCAAAATGACTAATCATGGCTAACTATTATCCACCCGTAGGTTTTCATTTTCTGGTTGAATTTGATCAGCTGGGCACGAAAGAAAAAGACCATCAATTTCAATCCGTATCAGGACTCTCCGTAGATCTTGAAACGGAAGAAATTGTCGAGGGTGGAGAAAACAGATTCAAACACAAACTTCCTGTAAAAACCAAATATCCCAATTTGGTTTTAAAAAGAGGAATTCTTATTGATTCTGACGTAATTGAATGGTGCCGAAAAGCATTAGAAAATTTCGAGTTTAAACCCGTCGATTTAACTGTAAAACTCTTAAATCAGAATCATGAACCTTTAATGCACTGGAAAGTGGTACATGCTTATCCCGTAAAATGGGCAGTTGAAGATTTTAGTGCTCTGGAAAGCAAAATTGTTGTTGAAAGCTTTGAGCTTGCTTATAATTATTTCACCCTTCATAAAAAATAATTTTATCATGCCAATTGAAATCAAAGAGCTTCACATTAAAATAAACGTGAACGAAAGCTCAAATTCGGGTGCAAAACCAGCTGCTTCATCTTCATCAAACAATGAAAAAGATACTGTGGCTGAGTGTGTCGAGCAAGTAATGAAAATTATTGAACGTAAAAAAGAACGCTGATATGACAACTGGTGAATTAAAAAAACTGAAGATTATTGCGTACAGCGATCCGCAATTCAACAATCCCGTTTCGGATATTGAAGAGTTTGTTACTTTGATGAATCCCGAAAAATATACGTTTCATTACAAAATCGAGCAAGATACAACTCAGGCCGCCGGAACGAGCAGTCCTGCACCAAGGTTTACAGCAATTGCTCCCGAAGAACTAGAATTGGATTTTGTTTTTGACCGAACAGGCGTTATTGCCGGAAAAGAAAGTACAGAAAATGGTGTTATTGAAGACATTGAGCATTTTAGAAAAGTAATTTTAGAATACAATGGCACAGAACATAAGCCAAACTATTTAAAAATTGCCTGGGGAAGCCTTTTATTCAAAGGATCTCTCACAGAAATGACCATTGAGTATAAACTTTTCAGACCAGATGGCACGCCCATTAGAGCCATTGCAAAAGGAAAATTCAAAGGTGTCGTTGAAGATGAATTAAGAGCAAAACAGCAAAACAATCAATCTCCAGATTTAACGCATACCAGAATTGTAAAAGCGGGCGATACGCTTCCTTTAATGTCTTTTAAAATCTATGGCGATTCAAAATATTATCTCGAAGTAGCAAAAGCCAACAAACTTATCAATTTCAGAAAATTAAAAATAGGCCAGAAAATATTTTTCCCTCCACTGCAAAAACAACAATAGATGAACAATAGCGGCGTCATACAAACCAGTAAAAGTGCAGATTTAGTTACGCACAAACTGCTCATTGAAGGAAATGAACTATCTGGTGTTTATCAGGTTATGAGCATTGTTGTTCATAATGAGGTGAACAGAATCCCTATGGCGCAGATTGTTTTAACCGATGGAGATGCATCCGCACAAGATTTTAAATTAAGCAATGAAGATTTACTCATTCCGGGAAAAAAAATAGAAATTAAAGCGGGTTATCACAGTGATGAAGAAACCATTTACAAAGGAATTGTGGTAAAACATTCCATAAAAATAAAAGACAATTCATCGCTGTTAATTGTAGAATGCAAAGACGAAGCGGTAAAACTGACTATTGGCAGAAAAAGCAAATATTTTTATGACGTAAAAGACAGTGACGCTTTTGAAGACATTATTGGCACTTATGGATTGCAAAAAGACGTAGAAAGCACTAATTATAGCTACAAAGAGTTAGTGCAGTACAATACATCTGATTGGGATTTTATTGTGTCTCGTGCGCAGGCTAATGGAAAATTATGTTTTGTTGAAAATGGCAAAATTTCGATTAAAAAACCAGATTTAGCTTCTGAACCAGTCGAAACGGTTGCTTTTGGTTCGAGTATGCTTGATTTTGATGCTGAAATTGATGCCCGAAATCAGTTTGCGAAAGTTTCATCTTACAGCTGGAACGCGTCTAATCAGGAATTATTAGAAATTGAAGCCAAAGATCCCAGCGTAAGTCTAAACGGAAATTTATCTTCTTCGGATTTATCTGATATCGTAAAGCTTGAAAATTTAGAATTGCGCCACGGCGGTCATGTTACCGATACTGAATTACAAGATTGGGCCGATGCGAAATTATTATTCCAACAGCTTTCAAAAGTTCGCGGAAGAGTAAAATTTCAAGGCATTCCCGCAGTCAAACCCAACACCATTATCACACTTGAAGGCGTTGGAGACCGTTTTAACGGCAAAGCATACATTACGGGTGTTTTCCATGAAATTGCAAACGGAAACTGGACGGTTAACGTGCAGTTTGGATTGAATCCCGAATGGTTTTCTGAAACGTATGATGTCAATACACCCTCCGCTTCAGGAATAATTCCATCCATAAAAGGACTGCATATTGGTATTGTAACCCAGCTTCAGGATGATCCCGATGGTGAAGACAGAATTTTGGTCAAAATCCCAATTATCAATAACGACGAACAGGGCATTTGGTGCAGAATAGCAGCTTTAGATGCAGGTGACAACAGAGGTACTTTTTTCAGGCCGGAAATTGAAGACGAAGTAATTATCGGTTTCATCAACGAAGATCCAAATGATGCTATTGTATTGGGAATGCTCCACAGCAGCGCAAAACCCGCTCCATTAAAAGCAGCCGACGATAATCATCAAAAAGGGATTTTTACAAGAAGTGAAATGAAAGTGCTGTTTGACGATGATAAAAAATCGATAGCTATTGAAACTCCGGCAGGCAAAAAAATAACACTCGATGAAGACAAAGGTTCAATAGTTATTGAAGACGAAAATTCGAACATCATTACAATTGACAGCGCAGGAATAAAAATGGAAAGTGCGGGCGATATTTCAATAAAAGCAACGGGCGATGTAAAAATTGAAGGCATGAATGTAAATCTAAAAGCAACTGCCCAATTTAAAGCCGAAGGCAATGCCGGCGCAGAAATGTCATCGGCAGCAGTGGCGATTGTAAAAGGCAGTATTGTACAGATAAATTAAATTATTTCTATTCCTTTTAATTTAAAAAATCTTTTTAACACATAGAAACATAGTTTTTTATGTCGAAAAAAGAAAGTAAAAGAAACCAGTTTCCACACATAGCTGCAATATGTGCATTTAAATTAGTGAAACGCCTTTTTTAAAGCTGCAGAGAACTATGTTTCTATGTGTTAAATAATTACAGCTAACTTAATAATTATAATTATGGGATTACCGGCCGCAAGAATTAACGATATGCATGTCTGCCCAATGGTAACAGCAACTGTTCCTCATGTTGGCGGACCAATTTTACCGCCAGGCTCGCCTACAGTTTTAATAGGCGGTCAGCCTGCAGCCTGTTTGGGAGATATGATTGTTTGTACAGGTCCGCCAGATAGTATCATTGCGGGTTCCAGTACAGTGCTGATTGGAGGAAAACCAGCAGCACGAATGGGAGATTCAACCGCACATGGAGGCACAATTGTAATAGGATGCCCAACGGTTTTAATAGGTTAATCATGGAAAATAAAGAAGCTTTTTTAGGTACCGGATGGAGTTTTCCGCCAGAGTTCAAAAAGAACAATAAAGCGGTCGTAATGACATCTGACGAGACAGACATTAAAAGCAGTCTGGAGATATTGCTTTCTACCAAAATCGGTGAACGTATTATGCTGCCCAGATATGGCTGTAATATGGATGAACTGCTTTTTGAAACATTAGACAGAACACTCAAAACCTATGTTTCTGAACTTATAAAAACAGCGATTTTATATTACGAACCAAGAATTGATGTTGAAAAAATCGACATCACGCAAAGTGATGATTTAGAAGGAGAATTATTAGTCATAATCGATTACAGAATAAGAAGCACAAACTCAAGAAGCAATCTTGTTTATCCCTTTTACAAAGGAGAAGGCACTAATATTTAAAGTTTATAAGCAATGAGTACCAACAGCCAAATAGACAATGTTATTTTTAAAAGAAATGGAGTCAACCAGGAAGAACGCTTTAGTGATGCACTAGAGCCGGGCAACTTAAAACTTCATGATTTTACTATTGAAGACTGGCTGTTATTTGCGTATAATTTTGCCAAAGAAGTCAACTTTTTCGAGACCGATAACGATAAAACGCCAGAAGGCAATTGGCAGGAATTTTTCAGCTATTTTGGATTTTCAAAAGAGAATCATCCGGATGGCATCCCAAAAAGAACCGAAAAGGAATATGCTGTTTTAAAAGAAAGCATTACTAAAACATTATCAACAGCCAATATCAATCAGGACCTTACTCCTCACCTAACCTTGTTTGTGTGTTTCCTTAAATTATTGGAATTATCCCAAAACAAACTTAATCTCATCACAAAAAAGCATTTAGATTTTTTCTATAAAGACATACTTCAAATTGAAAAACTGCCTGCAAAAGCAGATAAAGTCAATATTATTTTTGAACTGGCAAAAAAAATTGCCGAAGAAAAAATCGCTGCTAACACAGAACTTGACGCAGGAAAAGATCCCGACGGTAAAAAATTAATCTACAAAACCATAGAAGAATTTATTGCCAATAAAGCCAATATAGCCTACCTGAAAAGTGTATATAATGATGTTGATCGAGGCGAAATAAAATACAGCGAAATTGCCAATTCTCTTGACGGAAAAGGAGAACCTTTAAAAGAAGACGCACCTTATTGGTTTCCTTTTGGCTACACTACAGAGGAAAAGAAATACCCTGAATTAAGCGATGCCAAGTTAGGTTTTGCAATAGCTTCAGAATTATTTAATCTAAAAGAAGGCGACAGAAGTATTGACATCACCATAACTTTTGATGGAGATTTAAGTTTTCATCATCCATTCGACACAGCTGATCTTTTGGAAAACATCAGCATTTTATATAGTGGAAAAAAAGGATGGATTGGAAATTTTAAACTCAGCACAGCGATTGCTTTTAAAAATGTAAATCAATCTTCAAACATTGGCGGCAATCAATTAAGATTAGTTTTTCAGATATCGAAAGACAATCCGGCAATCGTGAACTACGATCAGAAAGTTTTAGCCGAATTTTTCTCGACAGAACTGCCTGTAATTCGGTTTTTGATTAATACGCAAGATCAAAAAGGACATACTCTTTTTAGAGCTTTAGTTACAAAAGCAATAACCGGCATTACGGCAAAAGTTGAAGTAAAGGATGTAAAATCTCTAGTATTAGAAAGTGATACCGGACTGCTTAATGCGGCAAAACCCTTTTTTCCTTTTACAACCCAGCCCGAAAAAAACAGTTCGTTTATAATAAATTATCCTGAAATTTTTTCTAAAAAATGGACAGACGCAGAAATTAACATAAAGTGGAAAAACACGCCAATATCTTTTGAAACGCATTATGCTGCCTACAAAAAAAGTTTTCTTGAAACTATCAGTAAAGACATTTTCAATACAGCGATATTCACCCAAGTAACCAGCAATGCCAGAATGAATATCAATCAGCCTGAAGATGGAATTGCCAAAAGAACCGCTCCAAAATCAGAACCTGCAATCACAGCTAATGCTTCAAGAACATTAAACACAGCCGACCCTATTGTTGTAGACGGCTATTTTAAAGCAACATTATCTGTTTTAAACAAAGAAGTTTGGGATGAACAAGATAAAGCGGTCAAATTATTTGTAGATGATGATAAGGATCAGGTATTTGAAACTAAAATAAATGTAAAAGGCTCTTATGAGCTTGGCAAAAGCGGTCCTATCCGATTGACCTTAAATCAATCATTTTTACATTCGTTATTTCCGAAGATCTATACTTTGGCCATACTAAATGTGGCAGAAGATCCGTCAACCCCGATTCCAAATGAACCTTATACACCCGTTGCAGAAAGCATAAGCCTGAATTATTCTGCTGAGGAAACTATTGATTTTAAGGTTTCTGCCTACGAATCTAACCGAATAAAATTGTTTCATGAAGCTCCTTTTGGCCAGCGCGAAGAGCATTCTTATTTGAAACAGCAAGCCATCAATAAAGAAATTTTAGAAGCTGCACCAATTACCAATTGTCTGGTTCCGGATTATTGCGATGGAGGCGAATTTTATATCGGACTTCAGGATGCCGAAACATTACAGCAAATTTCACTATTATTTCAAATATTAGAAGGAAGCGAAAACACCAAAGTGCCCACTTTTATAGGAAAACAAAAAGTTGAATGGTACATATTATGCGATAATTACTGGAAAAATCTGGATAAGGATATTTTGGTAAATGGCATCGATAACTTTTTAAAATCAGGTATCGTAAAATTTGGCATTCCAAAACAGGCAACAAATGACAATACGCTGTTTCCGGCTAATACCATTTGGGTAAAAGCAAAAATGCACAAAAAATACGATGCCGTCTGCAAAGTTATCGATGTAAAAACTCAGGTTGTTACCGCCCAGTTTTTTGACAACAACAATAATTTAGCACATTTAGACAGCACATTACCTGCCAAAACAATATCAAAATTAATTACCAGAGTACCGCAGATTAAAAGCGTCGAACAGCCTTTTAATTCGTTTGACGGAAAACCATTAGAGTCAGATCCCTCCTATTATCTGCGTGTAAGCGAACGCCTGCGCCACAAAAACAGAGCAATAACACTTTGGGATTATGAACATCTTATTTTACAGGAATTTCCAAATGTTTTTAGAGTAAAATGCCTTAACCATACTTTTATTTCGGGTACAGAAACTTCGTTTTTATCTCCGGGAAAAGTAACGCTGGTTGTAATTCCGGACATTGTAGACAAAAATGTATTTGATATTTATGAGCCAAGAGTAAGCACCGCTGCGCTGAACAGCATTGAGAATTTTATTAATTCTAAAAACTCCATGCAGGTATCTGCAAAAGTAATTAACCCCGATTATGAAAAAGTGATCATAAAACTGAATGTAAAGTTTTATCCGCAGTACGATGAGAATTTTTATAAAAAGCAGCTCAACGAAGATCTTATAAAATTTTTATCGCCCTGGGCATTTGATACCTCTAAACAAATCATATTTGGGGTTGAACTGCAGCGCAGTATTGTTATCGAATATATTGAAAATTTATATTACGTAGATTTCTTATCCACGCTTGAAATGGCGATCTATATCGATAAAAAAACAGATAAGGAACATCCAAAAGTACTAGACGATACAGCAAACAATGATGCCAATGCAGCTCTTTTAGATTTTCAAACTACACTGTCACCATCAAGTCCAAAAAACATTTTAGTTTCTGTTAAAAACCACATTATCAGTACCAAAATAGACACTTGCAAAAAAATAACTCAAGAAGAACCTGAAAAATGCCGCTACTAGACCAACATATCACCATTCCTAAAAAATCAGCATCAGAGGACGATTTGGATTTCTTTTATCTAAGAAAAAAAGGAATCGAATATATCGAGTCTTTTGGCAGTAAATTCTGGACTGATTTTAACGAGCACGATCCGGGTATTACGATGCTGGAGATGCTTTGCTACGCCATTTCTGATCTTGGCATGAGACTCAATCTTCCGATAGAAAATATATTAGCGTCTGATGACAGCGATAAAGGCATTCCAAAACAATTTTTTAAAGCTTCAGAAGTATTGTCATCAAGTCCTGTTACACAAAATGATTACCGAAAACTATTTATAGACATAAAAGGCGTTCGAAACTGCTGGCTTGCCAAACATGAGAAAACAGTTTATGTGGACTGCAAAAAAAATCAGCTTTCTTATGACATTAAGGATTATCAAAATCTGCCGGAAAACTTAAGAAAATCTTTTGACATCAACGGTTTATATGATCTTTATGTAGATTTTGAAAGCTCAAAACCTTCAGAAATAGAAGCTGTCAAAGAAAAAATAAGAAAGCAGTATCATGCAAACAGAAATCTTTGTGAAGATCTTGTCGATATCAAAAAAGTGGCAGACTACCCTATAAAAATATGTGCCGATATCGAAGTTGATACAGAAGCCGATGAAGAACTGGTTCATGCCAATGTCATTAATGCTCTCGAAAGCTACTTATCGACAACAGTCAATTTTTATTCTCTAAAACAAATGATTGACAAAGGATATTCAACTTTGGAAATCTTCGACGGTCCAAGTTTAGAAAACGGTTTTATTGATACAAAAGAACTCCTTACAGCCGATTTGAGAAACGAAGTGCGCCTCTCAGATATTATGAGAATAATAATGTCGGTGCCGGATGTAATTTTAATTAAAGATATTTCTTTAGGAAATTGCGGCGGTGATGATTTGGAAAACAAATGGCTTATCTGTCTTGCCCCTTACCAAAAACCCGTTATTTGTGCTAAAAGTGTTTTCAATTACAACAAAGGATTACTGCCTTTGAATATCAATCAGGCTCAGGTAAAAATTTATTTAGATGCCATAAAAGCCGAAAAAGACAAAGCTACAACCAACGCCAGTCAGGATAAAGAATTAGATGTGCCAAATGGCGAATATCTTAACACCGATTTTTATACCACCATACAAAATGATTTTCCTGAAACTTATGGAATTGGCGAAGTTGGGCTTCCTTCCAGAGCATCTGTTGAACGTAAATCGAAAGCAAAACAATTAAAAGGATATCTTTTATTTTTTGATCAGATATTAGGAAGTTATTTTAAACAATTGGGCCAGATAAGCGAATTGCTTTCGGTAAGCGGAAATTTAACCCGAACCCTTTTTACTCAGGTTGTCAAAGACATTGAAGGAGCTGATGACATTGTAAACGGATATGAAAATTACACGGATGACAGC
>Ga0157369_10003065_pt1 | contig 19959 bp, 16 predicted proteins | sample C25metaG_FD_113461 | JGI IMG/M metagenome (GOLD analysis project Ga0157369, IMG submission 113461) | Corn rhizosphere microbial communities from Kellogg Biological Station, Michigan, USA - C2-5 metaG | ecosystem: Host-associated > Plants > Roots > Rhizosphere > Soil | place: USA: Michigan...
GATGTACCATCGGGCAAGAGTTGTGTACTTTCTAATTTGACGACGGCGGAAAGTGGCACCCCCGGGACCGGAGTCACGAAAACGCCATCCACTCTGGTTGCGACACCTCGATACGGAGGTGGATGGGGTCCGGTGGACTCTTGCGCGAAGAGCAACGGGAGCGTGCTTATCAGGGCTAGCAAGCAGCGAAGCATACACACCTCCTTTTGGGCAGCATATTCTTATTTCGGAAGGGTTGCTTTTACGAGCTCGGCCATTTCGAGCGCTTCCGGCGAATCGAGTGCTTGCAGGCCGTGGATTACACCTTCGCGATCGGAGAGGGGGCGGTTTTGGCTCACTTTCCATTTGCCTTCGAGCCTCGTGATCGTTAATTCGATGCCAACGATCGCTTTGAGCAAATTGGCAATGAATTCAGGCGGCGCGTCGGCGACCTGCCATGGCATTTCGCGCGAGCTTTCGTGCGTGTCGCTGAGAGCGCGCACATTTTCCAACAGCCATTCCGGTTCCGTTCGGATGCGCAGCGGACCGTGGGCGTGAACGACGACGTAGTTCCAAGTGGGCACGACTTTGCCATGCTCCTGCTTGGATGGATACCAGGCCGGACTGACATAGTGCTGCGGACCGCTAAAGATAGCGAGAGCTTCGCTCTCTGGCCGAATGTCGCGCCATTGCGGGTTGGCACGCGCAAGATGCCCGCACAGAACGCCGCCAGATTCCGCCGGGTAATAGAGGAGCGGAAGGTGGCTGGCTTCGAGACCGCCGGAACCGGCGGTCACGAGCGTCGCAAGCGGATGACTGGCCATTGCCGCCTCGAGAATTTCCGGCCGCGTTTCGGCGAAGGAGGCGGGAATGTACATCTGTTATTTTGCTTTTACCACTTTGCCGTTTGAAGCATCCACGAATGCAGCGTAGCCGAGCTTCTTGTCGCCCCACAGGAAGTACCAAGTCGGCACCTGATAGCGAGCGTTGTTGGAGAGTTCGACGGTAGACAATTTCTTTTCCGGATTCTTCTTCAACCAGGCGGCTGCATCGGTGGCGGCGGCTTGATACGCGGCATCGGAATCAATGCTGAATTCAGAGACTTGAATCGGCATGGCGGAGCGCGTGTAGGTGCCGTTCCAGGGTTCCGGGCCGCCGATTACGACTCCCTTGTAGATGTCGGGCGGGACAGCAGCGACGGCGTAGGAATAGGTGCGGTATTCCTGACGACTCGGCGAAGCGAAAGTGGCTTGCCACATCGCGGCCTTGCCATTTTCGTTCTTGAAGCCGGGAACGTCTTTGGCCTCGACTTTAAGGATCACGAAATCGGTGGTCCAGTTCCGGGCGGAGGTGTACATGGGCCAGAAAGCCGTTTTCGCGGCCACGGGTTCAGGGGGCGGCGCAGGTTCGGCGGGCTTAGCCTCCGGTTCGGTGGCAGCGGTTTTAGGCGAGGGTGCACAAGCTGACAAGGCGATAAAGGAAACAGCAGTGAGGACTGCGAAAACTTTTCTTTGCATTACGATCACACATTCTATGTCAAGCCGAGTGAGAGTGTGTGGGTCCCGGCACATCGGCAACCTGCCCGACACACGCGGGCCGGTTAACAGTGCGGCGCGGAATTCCGTCTTGTCGGCTATGAAACCTTTACTTCTTCTTTCGATGTTCTGTGCACCGATGTTTGCGGGTGCGCTAATGCTGGAGATCGGCAACCCCTCGGCGAATCCAGAAGCTGTGGCCAAGCATGCTGTGGTGGTAGCGCGGCTGACCGCCTGTAAGTCACCTGAGAAGACGATCATTACGGCAACCGCCGAAGGAGTGGTAGATGGAACGCCACGCAGCATTCCGCTGAAAGTCGTTCCACTCTCCACAGTAGGGACGTATGCCTTGACGCGCGAATGGCCGGCGGAGGGAACCTGGACGGTTAAGATGACCGCTATGAATCCGGACTACAAAGATTACGCCACCAGCGTGCGGGTTCCGATCGAGAACGGAGAATTCCGCTGGGCCGCGGTAGAACATTTCAGCGGCACACCGGCGGAATTGGAGTCTAAATAATTAGAAGCGGGTGCTTACGGCGATTGAATCCGGACTGCAACAAGCCACGCTGGTACGTGCCGCACGCGGCGGCGACCGCGTGGCTTTCGGCGCGTTGTACCGGGAGTATGGACGGCTGGTGCATGGCGTACTGCTCGCCCATGTGCCGTATTCCGACGCGGAAGACCTGATGCAGGATGTCTTCCTAAAAGCGATGGAGCGACTGCCGGAGTTGCGCGAGCCGGCCGCTTTTCGCGGCTGGCTGCTAGCGATCGCACGCCGCGCGGCGACGGATCATCGACGCAGCCGAAAGCTTACCGAGGAATCCGGACCGTGGTTGCCGGCGGGAAGAAATTCGCGGCCGGATGGTGAGGCATTCGCGGTGCTTACGATTATCCGGGGACTGCCGGAGTGCTATCGGGAAACTTTGATTCTGCGGCTGGTGGAGGGCATGACGGGACCGGAGATCGCCGAGCGCACCGGCCTAACTGCAGACTCCGTGCGGGTGAATTTATGCCGGGGCATGAAACTCCTTCGAGCGCGTTTGGAGAGCCGCGAGGATATATGAACGAAGAATATTTGTGGGATCGTAGCGGCGAGCCAGATGCCGACGTGGCACGTCTGGAAAAGGTTCTAGGCCCGTTGCGATGGTCTGAGAAGAAGCGCCGGCGGTGGCCTTTGGTTGCCATTGCGACAGCGGCAGCGGCGGCGATTTTGCTGGTTGGGTTAGCAGTGCGTACGTCGGGCGCGGTGACTTCGTGGCGATTATCGCTGGCAGGAGAAAAGCCGAGTGCAGTGCGGACCGGGCAGGTACTCACTCATGGAACGATCGAATCTGATTTTGTAGGTGAAGTCGAAATCGAGCCGAGGTCGCGGCTGCGACTGCTTAAGTCGGGCAATGGCGAGCATCGGCTGGCGCTCGATCGCGGGACGATCCATGCACTGGTCTGGGCGCCCCCGGCGGAGTTCGTCGTCGATACGCCTTCAGGGAAGACAGTGGATCTGGGTTGCCGCTATACCCTGCGCGTAGCGGGAGACGGGGCAGGATTTCTGACGGTCGAGATGGGTTGGGTGGCGTTCCAATCGAAGAATCTTGAATCGTTTATTCCGGCGGGGGCGGCGTGCACGACGCGACCTGGACATGGTCCGGATACACCGCATTTTTTAGATGCACCGCAAACGTTAATCACGGCAGTGGCGCGATTCGATCAGGCACAAGATCCGCTGGCACTCAATGCGGCGCTTGGGGCTGCGCGTCCGCGCGATGCGCTGACGCTGTGGCATTTGCTCGAGCGGACTCAAGGAGTAGAGCGGGCGGCAGTGTTCGACCGCTTCGCGACGCTGGTGAAACTGCCATCCGAGGTACGGCGCGATGCAGTGCTCCGCGGAGACCGGAAGGCAATGGATATTGCGTGGAATGCTTTGGAACTTGGGGATACGAGTTGGTGGCGCAGATGGAAGCGGGAGTGGTAGGCAATGCGATCAGGCGCGCCATTTCACGAAGTAAAAAAGCATTTCCGAATTTGGACTATTGAAAACGCCGTGCGGCACGTTGGCGGCGCAGTACATGACTGAGCCGGGCTTGACGGGCTGGCGGACGCCCGCTATGACGATTTCACCGGTCCCTTCGGTGAAGATCAGGAGTTCTTCTTCAGGGTGTTGGTGGACGTCGTGCGGGCTGCGCCCGGGCTTGATGCTCCAGGTGCCGGTGGCGAGATCCTTCAACTGATCGGTCGGCCCGCTCAGATACAGGCGGGCGAGACCTTGCGGAAATTCGCTGACGTGGGCTTCTTCCGGTGCGACGGCCCGGTTGGCGATGGGGCTTTTGCGCGGCGGGGCGGAAGGGGTGGCTTGCGCGGCTGCCGCAGATGCTAGAAATTCTCTTCGGTTCGTCATTCAGTTATTATTCCTGGACGGAGGATCGCCGTGGACTGACACTTCGACATCGGACGTGCAGATGCCGGAGATGGACGGATTGGAGGCGACGCCGAAAGCTGTCTGAAGGCTGGTGCGGGAATTGGCGAGGTGAGCCGCCTGGCTATCCGGGAGGTTCCTAAAAAAGGGGAACGGCACGCCATTGTAGCTGGCGCGCCGTTCTATCGACGCTATGAGCGGTACAACCCAAGACCTGATGACCGCCCTCCGATAAGCGTGCTTCAGGTCTGAAGGGTACCTTTTCTAGGGCACGTCCCAGGCCATAACGGGATACGACGGCGGGAGAACGTTTCCGAAGGTCAAGAGGCGGCCGAACAGAACACAAAGGATAATCGGGTGCTATCGAAGTGGATAATCAATTGAGATGGCCCTTCAAGTCACGTCGAAAACGGAAGAAAGCTTTGGCATTCTAAATCTCACGGGGTCGCTCACGATGGGGCCGTCACTGGGTGCGCTGCGGGAGGCTGCCCGGGAAGTTTTGAGCGGGGGAAAGCTCTCGGGACTCATTTTACGGGTAGGTGAGGTTACGACAGTGGATAGCGCGGGGCTGGGGGAGCTGACGGTGGTCTATACCTTCGCAAGCAAACAAAAATGTCCTATCAGGCTAGTGGAAGTGAATCCGAGCCTGCATAAGGTACTCGAAATGACGCGACTCGACGAACTGCTGCGGGCAGCCGAGGACGTGGCCAGCGCTAAGAAGCAGTTAAGGGAACAGTAGTTAGGAGTCGGGAGTCGGCAGAAGTTTAGTTCATTTCCACTACTTCGATGGCGTTCACCTCAGCGTAATTCCTGATGGGGACGAATTCGAGCCGCAGGATGCCTTGGGCATTAGGCTCGAGGTTTTCGAATGTCTTGACGAGGCCCCGGTTCGGTCCGCCCGCGTCTTTGACGATCTGGAAATCGCGCAAGAGAGCGGTCCCGTTGGCAAAAACATTGAAAATACGGCTGTTTAACGCGGGCTCGTGGGATTCCGGCATACCGAACCAGGTTTCGGCAAAGTGCAGGGTCAAACGGTATTTTCCAGGGGCGAGCGGGATGTGGTACGCAAAGTTGCCGAAACGCTCGCCTTGATACAGATCCTCTTCGATGGGATTCGCCACCTGTTTCCGGCGAAAGACGAGCGTGCCACCCAAGGAGTATTCGTCGGCGGCCCAGAGGCGGCCGTCGGAATCCATGACGGGTTTGTTTTGGGCCACGATCCGAACGGGGTGGATGCGAGCGGGTGGGCCGGGCAGCAGTTCGATGGCATTGACGAAGGCATCGCCCGGCAATGGATCGAAGCGCAAGTGAAGTTTTCCGTCAGAAGCGGCAGAGACGTTCTTAAAGACACGCACATGCAAACGGTTGGGGGCGCCGGCTTCGGCAAGCGCGTCCATGCTGTTCAATAAGACCTGGCCGTTCATGGAGACCCTAAAAATGCGCGTGGACTCGCCCCCACCGCCGGGGTTGTCTTGGCCAAATTCGGTTTCGGCGAAGCTGAGGCGCAGTTCGTAAGCCCCGGGCCGCAGTGGAATATCGTAGCGAAATTGACCGGAACGTTCCGCTTTCAGCAAGTGCGGGTCAGGCTGGCCTTCGATGAAGCGCCGCGGTAAAGGGAGCGAGCGGCCGCCCGTGAAATAGGCGTCGGCGTACCAGGTGTGTCCCTGGCGATCGGTAAAGGGTGGTCCGTGATAACCGGTAAGCATTCGGAAATCGCCCTCGACGGGCTCGGCTACAGGTCCCTTCCAGACTTCGTTCCTCGGCGAGGGCGAAGGAGAGCGATGGATGGCTGGACTCGGGTGCCGGTAGGCGCGAATGGCCAATAGCAAGCAGGTCGCAGCGGCGACTGCAATTATCGTGACAACCGGCCATCGCGGACGGGATGGCGGGGAGACGGGAAGAGAGTCTGGAAGCTCCGTGGCAGCGCTTATGGACTCTGGTATTGACCCGGGAGCGGTCGTATGAACGATAAATTGTGGGCGATACTGACCGTTCGGTATGACGATGTAAATGGCGTGATTTCCACCCTCCCGTGAATAGTATTCCTCCAGCCTTCTCCTCAGCCGGTGTGCTTCGACACGAACGATGGAGTCTTTCTTGGGGTCAAAATCCGCCGAGCGGCCGAGAGCCTCCACGGCGATACTGTATTCCTTGATTTCGTTGCCACGCCCTTCGAGGTGGCGCTCGCAGATATAGCGGAAAAAGGTTCCAAGGCGGGGGGCTTTATCGAACAGACCCGACTGCAGAACGGCGTCCAATTCGGCACGTTCCTGTTGAAAAGCCGTAGTGGCATCCATGACAACCGCGCGAGACCTGCCGGAAAGTATAACAGAATTTGATGTAACGCGGTTGAAACTAAAGGAGTTTTCGGCGTAACGTGGACTGTATCTTTGAGGTAACCCGACGGGGCTTGTGGGATACTAGCAGTTCTCCTAAGATTACTCTAGATCTAAAGGTTGAGAAGACTCTTTAACCTTGTTGCTGCGAGGGAAGGTTTCCATGTTGAATCGAATACGTATCGCGTTGTGCGGAATTGCGGTTGTTGCCTTACTAAGCACCTCCGCGTTGTGGGCGCAGGCCATTTTTGCCACCCTGACCGGCGTGGTGACGGACCCATCGGGAGCGGTGGTCGCCAATGCCAAGATCACGCTGCGCGATGCCGGGTCGGGATCCGAGCGCAATTCGGTTACTGATTCGCAGGGCTTTTATACCTTCGCCTCGATTCCGGTGGGTACCTATAATCTCACGATTGAGGCGCCGGGATTCCAGGCCTATCGGGCTACTGACATCGCAATGGGCGGCGGTGAGCGACGCAACGTGAACGCCTCGCTCACGGTGGGTAGCACGAATCAGACAGTTGAAGTGACCGGAACGGCGGATCTCCTCACTCCGGTCGATTCCGGCGAGAAGGCTTCCGTGCTGACGACCCAACAACTGGAGAACTTCATACAGGTGGGTTCGAACGCCGCGGAATACCTGAAAATCATGCCGGGATTCGGCAACCAGAACGGCTCGAACAATAAATCAAGCTACTCTGGCCAGGTCGTCGGCATCAACGGCAATGGCGACGGTGGCAGCCAGAGCCCCTTGAACAACGCATTTTCTTATAACGGATTGCCGGGAAATACGCTGGACATCGTAGCGGATGGGGCGCACGTATCCGATCCAGGCTGCAACTGCGACACGCCCGTTAATCCAAACTCCGATTTTTTGCAGGAATTTCGAGTGCAGACATCGAATTTTGGAGCCGAGGCTCAAAAGGGTCCGATGGTCATTACCTCGGTGACCAAGGCGGGCGGCTCTCAGTTTCATGGTTCGGGATTTTTCACCGCCAGGAATTACACGCTGAACTCGAATGACGCCTATGCAAACGCAACTGGCGTCAAGCAGCCGCAGAACAAGTTCTATTATCCGGGCGGCTCGATCGGCGGCCCCGTCATACTGCCAGGGACGAAGTTTAACAAAAACAGGGACAAGCTATTCTTCTTTACCGGATACGAATACTTCTATCAAACGCTCGACACGGGCGTTTTGAACGCCACGGTACCGACGCAGGAGATGAGGCAGGGGAATTTCTGCAATGTGGCCACGGGGGAAGGCATCCTCTACAACGGTCAACGGGCGAAGGTGCCGACCCTTCCCGGCGGCGGCTGCCAGATGCCGGCCAGCCTTATCGACCCGGGTATGCAGAGCCTGATGAATTTGTATCCATTACCGAATACCAGCGGCAACGGTTTTAACTACGCCCAATCCGAGATCTTCAACCAGAACAATCAGCAGTGGGTCGCACGCGCCGACTACAACGTAAGCGATAACACCAAGATCTTCGTCCGCTACAATCTGCAGCGCGAAACGCAGCCGTTCCCAGTCGGATTGTGGTGGCGGCAGACGAATCAAGTTCCCTACCCGACCTCGGTCGAAGGGAAGAACAAGTCCGACTCCGTTACCGGAACGCTCACGCACGTGTTCAGCCCCACCATGACAAACGAGGCGGTTTTCGCTTACACCTTTATCGGCTTCCCAAACGTCTTTGCGGACCCATCAAAGGTGAACCCGGCGAACGTTGGATTTAAAGAGAAGCTGCTTCTACAGAACACGTCCACTGCGTTTCAGATTCCGTCGTTCGGCGGCAGCGGGAGTTCGGGTGAGGCGGCGCTGATCTTTAATCCGGGCGGCTTCGAGGCCGGCGGTGCGTCGTCTGGGTTGTACGCGAACAAGTACATGCCTAGCGTGAGCGACACCCTCACGAAGGTGTTCGGTACACACACCATAAAAGCCGGGTTCTTCTACGAGTGGATTCGGAACGCCCAGCCGGCGAATAACAACACCAATGGCTATATGCAGTTCGTTCCTACTAACAATTTGAACTTTTCCACCGGCAATGCATACGCCGATATGCTGGAGGGCAACCTTTCGAGCTTCGGTCAAGCGAATTTCAATCGCATCAACGACATTTCCTATAACACGGTAGAGGGTTTCGTTCAGGATTCGTGGAAAGTGACCTCGAGGCTCACGGTCGATGCCGGGCTGCGAATGACGCATTTCACTCCGTGGTCGGACAGGGAAGGCTTCGGGTATTCGATTTTCACGCCATCTCAGTATAAAGGGTCGGCTTGCGCTTCCGCGCCGACGTTCTGCGGCTTCCAGTGGAACAGCAGAGACTCATCGGTGCCACTGGGCGGATTCCCAACGCGAGCGCTTTTCTGGCAACCGCGTTTCGGTGTGGCTTATGATTTATTCGGCAAAGGCAACACAGTGCTCCGTGGCGGCTGGGGTCGCTTCTACTACCACGGCGGCCAGTTCACTACAGGGCTGGACACGGCCGCCGGTTCGGCAAGTATCACTGTCACTCCCAATAGCATTGGAAACAAGCCGCTCTACGTCAGCAATCCGAACTTCACCAATCTCGGCACGCTTGGGTTCACCGGTCTTCCGGGCACTCCGGGCGCGGTTGATTCTAAGGACGACAAGCAGCCGTATACCGACAGCTACAGCTTTACGATTTCGCAGAGGACCCCATTGAAAGGCCTGCTTGAAATTGGGTATGTAGGGAACCGAAGCCGCGACCTACAGAGCGGCGCAGGCTTTGGCAGCAATATCAATTTAGTACCCGCGGGCGCGATGTTCAAAGCGGACCCGGTAACTGGCGCACCGGGCACCGATCCTTTTAATGGGACTGCTGATCACTACCGGCCATACCTGGGTTACCAAGACCTGAACCAGGCGACCAACAATCTATATGCAAACTACAACGCCTTTCAAATGACTTGGGTCCATCAGGGATCGCGCGGCACTATCCAGTTTAATTACACGCTCGGGAAGTCGCTCGGGATTGTTAACGGACCTGGAGGCAGCACGCTATTGGGCGGGCTGAATTCGACACTTGATCCATTTAATCTCAAAAACGATTACGGCGTGCAACCGGGAGACCGGCGGCACATCCTTAATGTCGCCTACTCCATCAACTTGCCGAGCCCGATCCACGACAACAAGATTGCGGCAGGCCTCGTGAATGGCTGGCAGGTGTCCGGTATCACGCAGTTCCAGAGCGGCGCGAACCTTACCGGCGTCAGCAGTAACGGCAACTTCAACATCGCTTTGAACGGCATCACGATTCCGGGAACCACGGAGAAGATCTCGAATCAGTCCATTCTGGGCACCAACGCCATCCAGTTGAACCCGATTATTACGTGTGATCCGACTTCCAATCTGGGAGACCACCAGTGGATCAATAATAGCTGCTTCTCCGTACCGACGAAGACCGGGCAGAATGGCCAGACCGTTCTTCCGGCGATCTACGGGCCTGCTTTCTTTAACTCCGACCTGGGACTCTTCAAGAATTTCCAGATAAAGGAGTCGATGAAACTGCAGTTCCGGGTGGAGGCGAACAACTTCCTGAACCATCCGCTGTGGTCGATGAACCAGGGGAACGCGCTCAATTTGAGCTTCTCGCAGGACGCTGCCGGTAAGATCTCACAGAGTAATTCGCAGTTCGGTACGGCGCAGTATAAGACAGGGCAACGCATTATCCAGTTGCAGGTGAAATTCTACTTCTAGGAACCACGCGCCACGCAGATGAGTAATCTGCGATAACAGAAGTGTATGTCGGCCGCCACGCTACAACCGCCTCGCAAACGCTTCACGCGCGGCGAGGTCGAGCAAATGCTGGATGCCGGGCTTTTCGCCGGGCAGCGGTTCGAACTCATCGACGGAGACTTGATCGACAAGATGGGCCAGAACCCACCGCATTCCTATGCACTTAGCCTTCTGCTCGCGTGCTTGGTGAAGATCTTTGGTGTCGAACGCGTTCGAATGCAGCAGCCCAGCGAGGCCGCCCCGGCCGAGCGCGAACGCAGCTTACCTGAACCGGATTTGGCTGTACTGGCCGAGTTAAAGGACGATTACCGGCACCGGCACCCGCGCGGCGACGAACTGCTGCTGGCGGTCGAGGTAGCCGATACCACCGTGCGCTACGATGCCACAGCAAAGCGCGATCTATACGCCCGCGCCGGCGTTCCGGAATATTGGGTATTGGATCTCCCCGGTAGAAGGCTAATCGTTCATCGCGGCGTTAAGCACGGCCAGTTCGAGCAGATTGACAGCATCCCGGAAAACGCCTCCGTATCCGCCGGAGGAATCGAAATTCCGGTTTCCGAGTTATTGCCGTAAAACGTGTTCCGCCTTGCTGTCATCGCTTTTTTTCTCAGCGGCGCATTCGCGCAATCGCCTCAGGAGTTGATGAAGGAAGCCGTCGAGGCGCAGCAAGCAGGCAACTTCGAGCGAGCCATTCAGAACTATCGGGTGCTGCTCGAGAAATATCCGCAGATCGCCGAAATTCATTCCAACCTTGGTGCGGCCCTGGCCGGCGAGGGGCGCTATGCGGAAGCAATTGCCGAATACGAGCGGGCGCTGAAGATCAAGCCTAATTCGCAGGTTAGCTTGAATCTTGGCCTGGCGTATTACAAAGCTGGGCAACTGTCACGGGCCGTGGTAACCCTCAATAAGATTCATCAGGAACAGCCGAAGAACCTTCAGGCTCTTATCGTGCTGGCGGATTGCCATCTGCAGCTTGGCGAGAACAAACAGGTCGTCGATTTATTGACGCCCGCGCAGACTGCGGACCCGGAGAACGCCACTTTCAACTACTTACTCGGGACGGCTTTGGTGAGGGACGGGCAAACCGCCAAGGGGCAGGTCGTCATCGATAAAATTCTGAGAAATGGCGATTCGGCGCAAGCCCGGCTGCTGATGGGCACAACCAAGCTAATGGTGAACGATTTCAGCGGTGCGCTTCAGGATTTTACGAAGGCGGTCGAACTGGATCCGAGCCTTCCAGACGTCTATTCCTACTACGGGCTGGCGCTCATGGCTACTGGCGATCAACCGGGCGCCAAGAAAGCTTTCCAACAGGAACTTAAAGCCAATCCCAATAATTTCGATGCGAATTTGCAGTTGGGTGTGCTGCTGCGGCAGGACGAAGAAAACGAAGAGGCGCTCAAATTTTTCCAGCATTCGCTGGAGATCCGGCCGGGGGATTTTGGAGTGCGGTATCAGATCGCTACAGTGGAACTGGCGAAGGGTCAATTAGAGCAGGCGCAGCGGCACCTGGAAGGGCTGGTGAAAGAAGCTCCGCGATTCACCGAGGCGCACGTCTCGCTGGCGACGATTTATTTCCGGCAGAAGAAGAAAACCGAGGGTGAGCGCGAGCGCGCGATCGTTGCGAAGTTGAATGCGGAGAAGCAGGCGAATTCGCCGGCGCTGAAGGCACCGCAGTGATCGCGTTGCTAATGGCAACTCTGGTGATACGCGAGTGCGCGCGCTGCCATCCGGCGGAAGCAAAGCCGCATCCGGCTACATCCATGGCGCGGGCGATGGAAGTACCTGCCGAATGCGCCATCCTGCGAACACATCCTGTGCTCACGCTGAACAAGGGAAAATATTCGTATCGAATCGAGAAGAACCTCTACACCGTAAGCGACGGGAGTGCCAGCTTGACGTTTCCTATCTTATGGGCGTTCGGGTTGGGCGATGCGGGACAGACCTATGTTTTCGAGAAGGAGGGCGTTCCGCATGAGAGCAGGGTCAGTTTCTTCCGCGCTATCGACGGTCTGGATTGGACGCTGGGGGCATCTAATTCCCCGCCCGCCAATCTTATGGAGGCGGCCGGACGCGCGATGGGCAAACAGGACGCGGCACAGTGTTTCAATTGCCACTCGACCAATGTGAGCGCAACGGTCGTCCCGGGCATTCAATGCGAACGATGCCATGGCTCCACGGAAACGCATTTAACCAGCATGAAGCCGATGAAGAAGCTAGGGAATGTGGACGCCGAAGAAATTTCCAATTTCTGCGGGCAGTGTCATCGGACCTGGGCCGATGTCGCCGGCAAAGGACTGCTGGGCATTACCAACGTTCGTTTCCAGCCTTACCGATTGACCAATAGCAAATGCTTCGACGTAGACGACAAACGCATCAGCTGCCTGGGCTGCCATAACCCGCATCAGGAACTGGATCGTAAAGACGCGAACTACGACGCCAAGTGCCAGGCGTGTCATGCGGGGGGAAAACCGGCCGCGAAGGCGTGCAAGGTTTCGCAGACGAATTGCGTTTCGTGCCATATGCCGAAGGTCGAAATTCCCGGATCGCACTATCGTTTTACGGATCATCAGATCCGGATCGCAAAGGTAAATGATCCCTATCCTAACTAGTTGCGCGCTGAGTTTACTATTCGCCGTGGACCCGGCTACGCTTTTTCAGCAGGCGTACCGGATGCAACAAGCCGGAGACTACGAGCACGCGGCGGAAGCCTACATCGAATTTCTGAAAGTGAAGCCCGACGAAGTGGCCGCGATGTCGAATTTGGGTGTGGTGTTAGTGAAGCTGGGGCGCTATGACGAGGCCATCGCCGAGTACGAAGCGGCAGAAAAAATAATGCCGAACGAGCCGCGCATCGGATTGAACCTGGCGCTGGCCTATTCGAAGAGCGGCAGGTTAACGGAAGCGGCGGCGAAACTGGAAATGCTGCCCAGGGACAATCAGGTCACTCTTCTTCTGGCGGACAGCCGGCTGCGCATGGGAGAGAACCAGAAGGTGATCGATTTACTTACGCCGCTGGAGGGTAACGGAGACTTGGCCGTTTCGTACATGCTAGGCATGGCGTTATTGCGAGAGAAGCGTGCAGCCGAGGGGCAAAAGCTGCTCGATCGCATTTTGAGCAAGGGCGACAGCGCGGAGGCAAGATTCTTACTCGGCGTAGGGATGTTCGAATCGGGAGATTATCCGGCGGCGATTCAGAAACTCAAGAGCGCTATCGATTTGAATCCGAACCTGCCGGAACTCGAGTCCTACTATGGCCAGGCACTGTTGCTGACGGGCGACGCCGATGGCGCATCCGAGGCGTTTCGTAAGGAACTCGAGAACAACCCGACCGATTACCGGGCGAATCTGGGATTGGGGCAAATACTCGAAGCGCGCAAGCATATTGCAGAGAGCCGCCCCTATCTGGAACGGGCGAAATTGATTCGACCGCTGGCAGCAGAATCGCACGAACAGCCGCACACGGCGCGAGCAAGCGGGCCGGCACCGGCTTTCGCGCTTCCGGAAGTGGGCTCGGGGAAAATCATAGCGCTGCGGAATTACAGAGGCAAGAGTCCGGTGGTCTTGGTGTTCGGGAGCTATTCCTGTCCAAATTTTCGGGATGCTTCGCCGGCGCTCGAAACACTATATACCCAGTATGGGAGGCGTATTCCCTTTCTGTTGATTTATATCCGAGAGGCGCACACAGGGCAGGGCTGGGAAAGCGGCCGCAACACACGTGAGGGCGTGAAGGTGGAAGAGGCGACTACGCTTGCCGAGAAAAAAGGCCATGCTGCCATGTGCAGCCGAAAGCTACATCTGCAGTTCCCGGCAGTAGTTGACGGCATGGATGGCGCGGTAGAGAAAGCGTATGCGGCGTGGCCGAGCCGCGCGGTGGTGGTTGGCATCGACGGGAAAATGCTGTACAACTCCGGATTGACGGAGCTGGATTTTCATCCGGAGGAAATGGAAGCGGCTCTCAAGAGCTCCTTACAAGCGAAGCATGCGATGGAATAGGCGGCAATTCTTGACGGCAGCGTCCGCCGCAGTATTGGCGCGGGCACAGCAGAGTGAACCGCTGTTTGTTGAAATTCCGGCGTCGAAGAGCGGCATCGAGTGGGTACATGACAACGCTATGTCGCAGAATCGCTATTTGCCCGAGACGCTGGGGCCCGGCTGCGCCTTTCTCGACTACGACAACGACGGTTGGATGGACATTTACCTGATCAACAGCGGAGCATGCGATTTCTGGACGCCACCGAAGCCGATTCGCAATGCACTCTATAAGAACAACCGTGACGGCACTTTCACCGACGTGACGGAGAAGGCGGGCGTAGCGGGCGGCACGTTCGGCATGGGCGTGGCTGTGGGCGATTACGATAACGACGGCTGGCCGGATATTTTCGTGACCGCGTATGGAAAGTGCATTCTGTATCAGAACAACCGCGACGGCACGTTTCGCGATGTAACGGACAAGGCCGGCCTTGCGACGCCCGGCTGGACGACCAGCGCCGTATGGTTCGATTACGACAACGACGGCAAGCTCGATCTGTTCCTGTGCAGTTTTGTCGACTACGGGGCGACGCACAAGTTCGAGTGCGGCGATAACAAACTTGGCAGACACTACTATTGCATTCCGCGACTCTTTAAGGGCACAGCGAACTTTCTCTATCACAATAACGGCGACGGCACGTTTACAGAAGTGAGCAAGGGAACGGACATCGCGAAATCGCTCGGGAAAGGGCTGGGCGTGGTGGCGACGGACATTAATAATGACGGGCGCATGGACCTGTTTGTGGCCAACGACACGGTACAGAACTTTTTATTCGTGAACCGCGGACCGGATAAGAACAAGAATTGGCAATTCGAGGAAATGGCGCTCGCGGCAGAAGTGGGTTTCAGCGAGAACGGGCAGGCGCGCTCCGGCATGGGCGTGGATGCCGCGGACTTGAATAACGACGGCTGGCAGGATCTGTTCGTGGCGAACGTCGATCAAGAGATGTATTCGGTCTATCAGAACACCAAGAACGAGAGTTTTCGGGATGTGGCGCATGCCAACGGCGTAGCCCAATCGACGCGGATGCTAAGCGGCTGGGGGCTGCGCTATTTCGATTACGACAATGACGGCGCGATCGATCTGTTCCTTGCGAACGGACATCCCGACGACATGATCGATAGTTACTCGCAGCAGGTTCACTACCGGGAACCCCTTCTGCTCTTTCACCAGGGAGCGGATGGGAAACTGGTCGACGTAAGCGCAAGCGGCGGGCCGATTTTCCAAAAGACGTATGCGGCGCGCGGACTCGCTATCGGGGACTATGACAACGATGGGGCGCTGGACGTTCTGATCGCGAATAATGGAGGCGCTCCGGTGCTTCTGCACAATAACGCGGCCAAAGGGCGCAACTGGCTTGGCATCCGGCTGGAAGGAACGACTGCCAACCGGGACGCCATCGGGACCCGAATCACCTGGCGCGCGGGGGGGAAGATCAGGCGACGCCTGAAGGATGGCGGAGGTAGCTATCTTTCGGCACACGATCCGCGCGAGGTTCTGGGGCTTGGAGACGCCGGCAAGCTAGACGAACTGACGATCGAATGGGCGGCTCCGAGTAAACGCGTGGATAAGTTTACCGATTTGCCGGTGAACCGGTATACACGGATCGTTGAAGGTAAAGGCATTGTGTAGACACTCCTCCTACCACTCGAACGTCTTCTGAAGCGTACTTATTCGGCCTTCCGACCCTACCCTCCCGACTTCCTTCCGCATTGGTGCTTGCTATTCTTCTCCAGAAGACGTTCGAGTGGAGTATACTGAACCACATGCCGATAGGGCGTTTCTTCCGGCGCGCGAAATGGGATAGAGAACGGCTCGAAGAGCTCGAATCGTACGTGCGGATTGAGACGGACGAGAACATCGCCCGTGGGATGCCGGACAGCGAAGCCTTGGCGGCGGCGCGGCGGAAATTCGGAAATAGCACGCTAGTCCGGGAGGAGATCTATCGCATGAACACGATCAGTCTAGTGGACGACCTCGCGCGGGATATGCGCCACGGCGTTCGCACGCTGCGCAGTAATCCCGCGTTCAGCGCGGTCGCTTTGCTGACGCTGGCGATCGGAATTGGCGCCAACACGGCAGTCTTCAGTGTCGTCAACAGCGTACTACTGAAGCCGCTGCCCTATCCAAAAGCAAGCGAACTGGTGGGAGTGTGGCAGAGCGCGCCTGGTGCTGCTGGACTGACAAATTTTTCCAGCGGCCTGCGGCTCTCGCCTTCCATGTATTTCACATACGCGGAACAGAACCGCGCATTTCAATCGCTGGGTGTCTGGATCAGCGGTACGGCGAACGTCACAGGCTTGGCCGAGCCGGAACAAGTAAGAGCGGTCCTGGTCAGCGAGGGAGTGCTTCAATCGCTCGGCATTTCGCCCGCCGCGGGCCGGTGGCTCTCGCAGGCCGACCAAAACCCGTATAACTCCGAGACAGTGATGCTCAGCTATGGCTATTGGCAGCGGCGCTTCGGAGGCGACCGATCGGCGATCGGGCGAAACATCATGGTGGATGCGCGACCGCGGGAAATCATCGGAGTCATGCCGCAGGGCTTCCGATTGGTGACTTCCGATTTTGATCTGATGGCGCCACTCGCGTTCGACCGCAGCAAGGTAGTACTGGCCGGTTTTGGTTATCAGGGAATCGCCCGGCTGAAGGCCGGAGTGACGATAGCCCAGGCAAATGCGGACCTGGCGCGACTGATTCCGATCTGGATGGATTCCTGGTCGAATGGACCGGGCACCAATTCGCGATTCTATGAGACGTGGCGCATCACGCCCGCGATTCGTCCGCTCAAACAAGAGGTAATTGGCAACATTGGCAGCGTGCTCTGGATTGTGATGGCGACCATCGGCATTGTAATGCTAATTGCCTGCGCCAATGTCGCGAATTTGTTGCTAGTGAGAGCGGAAGCGCGACAGCAGGAGCTTGCCATTCGGACGGCGCTCGGCGCGGGGCGAGGGCGAATCGTCCGAGAACTACTGCTTGAGAGCGTGATGCTAGGGCTCCTGGGCGGCGCGCTCGGAATAGGGCTCGCCTATTGGGGTTTGCAACTTCTGGCGGCGATGGGCCCGGCGAACCTCCCGCGTTTGAGTGAAATCTCTCTTGACGCGCGGGCGCTTGGATTTACTTTGGCGCTTTCGTTGTTGTCGAGCTTATTGTTTGGTTCGATCCCGGCCCTGAAGTATTCCGGGCCGCGGATTTCGCAGACGCTGCGGAGTGCCGGCCGGACAGCGAGCGTAAGCCGGGAGCGCCACCGTTCACGCGATTTTCTGGTAGTCGCCCAGATGGCGATGGCCCTGGTACTACTGGTGAGCGCTGGATTGATGATTCGCACGTTCCAGGCGTTGCGAACTGTGGAGCCGGGATTCACGCATGCGGAGCACCTCGAGACGATGCGAATCTCTATTCCAGCTTCGCTCATCGCGGAACCGCAACGAGTCACGCGAATACAGAATGACATTGCCGATCACCTAGCGGCGATTCCTGGCGTCGTTTCGGTTGGGTTCGCGAGCGCGATGCCTATGGAAGGGATGGAACCCAACTGGGACATGATTTATCCGGAAGGCAAGACCTCCGGGGAGATCCCGCCGCTCCGGCTGTTCAAGAATGTCTCGCCTGGTTTTTTCCGAACGGCAGGAACCAGGCTAGTGGCGGGCCGCGAACTCACCTGGGCCGATGTCTACAGCCGAAGACATGCGGCGCTGGTTTCAGAGAATCTGGCCCGCGAATTATGGCACACGCCCTCTGCCGCGATCGGCAAGCGATTTCGGGAGTTTAGCAAGTTCTGGGAGGTGATCGGGGTTGTCGAGGACGTCCACGAAAACGGAGTGCAGGATAGAGCGCCCACGATCGTTTACTGGCCTTCGATGATGGATGATTTGTACGGACCACATACGCTTGATGTGGTTCGGAGCGTGACGTTTGCGATGAGAAGCGATCTGGCCGGCACTGAGGGCCTGCTGAGTACGGTCCGCAAGGCGGTTTGGTCGGTGAATGCGAGCCTGCCGCTTGCATCGGTGCAGACGATGCAGGAGATCTATGGTAAATCGCTAGCGCGCACTTCCTTCACACTGGCAATGCTGGGGATCGCGGCGACGATGGCGCTGGTGCTGGGGATCGTTGGAATCTACGGCGTGATCTCCTACGCGGTGTCACAACGCAGGCGTGAAATCGGAATCCGGCTGGCGCTAGGGGCACAACAGAGCGAGCTTAAGGGGATGTTCGTGCGCTCCGGACTGGCGCTGGCGGGGACCGGTGTGTCCATCGGATTCGTGGCAGCAGCCGGATTGATGCGGCTGATGAAGTCACTGTTGTTCGGGATTAGCCCGCTCGACCCCCTCACCTACGTAACGGTGCCGCTCGTTTTGGCGGGGGCGGCTGTACTGGCCAGTTATTTGCCGGCGCGCCGCGCAGCCGCGATGGATCCGGTGGAAGCGCTGAAGGCTGAGTGATTCAAGACTGACATCGGAGGCGTTGAGTAGAGCAGCGCTAATCTTTTATTTAGAGCTGTATGGTCAAGCTGAAGCGCGTGTACGAAAAGGCTGAGGCTGGAGACGGACCGCGCTATTTAGTGGAGACTGTGGCCGCGCGGTGTTACAAAAGCTTCTCTCCAAATCGAGGACTGGTTGAAAAACGCAGCTCCGAGCGAGGAGTTAAGGAACTGGTTTCACCATGAACCTCAAAAGTGGAATGAATTCCGGCGAAGATATTTCGCCGAGCTTCGAGCGAATCCGGATACCTGGGCGGCTTTGGCCGGTGCGGCGGGAGAGACCTCGATCACATTGGTCTACGGCGCTAAAGACGTGGAACACAATAACGCCGTTGCTCTGGCGGAATTTCTAAACGAAAGAGGCGCTCCGAAGGCGCGAAAAAAGCCATTCGGCCGGGCTGCAAACTAGTGGCATGAATCTGGTTCACCGCTGGCTTTGCAATTCCGCGCTGTGGCAAGCGAGAGTGGAAGAACGAATTATTCCGTGGGCTCTCGCTGAGCTGGAGCTTGGCAAGAAGGTTCTCGAAATAGGCCCTGGCCCGGGAATAACAACGGATGTGCTGCGCCAACGTATCGTCGATTTGACCTGTGTCGAGATCGAGTGTACATATGCCGCTTCGCTAGCGCGGCGAATGGCCGGCAAGAATGTGACCGTGCTGTGCGGAGATGGAGCCGCCGTACCGCTGGCGAACGATAGCTTTGATGGTGTCCTGTGCTTCACGATGCTGCATCACCTGAGCTCAGCGGAATTGCAGGATCGGCTGCTTGCAGAAGCTGCTCGTGTGCTGCGCCCCGGTGGGATTTTCGCCGGCGTGGATAGCCTCTCGAGTCGCCTTTTCCGGCTCTTACACATTGGGGACGCCATGCTGCCGGTGAATCCGCAGACGTTTCCAGACCGGCTGGAAGCGGCCGGATTTGCAAACATCCAGGTGGATTCAAACAAACACGGCTTTCGGTTCAGGGCGTCGAAACCGTAGCGGTCTTCGGTTCGGATGAGCTTATCAGCAGGCGTCGAGAAGGCCTAGACGCCCGATCAGATCCTGCCACCGTACATCGGAACGAAGATTGTCGAACATAGGCATCGTTAGTTCGATTAGTCGAAATACACGTTGCTGATAGGCCTCTTCTAGCAGCCGGAACGCAGACGACAAGTCACCTAGCCCGACATACACGAGGGCAAGGTCAAACGGCGATACATATCGTTGCTCAGACAGAGCCGTCAGATCGTTAAGGATGTCCAGTGCTTTACCTCGCTCGGCCGTTAAAGCGTAAAGGCGACCTAACAACGCCCGGAAATGGGGCGCGTTGGAGAGACTCACAGCGGATTCCAGGGCTGCCACGGCTGCGGGAAACTCCCCGGTTTGCTCCAGCGAGAGGGCCTGAAACCAGAGAGCATTGGCATAGTTAGAATCGATCTCCA
>Ga0157369_10003066_pt1 | contig 19955 bp, 15 predicted proteins | sample C25metaG_FD_113461 | JGI IMG/M metagenome (GOLD analysis project Ga0157369, IMG submission 113461) | Corn rhizosphere microbial communities from Kellogg Biological Station, Michigan, USA - C2-5 metaG | ecosystem: Host-associated > Plants > Roots > Rhizosphere > Soil | place: USA: Michigan...
CACGCGTCTCGGTCAGCATCTCACTGCGCAGGCCGATCAGCCCGCGGCTGGGCACGCGGAATTCAAGCCGCACGCGCCCCGAACCATGATTGTGCATCTTCGTCATCTCGCCCTTCCGCGGTCCGAGTTTCTCGATCACCACGCCGGTGTACTGCTCCGGAATATCGATGGTGAGATGCTCCACAGGTTCCATCCGCGTTCCGTCCACAACCTTGGTGACGATCTCCGGCCGGCCCGCCATCAGCTCGAAGCCCTCACGACGCATCATCTCAATCAAAATCGCAAGCTGCAGTTCACCGCGCCCGAGCACTTTAAAAGTATCCGGCGAACCAGTCTCTTCCACGCGGATCGAAACGTTCGTCAGCAGCTCTTTCTCCAGCCGCTCACGCAGATTGCGGCTCGTCACATACGTCCCTTCCCTGCCCGCGAACGGCGAGTTGTTCACGCTGAACTGGATCGCGATCGTTGGCTCGTCAATCACAATCAGCGGCAGCGGCGCAGGCGTCTCAAGCGACGTAATAGTCTCGCCAATCGTGATCCCCTCAACGCCCGCAACGGCAACGATGTCGCCCATCACAGTCTCGGTGATCTCGGTGCGCTTCAGTCCTGAGAATGTGAACAGTTTCGTGATCTTCGTCTTCTGCAGCGATCCCTCGCGCTTCGAAATACTCACTTCATCGCCCGCGTGCAGCGTTCCCTGGAACACCCTGCAGATTGCAATGCGCCCAAAGTAGTCCGAATAGTCGAGATTCGTAACCAGGATCTGCAGCGCCGCCTCGGCATCGCCGGTAGCCGCTGGGATGGTCGACACAATGGTCTCAAACAGCGGCTGAAGGTCTTCCCCTGGCTTCTTCAGATCAAGAGTCGCGGTACCGGCCTTCGCCACGGCATACAGCACCGGGAAATCCAGCTGCGACTCCTCCGCATCCAGATCGATGAACAAGTCATAGATCTCGTCCAGCACCTCCTGCGGACGCGCATCCGGACGATCAATCTTGTTGATCACCACAATCGGCGCGAGCTTCGCCTCCAGCGCCTTCGAAAGTACGTACCGCGTCTGCGGCAGCGGACCCTCGGCCGCATCCACCAGCAGCATTACCCCATCCACCATCTTCAGAGCACGCTCAACTTCGCCTCCGAAGTCCGCGTGGCCCGGAGTATCGACAATGTTGATCTTGCCGCCTTCGAAGTTGATTGCGGTATTTTTGGCAAGAATCGTAATCCCGCGCTCCCGCTCCAGATCGTTCGAGTCCATCACGCGTTCGGCAACCTGCTCGTTCGCGCGGAATGTGCCCGACTGGCGCAACATGGCGTCAACAAGGGTGGTCTTGCCGTGGTCAACATGGGCGATGATGGCGATATTGCGTATCGTCTGGCTCACAGGGGCTCAAGTTCCTTTTCTTCTATGGCAAATCTTCAATTTGCGCTGGAATCGGGCCGCAAAACGGCCCTGAGATCATGCTAAGAATGCAGTGAATTGCCGCACAATGCGGCAGTTTCTATTCTACCAGCACCAACTTTCCAGCAGAATCGGCACCAGTAAAGCTCATCGTTGCATGTACTTCAATGCAAAAGGTAGCTCGCGATCAGCCCCAGCGACGCAGCCCCGATCACCATCGTTGTTCCCCAACCCAGAATGTTGATGGCGCGGCGGTTGGTGCGGTCCCCCATGATCGACCGGCGGTTGGTCATCACCATGATCAGCACCATCAAGGGCGGGGTCGAGAAACCCTGCACGATACCAGCAAACACCAGCGCATGCATCGGATTGATGCCTAGAAAATTCAGCATCATCGCGGCCAGCGTGAAAATCGTGATGGCAAAGTAGAAGAGCTTCGCCTCCCCGGGTTTCAGACTCAGACCCGTTCGCGCACCCGCTGCCTGGCACACGTCGTAGGCAGCTCCGGTTGTCATCACGGGAACCGCGAGCATACCCACACCAATGATCCCGATCGCGAACAGACCCGACGCAAACTTTCCGGCCACTGGCTTCAGCGCAAGCGCCACGTCGGCGGCCGATTCGATCCCGCGATGCCCTGTCACGTACAGCGTCGCTGCCGTGGCCAGCATGATGAAGTACATCACGATATTCGAGAAAACCATCCCGAAGATGACATCCCGCAGAGATTGCTTTAGTTGCGCCGGCGTTGCGCCTCGCCGCTGGCGCACAGTGTGACGGCCGGCCGCGATCTTCTCCTCCACCTCTTCATTCGATTGCCAGGTGAAGATGTATGCCGACAGCGATGCTCCAATAATGGCAACCACCATGGTCAGCATCTCGCGGTCGAAACGCAGGTGCGGCATCAGCGTCCCATGCACCACCGCTCCGAAATTCGGACGGGCCAGCAGAGCCGAAACGACGTAAGCCAGCAGCGACATTGCCAGCACACGCAGCACGTTGCGGATGAAGGTATACGAGCCCCATATCTGGAAAACAAGTGCGACAGCCGTCACCCCAAGCAGAATCGCCCACCGCGGCAGCGAAACCAGCAACCCCAGCGCGGCAGCCATGCCGCCGATATCAGCTCCCGCTTCAATGATGTTGCCAATGATCACTCCTACCAGCACCAGGTAGAGCAGCCATCGCGGAGAGTGTTGCCGCAGCACCGAGAACAGTCCCTGTCCAGACACCAAACCCAGCTTGCCCGAGAGGTAAACGACTGCAATCATCATGGGCAGCGCAAGCGGCGCCATCCAGAGAATGTTGTAGCCGAAATGCGCTCCTGCCTGCGCGTACGTGCCCACCGCCGCGCAATCGTCGTCGGCAGCGCCGGTGATGAGACCCAAGCCTGCGGAACGCAGCAGCGCGTGTTCGTGTTTCTTCTTTCGTGCGAGGGGAGTTGCTGGTTCTGCCACTATGGACCCGGGGAACGACTCGGTCGAGAGTCGCAACCTGAGTTGGATGGGAACAGTTCCGTTCAGGTTGTTGAGCGCTACAACGCGCCTCCCATATCGCGGTCAATCGCAATCCAATTCCCTGCCCTCCACCTCAGCGTTTACACTCATCCGCAAATGGAACCTGTCGCTCAACATCTCTTCCCCTCGTCTCTGTTCCGCCAATCACACGCGCGTTTAGCTTTGTTCGCAGCTTTGTTGCTGTGCCTTTTTGTACCGGCAGCCTATGCCCAGCGACCCGGCAATTCCGACCTCGTCATCTACGCCATAGATGTTGAGGGCGGCCAGTCCACACTTCTCGTCTCGCCATCCGGCGGATCGCTCCTCGTCGATACCGGCTGGCCCGGCAACAATGGCCGTGACGCGGAGCGGATCCAGGCGGCTATGAAAGACGCCGGCATAACTCAGATCGACAAGGTGCTCATCACCCACTTCCACACCGACCACGTTGGTGGAGTACCTGAACTAGTGAAGCGCGTCAAGGTTGGCGAGTTCCTCGATCACGGCGTCAATCGTGAAGACTCCGACATCACCCGCAAGGATTACGCAGCCTACATTGCCGCCATCGGCCATACACCTCGGCGGACCTTGCATCCCGGCGACGTCATCAATATTCCCGGCCTCAATACGGTAGTCATCACTGCCGACGGCGAGCACATCTCCTCCGTCCCTGGCATCAAGCCCGTTCCCAACCCATACTGCGCAAAAGAGCCCAAATGGGACCTCGATCAGACAGAAAATCCCCGCTCCGCCGGCATCCTGGTTCGCTTCGGCCGCTTCAGCTTCCTCGATCTTGGGGACCTCACCAAGCCCAAGGAGATCGACCTCGTCTGCCCCAACAACCCTCTGGGCACAGTCACCCTTTACCTCGTCAATCACCACGGCTTCGATCAATCCAACACACGGGCCTTCGTCGATGCCATTCACCCGCATGTCGCAATCATGGACAATGGCGCACACAAGGCCGGAGGCCCCGAGGCGTGGCAGACAGTACATGAAAGCCCCGGTCTGATCGATCTTTGGATGCTCCATACTGCCGAGGGCTCTGACGCCGCGCACAACAGCGCCGAAGCGCTCATTGCGAACCCGAAAGGCGATGGCGACGGCCATTGGCTCAAAGTTGTTGCCGATCGCAACGGAAGTTTCAGCGTCACCAACGCCCGCACCGGCCAGACAAAGAAGTACGCTGCAAAATAAAACCCCGCTTACACGCAATGCGTCTCAAAGCAGAGGAGTCCCCATGCTCATCTCGCGCCGCCAGTTTGTCGCCTCTGCTGCTGCAGCCGCATCGTTACGTACATTTGCTCGCGCGGCCAGCGCTGCTTGCCCTTTCCGCGTCGCCGTCATCAACGACGAAATCTCGCAGGACTTCGATCACGTCTGCTCCGTCGTCGCACACGATTTCGGTCTGCAGTGGATCGAGCTTCGCAGCATGTGGGGAAAGAATGTTACCGAGCTGCCCGATGCCGATCTGCAGCGCGCCCGTACAATCCTCGCTAAATACAATCTGCGCGTCACCGACATCGGCAGCCCGCTCTTCAAGACTGACTGGCCGGGCGCGCCGATATCAAAGCAAAGCGAGCGCCGCGATAGTTTCAAAGCCGACTTCACCTTTAAGCAGCAGCAAGACCTGCTTGATCACTGCATTATGCTGGCCAAGACCTTCGGGACCGACCGCATCCGCTGCTTCGATTTTTGGCGTCTCGACAACGTCGCTCCCTATCGCACCGCCATCAACCAAAAGCTGCGCGAAGCCGCTCGTCAATGCGATCGCAGTAACCTCATTCTCCTGCTTGAAAACGAAATGTCGTGCAACACCGCCACCGGAGAAGAGGCCGCGGAGACGACGCGGTCGGTCCCCGAAACCAATTTCATGCTCAACTGGGATCCGGGAAATGCGGCCACGTTCCCGAACAGCCAGCCTTACCCGAACGGCTACGACTTGCTGCCGAAGAAGCGCATAGGCCATTGCCACGCAAAAAACGTGGTCCGCAAGCCTGAGGGGAAATGGGAATGGGCGCCGGTCGGCACAGGCGTAGTGGATTGGGCGGGCCAGCTTGCTGCCCTTCAACGCGATGGCTATCGATATGCCGTGAGTCTGGAAACGCACTGGCACGGCGGTGGGACCCCTGAAGCTTCCACGCGCATCAGCTTCAAGGGTCTCAAAGATGCACTTGCCAAGGCCGGAACAGGCTGCTAATCACTCGAGCACGTGTTACTTCGTGCTCGACATCTCCTTGCCGCCTACATCTACATTGTGGTTTTTCGCGATTTGCTCGATGAGTTGAAGGTGCTGCTGAATCACCTGCGTTCCTTTTTCAGCAATCTGCTTCAATGCAGGAGTCTGCGCTGCCTGAGCCTCGCTCTGAAAGTCTTTTAGGTCCTGCTTGTGGTCCTTCACCATCATCGTGATGTACTCGCGATCGAAGTCCTGCCCTGAAAGTCCCTGCAGCTTTTCGATTTCCTTTTTGTCTTTTTTCGAGGGCCCCTTCGGCTCCGAAAGCCCCATCTGCTGCGCGACAGGCTTGAACCACTTCTCGCCCATCTGTCCGTGGTCATTCACCATCTTCTGAGCGAACTGCTTCACATCGTTGCTCTGCGACTTCTGTTCAGCGAGCTGCCCGAGTTGCACCTCCGCCATCCCGCCTTCCATCGCTTTCGATACAAACGCCCGCTCTCCAAAGTCCTGCGCGGATGTGGGTGCAGTCCCCGGGTAAGTCCCCGGTCCATTGGGAGTAGGGTTCGTCGGACTTGTCGGCGATGGCTGCTGACTCGGCATGCTCGGCTGCTGCGGGCTCCCCGGAGCCTGCGCGAGCGCAACAATGCCGCCCAGCAGCGCCGTCCCCGCGCTCATGGAACAGGTATAAGCTATCCGTTTTACATTCATCTCAATAAACCTCCAGACGCACGCGCACGAATACGCGGGCATCCTCTGTCCGATGCCTGCCATAGGTGAGGGGTTTGCCCAAACCCGCCTACCCCCTCAATGTGTCATAAACTACTCTCGATTAGGCAGTTATCCGACGTGTACCAGATCTTCGCTCCACGAACTCAGCCTCAGTAATCGAACGTGAAAACCTCGTCCGTCAATCCAATTCATGCCCCGCGCTTTCGCAACAATCCGCTTACGCCCGCACCGATGAACGCCGGACTGGTCGCCGCCGCGATGATGACGAACTCGAAAGGCCAAAGATTATGGTCGGTCGGATCAGCCGCACAGTCCGCGAGAATCAGGCACGCGTTCGCCGTGAAGAATCCGCCCAAAATTGCAATCGGGACCCATCGCTTTTTGCCATCGGTCTGAATTGTCAGGACGAGGCCAGCCACCAGCGCGAGAATTGGCAGGAAGTACCAGGGCAGCAGATCGTGCCCGTGCTCGCGCATCGTATACGGCTGGAACTTCCAGAAGAACACTGCATCAAACGTCACCCCGACGATCACCGCAAGTGCATAGCGCCACTCCTTCGAAGACATGGAACCTCGGGCGAAACAAACCAGCAACCATCTCTCTACTGCGTCGCAACATGCGTTTTCTCGTAAAGATTTTCAAGCGCGTCGCAAGCCGTCTTCGCGCCATCTTCCGAGCTCAGTTCCTCCGCCACCCTGGCAGCGCAGTCTGCGAACTCCGAATTGTCCAGAATTGCCCGTACCTTCCGGGCAACCCTGTCCGGCGTGTATTTCGATTTCTGGATCACCTTGGCGACACAGAGGCGCTTCATGCGGCGTGCATTGTCAGGCTGGTCGTGTGAGTAGGGCATGATCAGCATTGGCCTGCCCGCCTTCAGGCACTGCGCAGTCGTCCCCACACCACCTTGGTGCACAACGAGAGACGCACTCGAAAACAGTTTGGAATAAGGTGCATACTCCGCCACGCAGATCGACTCGGGCAAGCTCTTGTTCGGTTTGTTGCGCGGATCGCTCCCGATGAGCAACACAGCTCGCGCCCCAAGGTCCACGGCTGCCTGCGCCGACACATCGTAGAAATCACCCGCCGCCAGCACCGCCGCCGACCCCAGGGTGAACACCACTGGAGGCTCGCCGCTCGCCACAAATTTCGCGAGATTCGGCGGCAGCTGCGCATTCCCGGAATCAGCATCATAGTACGCAAACCCCGTAATGACCGTGTTCGCAGGCCAGTCCTTCTGCTCCACCCCCAGCACGCGCGAAAAAAGTGCAAGCACAAGAAATGGCGAGTGCTTGGCATCAAACAGCGGATTCGCTCCCCGCGGCAAACCAAGTTCCTGCCTCAGCGCATAGATCGGTTCAGCCCACTTGCGGGTTACAAAGCGAGCAACTCGCTTGATCACCCGCCCAAACCCCGGCACCCGTTTGTCGGCCCTCGCCAGCTTGGGATAGGGTGGCAACACCGGCGGATCGAACGCGGAAAAAAACGAGAGCGGTGCCAGCACGTAGCTAGCCCACGGGATCCCCGTCACCTCCGCTACGATCGGTCCTGCGTAATTCAGCTCTCCAACCAGCAGCATGTCGGCGCGCGAGGGCTTTGTCACCGCATCCATCAGATCGTCGTAGGTCTGCCGCAGCGATGGAAAGAGAAAGTTTCGCAGCCCATGTTCGGTGCCGTGCTTGATGTCATACACCATCTCGACCAGCACATTGTTGCTGGGATCGATGTCCGGCCGGATCGCATGAAACTCAAACCCCAGCGGAGCAATTCTTGATCGATAAACTTCCGGCAATGCCATCACCGGCACATGCCCGCGCCGCTTCAGTTCAAGCGCCAAGGCAATCAGTGGGTTAATGTCACCATAGGTGCCGATGTTCGAGAGGACAATCCGCAAAACCAGGTCCGCCGATCGGGGAATGGAACGCTCCGATAAGGGTAAAGCATTCGGGCTTTCTCCATCCCTGAAAGACCCAAGCGGGACCTTGCATCCATCCGACTGGTCGTCAGTTGCTACTTCTCTTCGTCCCAGTTCTCCCGATCGCCGTCCCACATCTCAATCATGATCAGCGTTTCCCGCTCCGTAGTCTCGGTAAGCGGATTCAAGGGGACGCGCGTGGGAAACATAATGGCTATCGATGCCAGCTGCCCCAGCTTTGTCGGAAGCTCAGGCACCCCAAACTCTCGTTGTTCGGCATAGTCAAAGACCGTTCCGGCCGCACCAAAGCTGAACGACAGCGTCGTGTCGGCATGCAACGAGCGCAGCGTGAACGAATCCTCCGAAACGGAGTACACGTGGCACTTCAGCACCATGCGACTTTCGTTGAAAGAGCCAAGGCAGAGCAGCGACGTCTGCTCCTCCATCCACTTCCCCAACAAAAGGCGCACATCCGACGTATTCAAGTTTCCACTTGTCCGGGTTGTGCTTTGATCCAGCACAAGGGGCAGTGTACGAATCCGCAAACCTTTTAAACATCCCCATTTGGTAATCACAATCCGCGCGTTTCGGACTCAAACTCCACTCACGTCACCGGCGCTGGGATCCACCGCATCGGATTGGCAAGCGACAGACAAGAAGATGACTCTCTGCCGGCACTCGGGCGATTCCGATCGCTCTCCGCCGTCGGCCCAGGATTTATCGCAAACGGCTGATTTCGGAAGACATCTCGCTCGGCAGCTCTGGAGCCGTCCCGCCGCGAAATGCTTCGCGCGGACCAAACTGCGTTGAGGGGATCACTAAGCTGTGCGAGCTACGATGCCGAGCATCCTGCAACCCGGCGTGCGGCGAAGCCTTCGACAGAAGCTCTCAGCTCCTGCTGCATCCTCTCCGATTTCCAATGTTCCAGGTCTCGCCCGATGTGCGATTCAAGCGCTTCTACTTCAGGTCGAAACACATCCGTGAGTTCGTGGAGAGTTTCAGGAGGAAGGTGCGGCAACGACTCGCCGCCTCCAAGGAACAATCTGATCAGCGCGGACTCCCGCACAGATGCGACGAGATGATCGAGGCGCCTCGACTTGCACCAATCTGCGAACGCAGTTGCCGTGCGCGTGGCTAAATAGCTGCGAGGCCGCGTCATTCGTTCGGACGAATAGACCCTGTCTAATTGTGATTGGGAAATCGTGATGTCGCGTAATCCAATGAAAGTTGCGATCCTTCCGAAGAATGCCTGAGGATCCCGCGCAAGATCGTCGTAGATCATCACCAGCAGCTGCTTGTCAGGAAAACACTCGCGCCAAGCGGAAAGGTGAGTCCAATACAGACCGGAATTGATCAGTTCCTGATCTTTGCAAAGAGCTTCTTTGAAGCTCCATCGATACATCCCATACGCGAGCTTCAACCGATACAGGGAAACAGCACGTTCAACCGGATTGCGAAAGATACAGACAATCTTGGCCTGAGGAATGGTCTCGGCGATGCGTTGCCGCGCCTCCGGCGAAGCAAAATACGTTGGCGCAATTTCGCCCATCGGCCCTCTTCGATGTCGGGGGAAGTGCCAGGCGTACCAGTCGAATCCGCGATAGAAGTGCAGATCGAAGAACCGCGTCTCCTTCGAGGGCGAGGGTAGAGTAGCATGAGGTTCCAGGACCTTATGCAACCAGCTCGTTCCCGTCCTGGGAGGTCCGACGACGATGAATGAGGGTTTCTGAATCGCGACCATTAAGAAACTTCGAGCGGAACTGTAGATTCAGTTCCTGAGATATGGCGAGAGCGCCCGTTCTTAACTAACTTATGTAAAGCCCTGACGTTTAACGAGAAATAGGGGTTTCCCGTGCTGCACAAAAGGTCCGCTCAACGATAGGATGCAAAGATCTCTCTTCTGGGTTGGCTTGTTATAAACCCACTTTCCTGCTCCATGTTGCGCAGCCAAGGCTCCAAAACACCAGCATTTCAAGTCCTTAAACCATCAACTGAGCGAAACCGAAGTTTCGAGCAAGATCACCGGCATTTGTGTCGAGTGTCACCGACACGTCCTGATTCTCAGGAAGCATCTAGAAGCAGAAATCCAGGATTCAAGGAATCTGTTTCTTCTAAAAGACATTTCAAGACGCCGGTTTGCTTCAAGGCTACGCTGGTGTACGTCATGCAATTGCGAGTCAAACGCGCAACTCCTCGCGATATCCCGGATATTACGGCGCTGTGGAAGCTCGTAGTTCAAAGGCTCGGTTCGAGACTCGGCCATCCGGCGTGGTCCAAGTTCGTCATGCCCGAAGGCATCTACCGCGAAATGCACCGGGCCACGGTGTACATCGTGCGTGAAGGCGACGCCGTTATTGCCGCATTTACTTTGTCGATGCAGAAGCCGTGGAGTCTCGACGAGGCACAATTCAAGCCGGCAACCAGGCCTCTGTATCTTACCGATCTGGCAGTTCACCCCCGTCGACTTCATCGCGGGATTGAGCTCCTTTGCATCCGCGCAGCTATTCGGATTGCCAGAAGCTGGCTGAGTGACTCTCTCCGCCTCGGCACTTGCGAGCCGGAGGTCGGCGAAAGTGTTTTGCTCAGCACGTTCGGATTTCGAACCGTCGGCACGGACTACTTTGGGGAACGGCCGACCACGGTCTTCGAGTTGTCGATCTCTGGAAGCTCACGGACGAGCGGTATGCCGCCTTTCTGAACAGCGGGGGCGGGCTGGCCAGATCAATGGATTGCCGATCTGACCTGCGCAACACACCTTCTGAACCGACCTGCCTGCGCATCGAGCTCTCAGTTTTCTGGCTGCAGCCCGGCCGGAGTTCCAATTCGTCAATCCTGACCCAGAACTAAGCTCACGACCATATGTGTCGAGGATCACCGACACTCTCTGTTTCCGAGGAGCATTTAAAGTAAAACGCCTATTTCTCGAGGGCCCTCCTCCACCTGTCTTCAACCCTCAGTGAAAGAGTGCCCAACATCATATCCTCGGTTCGCTTTTGGAGGCTTCTATGCGGTACTTACTCAGGCTCAGTGTAGCTCTCTCATTCCTTCTCATCTGTCTGCAATTCGCGGTGTTCGGCACCGGCACAGCCTTCGCTCAGGCAGCGACCGCGGCAGGCGGGAACTCAGCGACCCGCGGCGGCTTGGGAGGAATCGTATACGACTCCAGCGGAGCGATAATGCCGAGCACGCTCGTGTCAATCACCGGCCCACAAGGGACTTACGCTGTGAAGACAGATCAGCTTGGCCGTTATGAATTGACGGGACTGGTTCCGGGCTCATACAAGCTTGTGGTAGAGACCACCGGATTCAAGAAGTATGTCTCCGATCATAACCAGGTAGTGGTCGATCACACGTCAGTGCTCGACGTTCATCTCGAACTCGGCGCAGTAACGGACACCGTGCAGGTGGATGCCGGCGCGGTTCAGATTGACATTGCGAATACCTCATTGAACGCGCCAATTTCCGACGAGCTCTACGAGTCGATCCCGGTAGCGCGCAATGTATCCGCGATTTTCTCGCTCGCGCCGGGTGTGGTGAGCGGGGGCGGAACCGGCGATGCAAATCCCTCGATTGGCGGCGCGACGGGACTCGAGAATCTTTACCTTGTAGACGGCGTCACGATCACCGACCAGGCGTTCGGCGGACTCGGCACGTACAACAGATTCTTCGGTTCTCTCGGATCAGGTGTAAACCTCGCCTTCATCAAGGAAGTTGACGTAAAAACTGGAGCGTTTGAGCCGAAATACGGTCGAGCTGATGGCGGCATTGTGGAGATCGTGACGAAGACTGGAACGACGCAGTATCACGGCGCGGTGGCTGCCTACTTCGGGCCGGGATCATGGTACGCGCAGCCCACCCAGTTATCGTCGTTCAACTGGGTGAACTACATACAGCCCGATTACTTTTCAACACCACAGTACGATGCAGCAGCTGAATTCGGAGGGCCAGTTCCCGGTTTGAAGAATAAATTGTTCTTCTTTGGCGCCTTCAACCCATCGCTTGTACAGCAGATCGCCGCTGCTCCGGCCGGCCAGCCGTTGGCGCCGCACGGCCCGTATGCCTATAGCTCAACCACGATGAGTTGGGCCGCGAAGCTGACTTGGCAGATGTTCAATCCGGTTCAGCTGGAAGTGTCGAGCTTCGGAGATCCGACGCACCACAATTCGGTTCCGGGTCCGACGTGGACAGCCGGACTCGCGGCCGGAAATGCCGAATCTGTTGGCATGCGCTATAACTACGGCACCAACAATTCAGTGGCTCGCTTGAGTGCGGCACTGAGCCCGTCATGGACGGCGATCGCCGTGTACACCTACAACTCTAACCACTTCAATGAAACGCCGCTGCATGACAAGTATACGATTTCGAATCGGACGTCCACGCCGTATGTTGTCACCTATATCGGTGGGTATGAACCGACAAAGAGCAACAGCTATAGCATCAATCTCGAGACCCAGAAGAGAGCGCATTTCCTGGGGGAGCACACGCTGGGGGTGGGCTACAGCTACGACCATACGAACTTCCTGGATAAGCCCTCGCGCACCGGATCTCTAGCTGCGATTCCCGGAAAGAATGCGGCTGGCGTCGATCTGGCGAGCTTGTACACCAGCTTCAAGACGGCGGCTGTCGGCCAAATGACAAATGCAACCTTCCGGTTGTATAACGCGGATGCGAGCTGCACGTATTGCGCCATCTACAATGGCAAGCCGGTCTACTTGCAGCAGATTCGTGGAACTTACAAGGGCCTGAGCGTTCTGGCAACCGCGCGATATCACGTGGGCTGGGTCAACGACAGCTTCCAATTGAACAAGTACCTCACACTCAATGCCGGGTTGCGTTGGGAAGAACAGTGGTACAACGGCTCACTCATGCGGTACCTCTTCAACGACAACTGGTCACCACGCCTGGGCTTCAGCGTCGATCCGTTTGGAGACCAGAGAAGCAAAGTGTTCTTCAACTACGCCCGTTACCAACTGGTTCTGCCTCTCGACGCAGCGATTCGACAGTTGGGCAACGAGCAGGATGACTCGTTCTTCTTCACGCCCGACAAGAATGTTGACGGCACGGCGAAGCTGGATAGCCTCGGTGCCGTTGTTCCCGTTATCGACGAAGCGCACACTCTGAACGGTCTTCCTGGTAAATCGGCCACCGGCGGTTTTGGTGCGCCGACCTGGGCTTCATCAACGGGCGAAGGGATCATGCCCGGAACGAAGATGGAGTACGAGAATGAATTTGTCCTCGGCATACAGCGCGAGATCACGCATGGCTCGGTGCTGTCCATCCGGTACAGCGATCGTCGCCTGGGCCGGATCGTGGAAGACATTGGTTCCGAATCGGTTGAGGGATCATTGGTCGATCAGTTCTACAACGGCGGTATCGCCAACGTGACGGCCGGAACGGATATTTCGGTCAACGAAGACGAGGTTACCTACACTCCTGATCAGTGGTTCGCGGCAAACCAGGTTGCGCCTGGTCAGATCGACGATGCGAACATCGATCCCAAGTATCACTACCATGCGCCAGTAGCCGGCTGCACACTTTCTGGTGACACGACGGTGGCATACGGAGATTTCTGGCAGCATTTTGACGGAACTCCATACAACGGGGCCTGCGTCACCAACCTTGACACCGCGGCTGGTGGAAATCCTGACGGCAAGCCGGACGGATTCGCCAAGCCGATGCGTCTTTACAAGGAACTTGTGGTCGAATTCAACCGCAATCTGAAAAAGAACTGGCAAATGCGCACCAATTACCGCTGGGCCAAGCTCTGGGGCAACTACGAAGGGCTGTTCCGGAACGACAACGGACAGTCCGATCCGGGAATCAGCTCGCTGTTCGACTTCACCAGCGGCGCGATTGGCGTTCTGGGTGATCAGTTCAAGCCGGGTTTCCTGAACACCGACCGGCGCAACGTCTTCAACCTCAATGTGGCCTACACAGCTTCGAGGGACTCGTTCATGTCGAAGCTGAACAAGATGACCATGTCAACGAGCATTCGCGCTGCATCGGGGAATCCGCTGAGCGCGCTTGCGAGTCACCCGCATCCTTCTTACGCGAACACCGGCGAGGTTCCAATCGGTGGCCGGGGTACAAAGGGCACTTTGCCGTCGATCGTACAGTTCGATGGGCATCTCGATTACCCGGTCCAGCTTCACGAACGGTACACGTTCAAGTTCGCGTTTGATGCTTTCAACATGTTCAACACTCAGAAGCAGACCGGCAAGAACCAGAATCTGGACACGGCACCCGGAAGCCCCAGTGTGGACTACGGAAAGCCAACCGGCTTCCAGGATCCTTTCTACGCTCGCGGTTCTATTCGGTTTGAATTCTAGTGTCTGAATCGCAATACCCGGGGGGAAGGGTTCAGGCCCTTCCCCTCGCTATCTATATCGATATCTGCTGAGGTGATGCTTGTACCGGATCAGAATGTGGGCGTTACTACTCTTTATCTCTATTCTGCAGGTTGCGGACTTCCCCGCCTTCGCCACAAATCCCGCACGAAAACTCGCGCCAACCTACCGTCATTGGATAGAGGAAGAAGTTCCCTACATAATCTCCACCGCAGAACGGAAAGAGTTCCTTGCGCTGACCAGTGATCCGGAGCGAGATAGTTTCATTGAAGCATTCTGGCGGGCTCGCAATCCTGATCCAAACTCCGAAAGCAATACCTACAAAGAGGAGCACTACCGGCGGCTGGCTTACGCCAACGAGCATTTCGGCACGCTGAAATACGGAAACGGCTGGCGAACTCCGATGGGCCGAATCTATATCGTGCTTGGACAGCCGAAACAAAAAGCAACCTACTACGAGCGCGCCAATATTCGGCCCATGGAGATTTGGTTCTACCAGGGCGAATCGCCTGCGCTGCCTCCTTTCTTCTACATTCTTTTTTATAGACACAGCGCTGCGGAGGATTGGCGAATCTATTCCCCGAGGGTGGACGGCCCGGCGGCACTTGTGACAACCGGCAGAGGCACGAATGACAACCAGCACGCTCTGTCTCTGATTCGCAGGTCGGTCGGAGACGAGGTAGCCAGAACTACCGGCTCGCTAATACCCGGTGAGCCAGTCGATTTCGACGATTTCTCGCCCAGCATGGACTCTGACGTGATGTTGTCAACGATCGACAACCTTCCCGACAATCCCCTGACCAAGGCAACGCTGGATGCCCATCGCATGCGTGAGCGTGTAACCACAAGCATCCTGAGTGGGGATCAGGACATGACCATGCACTCAGTCGTGTTCAGGGATGAGGAAGGAAGACAGACGCTCAGCTATCTGCTGTCTTCCGGGCGGCCGGATCCGACCCTCGTCGGGAGTCGCCCCGATGGCAGCCTATACTACGATCTCCTGTTGCGCACCTCGGTTCTGACTGCAGACGGCAAACAGGTGTTCGAGCAGGAGGACGAACTCACCGGAAAACTGAGCGCGGCACAAGCCGAGGTGATCAAGAAGAAGACCTTCGCCGCCGAAGGCCGTGTTCCGCTAGCTCCGGGGAAATATATCCTCCTTGCGACGTTGACGAACAACGTTAGCCACGTCGCGCGGCGACAGCAAATTTCGGTTGCCGTTCCTGAGGTCAGTCACCAGCGTATTGGAATTTCGGAATTAGTTGAATATGGCAATCCAGCAGCTGTGCCAGACGCAACCAATCAGCTGCCCTTCAGTGCATCGAAAGTGCGTTTCACTCCGCGCGCCGCACAAGTTGTCTACCTCCGGCATGGAGACAAACTGCCATTGGTTTTCCAGTTGTGGCTCGATTCGAAAACAGCACAAACTCCATCGCCGAAAAAAGTCCACCTTCGTTATGTGTTTGGCACGGTGACGGCATCCCCAGAAACGCCGACTATCGAGATTGAAGATATTGAGGCCGACAACCGTGACAAGGCTGGAAATATTGTCACGGGTCACACACTCGATACTTCAAGTTTGCCGGTTGGAATCTACCGCCTTGTTGTAACTGCCACCGAAGACGGCTCCCCACAACCTGCATATGCCGCGCTGACAATACACGTACAGCGCCCTGAAGAGTTCGTAGATTGCTGGACAGCCTACGGACCGGGAGAGCCCGGCGGAGTCGCGCTCGATGATCTGAAACGTGGCCTTTCCGCAGAGGCTCAAGGTCTGGATGATGAGGCGAAGAATCTCTATTCCCGCGCCCTTCTCGAAAGCACCTCAGATACAAGGCCATTCAACAAACTCGCGGCTCTCTTTCAGCGGCATGGGCAGATGGACGAATTGGCCGGACTCAGTTTGCAACCGATTGTGACCCGGAGTTCAGTTGACCCCAAAACACTCCTCATCATCAGCCAGGCCCTCACGACCTTAGCAAATCCCAAGGGCGTAGTTCGCATGCTGGAGACTCAAATCAAGCTCCAGCCTCCGACCGCTCCGCTTTACTTGGCTCTGGCCAACGCGTACGAAGCGTCAGGAAACCCGACCCGAGCCCGGGATCTCCGAACCTTGGCAGATGGGATCAAATAGAGCCGCATTCAGACCGCCATGTCGTCTTGATACCCTACGACCCGGATTAGGAACCCAATCTCTATCAGATCCGATGAATTCAGAATAGAACTCAGATGATTTCGTTGAAACCAGGTGGTACTTGTTCACTACCCTCATCGAGCGGGCGCAATTCTCGGACTAGGATCGGCCCAACTTGAAGGTGAGATACCTCCTGGAACAGCACTTCGGGCTCGACCCGTTTTCTAGCTTTACAGTCCTCAAATAAATCGTGCATGTACTCCTGGTGCTTCGAGGAAACGAAGTCGCGCCATTGCGCATTGACAAAAAGGGAGAGTTCTCCGGTTTCCTTCATTGTTGCAACCAGCAAGTCAGTTCCGGGGATGGGTTTCCCGCCGTAGTGCTCGCTCGCCTGATACATCAGGATGCAGATTTGCTGACTCGGCTTTTCAATACCACTACTCATCTGAAGCGCTCCACTCGCCAACTCGACCCTTCCCTCGACGCGCAGGAGCCTACCCTGGTCCGGCGGGACTCCGCACGTATGCGAGTGTATGGGAAGGTCGATCAGTCGATTGTGACGAAGCTCACGACGAGTTCGGCGGAAGATCCGACGCCTTCTCTTGGATGTCTTGTCAGCTCTGGATTCTTCGACCGGGATTCCTTAGCAATTCCATAGCAGCACAGAAGTGCCACAATTTGTATCGAGGGATGTTGTAAGCGTATGAATTTAAATCGGATTGGTAGGCACGATTGGATTCGAACCAACGACCTCTTCCGTGTCAAGGAAGCGCTCTAACCAACTGAGCTACGCGCCTGCAACAGCATTCACTGCGACAGCCTATAGTCTAACAGCATCAGCTTTACTCGAAAAGAAGGTGCTTCTGTGCCAACTTCCGGATGTTGTACGATTTAAATCGACCAAATGGTACTCGCAAATCCAGGCGGCAACAAACCCTATCAATTTGCGTTGTGCCACAACTCCAGTGCGCTCGCCGGGCATCAACTTCAGCAATGACAGATTCCCCTAACGCTCGACGGAATCCCCTCAGCACCGCACCCAATCTCCTCACCGTCATTCGTATCTGCCTCGCCCCATTCCTCGTATCCGCCATTCTCGAGAACCGGTTCGGAGTCGCATTCACCCTCTTTATCATCGCGGGACTCACCGACGCCCTTGACGGCCTTCTCGCTCGCGTACTGAAGCAGCGCACCACGCTCGGCCAGTATCTCGACCCCATCGCCGACAAACTCCTGCTCAGCACCCTTTTCCTCGTCCTTATGTATAAGAGCCTGATGCCCACCACCGTCACGGTCCTGGTCTTCGGGCGAGATGTCGGCATTCTTCTCGTCGCTGCCGTTATGTACGCGGTGGTCGGCAGGCGCGAGTTTGGCCCCAGCATCTTTGGCAAAGCCAACACCCTGGCTCAGGTCACCGCAGTCGCGGTCGTCTTGCTCCATCAGCTCACGACCGCGAAGTGGGTGGTCATCCTGCGTCTAGTGGCGCTCGATGCCACCATCGGCCTGACCATCCTCTCGGGCCTGCACTATGCCTGGATCGCCTCACATCGCAGCAGCGCACAGGCTGGCGGCCCCAATCCCAGCTGACCTAGCGAGACCGGCAAATCCTCATGAATTGTGCAGTTTTGATCGTCAAACACTCTCAGAGCGGTCGCTAATCATCGTCGGCTTCCACCGCTTCCTTTTCGGCGGATTCCTCAATAGCCATATCGTTAAACTCTTCAGCGTCAAACACATCGCCACATTCAAGACACTCTAAATACTCAGTGTCCTCCTGGCGCGAGACAATTCGAACCTTGGGGTGTTTGCAGGCGGTAACCATCTTTGTAGAAAAGACTCGGATTTGAAAACTCTTGCCGCAGATTGTAGCTAGGTTTCCAACAATTTGAAACCGCATTTTTGCTGAATCTTTTCGCCTCTCTGCTCACCCAATCTCCCTGAAACAGCCCCATCCTAGGCCCTCATTGAAATACGGACATAATCGGTCGTATACTGAATACGGACTGAACAAGTCGCATATTATGCTTAAGCTCACCAAAAAGGCCGACTACGGGTTAATGGCCCTCAAATACCTGGCCGAACGCCCGGAAACTCCCGCCTTGAGCGCCAAGGACATCGCCGATGCCTACGGCATCCCGGCCCAGCTGCTCGCCAAGATCCTCCAGCAACTGACCAAAAAGGGACTGCTCAAATCGCATGCCGGCATGAACGGAGGCTACGCGCTCTCGAAAACCGCCAGTTCCATCTCGGCATATGAGGTGATTCTGGCCATCGATGGCCCGTTCTTCATCACTTCATGTACCAAGGGTGCCCACGGATGTGAGCTCACACCCAGTTGCACCATCAAGGAGCCGCTTGCCCGGGTCAACGAGACCATCGCCGGCGTGCTCAAGAGCATAAGCATTCAGGATCTCGCCGAACACGAGCCTCCGGCTGGGCAAGCACCGGAACCAAAGCTCGTTTCGCTCACGATTTAGTCAACAACCTCCGCCCTTGCGGAGCATCTCCGCCAAGCGGAGTTTCAAACGATGGAGAGGTCGGGATGAGTACAGTTACCAGTCAGATTGAAGTGCCGGCAGGCGTCACGCTGCCGATCTATATGGACAATCACGCCACCAGCCCGCTTGACCCCCGCGTGCTTGAGGCGATGATGCCCTACTTCACCAACAAGTTCGGCAATGCCGCCAGCCGCAACCACTCCTTTGGATGGGAAGCGGAGCAGGCCGTTGAAACTGCGCGCGAGCAGATCGCAAAACTCATCGGCGCCACTGCAAAGGAAATCATCTTCACATCCGGCGCTACCGAGTCGAACAACCTCGCCATTAAGGGCATTGCGGAAATGTACCGCGAGCGCGGCAATCACATCATCACCCAGGTCACTGAGCACAAGGCTGTACTCGACACCTGCAAGCGTCTCGAGAAATATGGGTATCGCGTCACCTATCTGCCCGTAAAAGCAGACGGCCTCATCGATATCGAAGACCTGAAGCGCGCCATGGACGACAAGACGATCCTCGTCTCCATCATGTTCGCCAACAACGAAATCGGCGTCATCCAGCCCATTCGCGAAATCGGCAAGCTCTGCCATGAGAAGGGCGTGCTCTTCCACACAGATGCCGTTCAGGCCGTTGGCAAGGTCCCAGTCAACGTCATCGCCGACAACATCGACGTGCTCTCGCTTTCCGGCCACAAGATCTACGGACCCAAGGGCGTCGGCGCTCTCTACGTTCGTCGGCGCAATCCTCGCGTCCAGATCGCTGCCCAAATCGACGGCGGCGGGCACGAGCGCGGCATGCGTTCCGGCACACTCAACGTTCCTGGAATCGTCGGCCTCGGCCAAGCTTGTGAGATCGCTTCCGCAGAGATGGACTCCGAGGCAGCGTACCTTCGTGGCCTACGTGATCGCCTCAACAGCAAGCTCCAGTCCGAGCTCGACTACATTCACGTGAACGGCTCAATGGAGCATCGCCTGCCCGGAAACCTCAACGTGAGCTTCGTCTACGTTGAAGGTGAATCGCTCCTCATGGGCATCAACGATGTTGCCGTATCCAGCGGTTCCGCCTGCACCTCGGCAACTCTGGAGCCTTCCTATGTACTCAAGGCTCTCGGCCTCGGCGACGACGTGGCGCACAGCTCCATCCGTTTCGGCCTCGGCCGCTTCAATACCCAGGCAGAGGTGGACTACGTAGCCGCCAAAGTCATCGACATCGTAAAGAAGCTCCGGGAACTCTCACCGCTGTACGAAATGGTGAAAGAAGG
>Ga0157369_10003068_pt1 | contig 19941 bp, 18 predicted proteins | sample C25metaG_FD_113461 | JGI IMG/M metagenome (GOLD analysis project Ga0157369, IMG submission 113461) | Corn rhizosphere microbial communities from Kellogg Biological Station, Michigan, USA - C2-5 metaG | ecosystem: Host-associated > Plants > Roots > Rhizosphere > Soil | place: USA: Michigan...
AACGAGGCGATGTTCGCGTTGGGATTCACCAACTATTGGGATACCTACTTCGCGGGACGGGCAGCGCCGCTCGGCCTCGTGCCGGCGGAGGTGGTAGATGCGCTGTTCTACAACTTCGCTCCCGGCGAAGTCGCTCGTCACATTCCCAAGGTATGGCGCACCACCACGCCCGAAGCGGCGCTCGCCGCGCGTCGCCAGGGGTGCGCGAAAGCGCTGCGTCGAATCCTCGGTAATCGCGTCGACTCTCTCGGCTTCGCCCGCGCTACCGACCTGTTGATGAAGGCCGCGACCAGCGTTCCCTGGGAGGGCCGGCCGATGTACGCCGCGCTGCGCGCTTTGCCGATCCCTGATGACCTGGCAGCGCGCATGTTTCATGCAGCCTCTCTGTTGCGCGAGCATCGCGGCGATGGGCACATCGCCGCGCTGGTGAGTGAAGGCGTCGGTGGCCTCGAGGCGCACGTCCTCCTCGCGCTCGACATGGGCATGCGGGCAGAGAAGTTCGGGCGCATTCACCACCTCCCGCAAGCCCAGCTCGCCGCGGTGGTGGGCGGCATGCGCGACCGCGGCCTCATTGCTGACGACGGGTGGCTGAGCGAACAGGGTCGCGCCGTGAAACGAAGAGTCGAGGCGCTCACCGATGAGCTCGCGGCCACTCCCTACGCACGCCTGACGCCGGAAGAACTCGCGGAACTGATGACCACGCTCGAACCGCTCGCCGCGGCGCTGCGTGCGACCCAGGACAACTAGCCCCCGGCCCGGCCGGTGAATTGCGCGAGAGCGGGGTGACAGCGCCACATGTCGCGAAGCTGAGACCAGTCGAAGTTGATGTCCCGATGCGCAAGTCGGTAGTAGACGGCGTAGCGGATATGTGGCGAGTGATTCGGGGCCACCGAGTGGGCCAGCTGGTAGTGAGCCAACACGACATCGCCGGCCCTGAGCACGACCTGAACCGGCTCCCCCAGCTCGAGAGCCGGAAGGCCCTCGGGAGCCGGGCCAAATCCTTCTGCATCGAACCAACCATCCGGGTGGGCGCGGACGTGGGACTCGATCGCACGGTGGGAGCCGGGCCACACGACGAAGTTTCCGCTGTCCGGGGCCATCAGATCCGAAAGATAGATCCCCACAAGCACGCTGAACGGGAACACCTTGCCTGCCGGAAGACCGTTCGCGCGGTTCGGGATGCCATCTAGGTGAGGAGTGTCCGGCTTCATCGGCTCCGACAGCGCATCGGGCCCGGGGAAACGAACCGCCACCTGGCAGCAGCGCGATGCCGGCAGTGCCCCCGGCTCCGTCAACTGCTCTGCGATGGCCAGCGCAGGGGACTCTGAGAGCAGACTCAGGATTTCGGGTGCGTGCTGGAGTGGGTCGCAGTTCTCATGCCCGGTAAAGACATCATTCGCGACCCGGTGGGGCTTGTGCTCGCCGAGCGCGGCGTTGATCAGGCGCAGGGCGCGGTCTCGCATCACGGTTGGCACCACGTCCCGCACGACAAGGAAGCCGTCGTCGACGAAGCTCCGCTTTTGGCCGGGGCTCAGCAGCACACTCATGATTGTGGGGAAAGACAGAACGGGTGACCAGCCGGGTCGAGCATCACGCGTAGCCCTGGGTCCCCCTCATCCTGCCACGGACGACGACAGATCACTACGACCCACCGAGTGTCTTGACGAGGAAGTCACCCTCCTCAACGGGCGTGGATCGCGGTCCCGCCTTCGGCTGTGTAGTCGTACTCGGCACGGAATCGCTGGCCACTCGGCTCGTAGCCGAGACGCTCGTGCAGGCGGCGCGCCCCCGGGTTGCCATCGCCGTGGCAGGTCCTGCGGCTCACATTGGCGGACATCCACGACGGCTACGTTACCGATAGGAGCCTGCAAGGTAAGGCCCGCCTCGTGCGGCGTCACTTCACTGAGCCGGCCATGACTCCTTGGACGAAGAAGCGTTGGAACGCGAGGAAGACGGCCAACGGAATGACGAGAGAGAGGAAGGCGCCGGGCGCGAGGATGTCGATCGAGCTGCCGAACTGGCGAGTCTGGTCGATGAGCGCGACGGTGATGGGCTGGCTCGACTGGTTGGCGAACACCAGCGCAACGAGTAGGTCGTTCCAGACCCACAGGAACTGGAAGATGCCCAGCGAGGCGACGGCAGGCATGCCAAGCGGCAACACGATCTGGAAGAAGATCCTCGCCTCGCTCGCGCCGTCCATGCGGGCGGCTTCGAGCAGGTCCTTCGGTATGCCTGCGAAGTAGTTGCGCAGCAGGAAGATCGCAAATGGCAGACCGAAGCCGACGTGAAACAGGATGACCGATAGCAGCGAGCCGGAGATCCCGACGGTCGTGTAGAGCTTGCTGACGGGGATCAGTGCAATCTGGATCGGGATCACGAGCAGCCCGATTACCACGAGGAACAACCAGTCGCGTCCGGGGAAGTCGATCCATGCGAACGCAAAACCCGCGGCGGAGCCGATGAGGATCACCAGCAAGGTCGCCGGGACGGAGATGTAGACCGTGTTGAGGAGCGCCGATGTGATGGAGCTGTTCTTGAGCAGCTCCGAGTAGTTGGAGACGGTGAGCTGAGCGGGATGGGCGATCGCTTGCCACCAACCTCCGTTGGCGTATTGCGCCGGGTTGCGGAATGACTCGACGAGCAGCCCGAACGTCGGCACCAACCAGAGGAGCGCGACAACGATGAGGAAGACGCGGAGTGCTCCGCCGCCGGTGCGAGCGGCGAGCCGGGCCGCCGGACCTCGATGAATCGAGCCGGTGACGATGTCGGTGGCGGCGAGCGTGGTCACGTCTGGTCCCTTCGGAACCGCCGGATGTTGAGAATCATCGCCGGGACGACCAGGACGACGAGAAGGACGCCGATGGCGCTGGCCAGGCCGTACTGCTGGTTACCGAAGTCGCGAAATAGGGTGACGGCCAGCACGTCTGCTACGCCGGCGCTGCCGCCCGCCACTTGTTGCAGCACGTAGACGACGTCGAACACCTTCAACACGTTGATCGCGAGCGTGACGAATACGACCAGCAGCACCGGGGTCAGCAGCGGCGCGGTGATGCGGCGAAACACTTGCCACTCGGTGGCACCGTCGACGCGCGCCGCTTCCAGAGCGTCCCGGGGGATCGCTGCCATGCCGGCGGCAATGAGCACCATCGCGAAGCCGGCGTAGATCCAGAGGTAGACACTCATGATGGCCGGCGTGATCAGGCTCGGGCCGAGCCACGAGAAGCCATTGAACGGTTGGCCGAACGCGCTAGGCGGCAGCCGCAGTCCGTAGCTGCCCGAAGTCAGCGACGAGAACGAAAACTGGCCGTTCGACGATGCCGTCGTCGTGGCCACCACCTTGCCGTCCTGGATGGCCTGCACCGGGATCCCACCGAGCCCGCGCTCACCGGTGTCGACGGCGCCGAGCTGACCGCCACCGCCGAGGCGGAAGTCGTTCCACACGACGCCGACGACACCGGTCCCGCTCGTGGGAGCGACTGCCTGAGCCGTCGAGGACGGCGGCTTGGTGAGATTCAGGCCGACCAATGGGAGCAGGACCGGGGTGCCCGCGGAGTATTTCTGCCGTGTGGTGTAGCCGGTCTTGGCCGACCCGACAAAGACGGTCGTGTCGCGCGGCTGCACCGACGGATAGGGGTGCGACGCGGAGAACGTGTCATGAACGCCGATCGCGATGGCATTGCCGAGCCCACGAGTGGGTTGGTCGGCGTAGATGAGCGAGAAGGTGATCCCGGAGGCCAACGCCGAGATCGCCATCGGCATGAAGAGCACCGTCTTGAACACCGCCGACCACCGGATGCGCTCGGTGAGCACGGCGAAGACCAGTCCGAGGATCGTGATCAGAGTTGGTACGACGACGATCCAGTAGACGTTGTTCTTCACCGCCTGCAACGAGCGGTTGTCCGCGAAGACGGCGTGGTAGTTGTGCAAGCCGACGAACGACTTCACAGCGCCGGTCGGGGTGTCCGAGAACAGGCTGCGAACGATCGAGTAGATCAGCGGATAGACGAGGATCGCGAGGACCATGACGAGCGCCGGCGCGAGAAACAACCAGGCGAACCAGCGCTTCTCGCCAGGTGCGCCGCCGCGCGGTCCGTGCCGTCGACGATCGCTCATCGATGCCGCAGTCAGCCTCAGCCGGCTGCCGCGGCGTCGCGCTCGAGCTTGCTCTGCGCGGCGCTGACGTTGCCATTCCCGAGGAACGACTGCAGGTCCGCCCACTCGCCCTTGTTGGGCGTGCCGCCGAACGCCGATGGCTCCTGGTCGGACATGTCGAACCGGAAGTTGTCGCCGACAGAGACGAGCTGCTGGGCCAGCTGCCCGAGCGTCGCATCCGGGTACGCGCTGGTCTGAAGGTTCTTGTTCGCCGAGATGAATCCGCTGCCGGCGGATGAGACCAGTGCCTTCGCAGCTTCCGGCGAGGCAACATACTGCAGGAATGCCTGCACGACCGGCTTGTTGCTGAACGCAACGGCGAAGTCGCCAGCTGCCTCGAGTGTCGGCTGCGAGCCGTTGATCGCGGGGAACGGGAAGAACTTCGCGGTCTCGCCGACCTTGGCCGGCAACTTGTCGCCGGTGATCGTGGTCGCGACGAAGCTCGCCTCGTAAACGATGCCCGACGTCGCGTTGGCCTTGAACGTGTTGTCGACCGAGCCGGTGAATGGCACTTTCAGCGCGCTGCTCGGGCTGCCGACGAGGTTGCGGTCGCCCCAGACCTGCTTGAGTGTCGTCAGCGCCTTGGTGACCGACGGGTCCGTCCACTTGATCTGATGCTTCGTCAACTTGTCGTACATGTCGGTGCCGGCCGTGCGCAGGTAGACGTTCTCGAACCAGTCGGTCAGGGTCCAGCCGTCACCGCCGCCGACTGAGATCGGCGTGCGAACGCCGGAGTCGTGCAACGTTTGCGCGTCCTTGATGAACGACGTCCAGTCTGCGGGCGGCGTCGAGATTCCGGCGTTGCTGAAGAGCTTCGTGTTGTACCAGACCGTCGACTTGTTGGACGCGTCGAACGGGACGCCGTAGACCTTTCCGTTGTAGGAGCCGAGGGTGACCCACTCGTTGGAGTAGTTGGACGACACCGCCTGCTGCGCGGCCGAGTTCAGCGCGATGAGCTTGCCCGCCTTGGCGTACTGCTCCAGCGCGCCCGGCAGCGAGACGAACGCGACGTCAGGCGGGTTGCCGCCGTTGACCTTCGCGCCGAGGACGCTCGCCTCGTCACCGCCGGCGGCCGCGGAGTACTGCCCGCTGGCTCCGGTCGCCTTGTCGAAACTGTCGAGCACGCTCTGGAAGGCCTGCTGCTCCGCACCTGTCCATTGGCCCAGAATCGTGAACGACGCGCCATTGAAGTGGCCCATGCTGCTGCTCGACGAGCCGGCCGTCGGCGTGCCGCCGGTTGCGCTGTTGCCGGCGCTGGATCCGCCGCAGGCGGCAACGCCCAGTGCTGTCATCGCAACCATGGCGGTGAACGAGATGCGTCTCTTCATGCCTAAGACCTTTCGTTGATGGAGAAGCGCCGTCAGTCTTTCCAGATGGCAGTGCCGGTACGTGGATCGAAAAAGTGCAACCGCTCGGTGTCCACGGCCACCCTGATCCGGTCGCCGACGCCGACGCCGCTGCGCGCGCTGAAGCGGGCCACCATCGCAGTCGCGTCGCCGGCTGAGATGTGCGGCGCTTCACCCAGGTCGCCCACTGCTTCGGCGAGGTCCTCCCGTGGCCCGGGACGCGGCACCTCGACCGAGAGATGGACCATGACGTCCGCGCCCAACGGCTCGACCAGGTCGACGAGGCCATTGAGTGCCTGGCCTTCTCTTGATCTCGCTTCGGACGCCTCCTGCAAGTCCTCAGGTCGGATGCCGACGATGATTGGATTGCTGACCCTTGCTGCGAGTCCTGGACGCTCGTCGGCGACCCGCGGGGGGACGTGCAACGACTGCGCACCGAAGTTGACGACATAACCACCTTCAGCGCGTCGTTCCAACGTGCCTTCGAGCGCGTTCATCGCCGGCGATCCGATGAACCCGGCGACGAACAGATTCGAGGGTCGGTCGTAGAGCGTCTGCGGCGGCGCGAGCTGCTGTAGTTCGCCGCCGCGCAGCACTGCCACTCGGTCGCCGAGGGTCATGGCCTCGGTCTGGTCGTGCGTCACGTAGATGGTCGTGACCTTGAGGTCCCGCTGCAGCCGCCCTATCTCCGCGCGCATCTGCACTCGCAGCTTGGCGTCCAAGTTCGACAGCGGCTCGTCCATCAGAAAGGCCTGGGGCTGACGCACGATGACCCGCCCCATCGCAACCCGCTGCCGCTGGCCGCCGGAAAGGTTGCGCGGCTTGCGGTCGAGGTGCTCGGACAAGCCGAGCAGTTCAGCGGCCTGCTCGACGCGGCGATCGAGCTCGCCTTTGGGCATCTTGCGTAGTCCCAACGAGAAGCCGATGTTCTCGCGGACGGTCATGTGCGGATACAAGGCGTAGGACTGGAAGACCATCGCGACGTCGCGGTCACGAGGGGGGAGGTTGTTGACGACGCGGTTTCCGATCCGCACCTCGCCTTCGGTGATCGACTCGAGACCAGCCACCATGCGCAGAGCCGTCGTCTTGCCGCAGCCGGAGGGTCCAACGAAGACCATGAATTCGCCGTCGGCAACGTCGATGGACAGGTCAGTTACGGCGCGAGTGCCGTCGGCGTACACCTTTCCCACGTGCGACAACGTCAGGTCCGCCATGCACGCGCCGCCCCTTCTACGGTGCCGCGTTCGTCCGCTATTGTCCCGTAGGCTACCTCTCGTCCGGATTACGAAACGCTAACGCTCCTCATCGAGGAACACGATCCCGGCTGCAGGTTTGCTGGCGGCCACGATGACCGTGCTTGGGATCCGCACCAGCAGAGCGGGCACTGAACTGCGGGTGACGACAGCGACTAGTTCGCCTGCTGGGTCGTTCACGGATCACCCCCGTAATGACCACGCGAAACGATACCGGCGAGCAGAGATGCCGCCGCAGCGTTGGTGCCTGAGGGCTGCAATGCGAGCGGATCGAAGGACGCGTGGGCCAATGACGAGCCTGGGGTAATTTGCCGGTCATGGATCCGACTTACCCGGCAGCCAGTCAGCCCCGAAGTCTGTCGATCACTCGTTACAACCAGCGCATGGCCAACCGGGTGGCGCGCAGAGCACACCTGGACGAACATGCCGTCGCAGTCGCCTTTGCGTTCAACAACCTGTTCACCATGTTGACCGTCGGCTTGATCGAAGACGTCGCGAGGGTCATTCCGACGATCGGCAGCTTGCTGGAGCTCGCGATCTCGCTGGTGAGCTTCTATTTCCATCGCATCGTCATCGTCACGGACACCCGCGTATACGTCTATCGCGACTGGCCGTTCCACTTCCCCGGCAAACGGCTCGCTGAGTATGCCCGCGGGCCGGGCGCGGTGCGGATCGGAAGCGACAGCCAGAACTGGTTCTCGGGGCTGATTCGGCGAGGACAGCTCACGTTCCAAGACGGCAGCGTCGTCTTTCACAGCCCAATATGGATCCGCCGCGCCCAGTACATCGCGCAGGAGGGCAACATCCCAGCGGGTCGCTAGGCGCTCCCCGGACCTTGGTGCGAATGCGGGCGGTCAGATCCAGAGGCAGCACGTGGGTCCGGTGCAGAGCCGGCGGCGGGCACGATCGTGCGGCGTCGCACGATCCAGGGCAGTGCAATCACCAGCACGGCCGAGTTCGCGGCTTGCAAGACGGCGAGGAGATGGGTGTCCGGCGAGAGCCGCGCAAACGCGATAGTCGTCGCCGCGACGAGTCCAGCTCGCCACAGGATGTGCAATCGCAGCGACATCGCGACGCAGAGCACCAGAAGGACCCAGACCAAGTGGTGCGTCCAGGTGATCGGTGCGACCAGGCAGCCGGTCAGACCGGCGGTCGCGATCGCGGCTACCGGTGACCAGCGGTACGCCGTCGATGCCCACCATAGGCCCAACACCGCCACCACGACGGCGACGGCGGCCGCGACTTCGGTGGGCGTGCCAGCATGCGTGAGGACACCCCACAGGGATCGGTTACGGCCGCTGGTGATGTCACCGACGCGCCCGGTGTGCCAGGCAAGGTCCGTCCAGTAGCGCCACGACTGCACGGGCAGGATCAGCGCCGCGAGCGCGATGGACGTCGCAAGTGCCGCCACTGCCGTCGCCGCTTCACGGCGTTGCCGAGTGAGCAGCAACAAGATGACGAACACGCCGGGTGTCAACTTGATCCCCACCGCGATACCGATGAGCATGCCGCGCGGCCACGGCGGGTCATCGGTGAGCAGGTCGAGCACCGCGAGAAGCATCAGCAGCACGCCGATCTGGCCGAAGGCATACGAGTTGCGGAACGCCACGGTCTGCATCGCGCACGCGACCACGGCGCCCACCACCCAGACCGGAACTGATCGCAATGCGACGCGCGCAGTCACCACCGCAGCAAGGAACGACAGCGCGGCGACGATCAGGCCGCTGACCAGCAACGGCGGCAGTCGCAGAGGCCACAGCACCAGCACCGCGAACGGCGGGTAGGTGAACCCGCCCTGGTTCGACCCGTGCACCCGGTAGAGATCGCCGCCGTGCTCGATGGCACCGGCCCCTGCTCGGTACACGGTCAGATCCGGGAACAAGTCAGGTCGGCGCGTCGCGGTATAGACCGCCAAGGCGGCGAGCAAGACCGCGGCCGCCCACGCCACGCCCGCCGCCAGCCATCGCCCCCGCACGCGCTGCCTCCCCGCACCGACGATACAGACACATCGCGCCGAAGCGCCGCGACAATCGCTTCGTGAGGATCAGCATCCGCGTCTATCCATCGGCGAAGCGTTCGACCGTCGGCGGACGATACGGCTCCACTGAACCGCCCGTCCTCATCGTCCGCGTGGCGGCGCCCGCGGCCGACGGCAAGGCCAATGAGGCGGTGGTCGAAGCGGTTGCGGCGGCTTTTCACATCCCCCTACGAAATGCGCGAATTGTCAGCGGCGTGGCCAGCAGAACCAAAGTTTTGGAGCTCAATGGCGCCGACCCCGAAGTCCTCGCCGCACTCGTCGCGACGTCGCCTGAGGGTTGACATCTCGCTGGCTTAGTCGTATGACTAAGACGACCGCCTAAACGGGCGCGGAGGGAGACCCAGCCATGGACGAGAGCAAGCTGATGGACTTCGTACACAAGGCCGTCGGAGATGTCGGAGCACTCCTCGCCGGCTCGATGGTGGTCATCGGCGACCGCCTTGGGCTGTATCGGGCGATGGCGGGCGCCGGCTCGATCACCTCCGAACAGCTCGCCGAGAAGACGGGCACCAACGAGCGCTACATCCGCGAGTGGCTGGGCGCGCAAGCGGCTGCCGGCTACGTCTCCTACGACGGCAACAACACCTACTCGTTGCCGAACGAGCACGCAATACCTCTCACCGACGAGACGAGCCCCGCATGCGTCATCGGCGCGTTTGAGACTGCGATGGGTGCAGCGATGGCGACCGATCGCATCGCCGACGCGTTCACCACGGGCGAGGGCATCTTCTGGGGCGATCACGACGCGCACGTGCACACTGGTTGTGAGCGTTTCTTCCGCCCCGGCTACATCAACTTCCTCACGAGCACGTGGATCCCGGCAATGGACGGCGTCGAAGCGCGGCTCAATGCCGGCATCCGGGTCGCCGATGTGGGCTGCGGTCACGGCGCAAGCACCATTCATCTCGCCCGGTCCTACCCGCAGTCGACCTTCACCGGCTTCGACCCACACGACAAGTCGGTCGAAGCAGCGCGCAAGAACGCTGCCGATGCCGGCGTCGGCGACCGGGCGAGCTTCGAGCAGGCGACCGCCAAGGAGATCGTCGGCAGCTACGACCTCGTCGCGTTCTTCGACTGTCTGCACGACCTCGGCGACCCGATCGGCGCCCTTCAGTCAGCGAAAAAGCACCTCAATGACGGCGGCACGATCCTGCTCGTCGAGCCGATGGCCGGTGACAAGACCGAGGACAACCTCAATCCGGTCGGTGCCGCCTACTACGGCTTCTCGACGCTGCTGTGCACTCCCAACTCACTCGCCCAGGAGACCAGGACCGCACTTGGTGCCCAGGCCGGCGAGTCGCGCCTGCGGCAGGTTGCCGAGGAGGCCGGACTCACCCACTTCCGGCGAGTTGCGGAAACCCCGTTCAACCTCGTCTTCGAAGTGCGTGCCTGACGCGCCTTTCTGGCATTCGAGACCGTGGCTGCGACCCCTGCTCGTGTCGAGGCGACCGACGCGTTGCTCAATGCCGCCGAGTCGCTGCTCGTCGAGGTGGGCCACGCGGGAATCACCACCCGCAAGCTCGCCGAGCGGGCGGGGGTCAACCACGGCCTCGTGCACTACTACTTCGGCTCGATGGAGGATCTGCTCATCCGGGTCGTCGAGCGGTTCACCGACGGTCTCATCGAACGCCAGAAGGCGATGTACGCCGCCGACATCCCCTTCATCGACAAGTGGCGTCAGGCCATGCGCTTCCTCGACGAGGACGCCGAGTCCGGCTACCAGAAGGTCTGGCTGGAGATGCAGGCCATGGGCTGGAACAACGAGGCGGTCCGGGATCGCATCCAAGTTGTCACCCAGCGCTGGATCGATGTCGTCCATGACGCCTTCGACATCGGACTGGCCGAACTCGGGCTGGATCGGCGCAAATTCCCCACCAAAGCAGTCGTTTCGCTTGTCGTGACCTTCAACCAGGGGATCATCGTGGAGAGGCTTTCGGGCGTCGACTCCGGCCACCGCGAACTCCTGCGCATGGTCGACCGCACGCTCGAGCGCCTGTGGGAGGGACAGACCCATGCGAGCTCGGCTACCTGACACGACGGCATCGGTCACGCGGAACGGCGTACGCGTGGTCTACGACGTCTACGGCGAGGACCACTCCCCCACCGTCGTCCTGATTCCGACCTGGCAGGTTGCCGACTCCCCGCACTGGAAGGCGCAGATCCCAGTGCTCGCCCGGCACTACCGGGTCATCGTCATCGACCCACGCGGCAACGGCCGATCCGACCGTCCCCAGGACCCGGCGGCCTATCTCTTTGCCGAGCAGGCCGACGACTGCCTCGCGGTGATGGACGCGACCGGGACGCAGACCGCTGTGCTCGGTGGTGTTTCCTGCGGCGGCATCCAGGCGCTTCTCGTCGCCGCGGCCGCGCCGGAACGCATCCTCGGCATCTTCACGATCGCGCCGGCGCCCTGGGCACTCGGAGGATCACATCCGGAACGCGACTACTGGTCGTTCACCGACGAGCTGCCTACCGACGAGGGCTGGGCAATCTACAACCAGCACGCGTGGCGCCGCGACCTGCGCAAGTTCGCCGCGTATTTCTGGGGCCAGGTCTTCACCGAGCCGCATTCGACCAAACAGATCGAGGACGGCGTCGGCTGGACGATGCAAACCGATGCCGAGACGCTCATCGCAACCCAAGGCGCGTGTGAGACAACGCTCGTCGACAGGGACGAAACGCTTGCCGTGTTGCAGAGCATCCGCTGTCCGATCCTCATCGTCCACGGCAGCGACGACAAGATCATGCCGCCGCTGCGGAGCGAACTGATCGCGGATGCTACAGGCGCCGACCTCGTCATCATCGAAGGCGGCGGGCACTGCCCGCAGGCGCGTGACCCCATCGTGGTCAACCGGCTGTTCATCGACTTCGTCGACCGAGTCTCGCCCGCGGAGCAACGCAAGCCGCAACGTTCGTCGTGGACGCGTGCGCTCAGCCGTCCCAAGAAGGTGCTCTATCTGTCGTCGCCGATCGGGCTGGGACACGCGCGGCGTGATCTCGCGATCGCTCGGGCACTGCGCGATGTGCACGATGATGTGCAGATCGACTGGCTCGCGCAAGAGCCGGTGACGACCTTCCTCGCCGGTACCGGCGAGCGGTTGCATCCGGCGTCGTCGCACCTCGTCAGCGAGTCCGGCCACTTCGAGACCGAGGCGCATGAGCACGACCTGCACGCCTTCCAAGCAGTGCGACGGATGGACGAGATCCTCGTGGCCAACTTCTCGCTGTTTCAGGACGTCGTCGAACACGGCGACTATGACGTCGTCATCGGCGACGAGGCCTGGGACGTCGATCACTTCTGGCACGAGAACCCTGAGCTCAAGCGGTCGGCCTATGTTTGGATGACCGACTTCGTCGGCTGGCTGCCGATGCCTGACGGCGGAGAGCACGAGGCGATGCTCACGGCGGACTACAACGCCGAGATGCTCGAGCACGTCGAACGCTTCAAGCGCGTGCGCGACGCATCAGTGTTCGTCGGCGATCCCGACGACATCGTCCCCGACTCGTTCGGACCGGGGCTGCCGGTGATTCGCGAGTGGACCGAACGACACTACGACTTCTCCGGTTACATCACGGGCTTCGACCCCGCGGCCTACGACGACCGGGACATGTTGCGCAGGAGGCTCGGCTACGACTCGGGCGCGCCACTGGTGATCGTCACCGTAGGTGGATCCGGCGTTGGTGGATCGCTGCTGTGCAAGATCATGGACGCCTACCCGAGGCTGCGCAAGGAGGTCGACGGGCTACAGATGCTCGTCGTGGCCGGTCCGCGGGTTGATAGGACCGGGCTGCCGTCGTACGACGGTGTCGAGGTCCGTGGCTATGTCGCTGACCTGCCCGCGCATGTCGCGGCCTGCGATGCCGCGATCGTGCAAGGCGGGCTGACGACCACGATGGAGTTGGTTGCGACCGGCCGACCGTTCGTCTACTTCCCGCTGGGCAATCATTTCGAACAACAGCGGCACGTGCGCCATCGGCTCGAGCGCTACCGGGCCGGCCGCTGCCTCGACTACACAGAGACCGACGCTGACGACATCGCGGCTGCTCTGGTTGAGCAGCTCGCTACGCCGCCCAACTACCTGCCGGTGCCGACCGACGGAGCTGCGCGCGCCGCGAAACTCATCGGCGCGCTCATTTAGCGTCCGAGAAGCTTTGTTTTCGCGGCTTGGAACTCTTCGTTGGTGAGTGCACCCGACTCGTGAAGTGACGTGATCTCCTTCACTTGCGCAGCCAGGTCGATGACCACGTTGGGCTGTGCCTGCGAAGGCACTGCAACCGGTGCCGGCGTCGGCCGTGGTGGCACCTCGGCGGCGCGACGGTGCAGAGCATCGATCAGTGGACGGGCGCCGCGCTTGCGGAACTGCCGTGCCTGCCACTCGACGCCCAGACCGAGAACCATGACCAACGGGATGGTGACAATGCAGAGCACCAGCAGAACGACGTAGGCCGTCGGCAGCGGGAGGATCATCCGGACCAGACCGCGTCGCGCGTTGCGCATCCCGTGGCGGGTGGCTTCGACAAATACCTGGTTGGTCGTGTGGTTGTAGACGAGGAAGGCGTTGCCCGTTTTGCCGTTGTGCACGAGCCACGCCACCGAGACGAGATGGCCGTCACCCACCGACGGTGAGACGTTCGCCGCGTCAACGCTCTGGGTGCGACCGGTTCCGTCAGTCAGGAAGAAGGCATTGTGGAAGGTCGAGAAAGTGCGTCGGCCGTCGTGGTACGTCGTGGTCGCCGACACATTGCTGCCAATGACGGTGCCGCTCGTGCTGGCTGTGACTGACCCGATGGTCATCTTGTCCGTCCACTCTCGGATATCGCTGACATAGCCGGTGAATGTCGTTACCGAGTAGCGCCGGTACAGCCCGATGAAGTGGGTTCCGGCTGCGTTCATTCTCACCGGCCAAAAGGTTCTTGGAACTTGCCAAAGAACCGGCAGTATCACCAGGAACGCGATGACGCCCAGCGAGCTCATTTGACCCATCTCCGCGACCCGAAGGACAGCCGACTGCCCCTCGGCGCGCGTCCCCGTACGTTGAACGCCACCGAGCAATCGTCAAATGACGGGTCAAGTAAACCGGCACGCGGCGATTTGCGACCATCCTCAGATATCGCCATTCTGCGCATGGTCAGAGCGACAACTACATCGAGTAGTGGTCACTTCGGACCACATCATGCGAGTGAAGCCGGTCTTGGCATCCAGAACGCGACCGATCGCGTGACCGGCCCGTTGTTCCACACGCTGACGGGGTATCGAATTCGCAACAGCACGCACCGGCAGATCGAACCAGACGTCAGACCGCCGCTTGCCCGCGCTCGCTGTTGCGCTTGTCGCGAACGTTGTGGCGCGCCAGTGGACGTAACTGCTGGGCTAGCTCGATGGACGTCTTGATCCTGGGCGGTACGGCTTGGCTGGGTCGTGTGGTGGCCGAACAAGCGGTGACGGCGGGCCACTCCGTTACGTGCCTCGCACGCGGTGAGAGCGGCCCGCCGCCTGTCGGCGTCGAGCATGTGCGGGCGGACCGCTCCGATGCGTCCGCCTACGACTCGGTTGGGCGCCGGTCGTGGGACTGGGTGGTCGAGGTGTCCTGGCAGCCCCGGTGGGTGCGCGAGGCTCTCGCCGCTCTAGCCAGCCGGGCCGCGCATTGGACTTACGTCTCTTCCGGCAACGTCTATGCCCGACACGACAGCGTCGGTGCGGACGAGTCAGCCTCGCTGCTGACCGCGACCGACGCTGATCGCGCAACAACCGATCTGTACGGCGAAGCAAAAGTCGCCTGCGAGAATTTCACGCGCGGCGCGATCGGCCAGCGCATGCTCATCGCCCGAGCCGGGCTGATCGGCGGACCTGGCGACATCAGTGGCCGGTCCGGCTACTGGGTTGCGCGCGCAGCCCGCGACCCGCTCGCACCGATGCTGATCCCGGACACGCCAGATGTACCCACCCAGGTCGTCGACGTCCGCGACCTCGCGCGCTGGCTGGTCGCGTCCGCCGAAGCGCGCCTAGTAGGTACGTTCAACGCCGTTGGACCGGTAGTGCCGTTCGGGCATTGGATTGACCTTGCACGCGCGGCGGCCGGCCACACCGGCCCAGTCATCCCAGCCCCGGCCCAATGGCTGCTGGACCACGGAGTCGCCCAGTACATGGGCGCAGAGTCGTTGCCGATGTGGATGGTGGAACCGTCCTATGCCGGCTGGTCTGCACGTTCCGGCGAGGCTGCCGCCCAAGCCGGGCTTAGCCACCGTCCCCGCGCCGCGCTTCAACATGACGTTCTTCAATGGGAGCAATCTCAGGGCTTGAACCGCAGCCGCCGCTGCGGGCTGTCAACCGACAAGGAACTCCAGTTGCTACAGGAACTCGCCGCGGCGTAAAGGTCGGGCGTTATTGTCGTGGCCTGATGTCCGATCCTTCGGCGCTGCACGATTTCGACTTCCTGCGAGGCTCGTGGCGCGTGCACAACCGTCGGCTACTCGCACGACTCGCAGGGTCCGACGAATGGGAAGACTTCGAGACCACGGTCGAGTCCATGCCGCTTCTCAATGGGCGCGGCAACCTTGATACATACGCCGGCATCGACATCACAATGACCGCAATCGCGTTGCGGCTGCTCGACCCGGCCACCGAGCAATGGTGGATCTACTGGTCAAACGGCACCAGCGGAGAGTTTGACAGCCCCGTACGCGGCCGATTCGACGGCGACGTCGGCGAGTTCTACGGCGACGACCACCACAACGGGACGCCGGTCCGCGTCCGATTCCTGTGGCAACGGATCAGCGGCGAACGGGCCGAGTGGGAGCAAGCCTTCTCCGACGACGGTGGCGAGACGTGGGAAACAAACTGGACCATGTCATTCGTCCGGCAGTCCCAATAGGAAGCGCCTGCGGCGCGGAGCCGATCCGAGCTGAGAGCCGGTCGACGATCAGGTGCCGGTCAAGTCGTAGTCGAGGCAAAGCAAAGTGTGATGCGCCAAAAGCCAGGGCGCCGATCCCCACAGACCGCCTCCCTTAGCTGGCGCTGTGGTCGCCTGTGCCGGCCAGAGGTCCGTCTCCCACAACTCATCGGGACAGTCCCGCAGACCCTGGCACACCACCAACGTCTGCGGATAGCTGAGCAGCGAGATCACCAATCGGTAGGACCTAGTCCTGTCCGCGGCAGTCCACCTGTTCGGCGCGCCAACTCCTCCGCAGACATCGCTTGCCCACCGCAGTCAGGGCATCGGAGCACCTCGAAGAGGAGCTCGCGCCGGCAGTCCGCGCACCACATGGGCACCAGGTCTTCGCCGTCAGGGCTCTCGCGGACCTCGGCCGGGGGCTGCTGGCGACGGATGAGCCGCCGCACACCAGGGACGTTTCCAATTCGAGTGATGACGCCCACGACTCATTGTCCAGCCCGCCGCTCGTTCGGCTGCAGTTAGTCGCTGGCCGCTTCGCACTCGATGCCGGCGATCAACAGCCTGAGCATCTCGTTCAGCCCAACATCGACAAGCCGGCCTTCGCTCGTGGTGTAGGCGTCGACGGGGGTCAGGCCGCCTTGGCCTGTGCCGTGCTCGACCGCGGCCAATGCGGGGCGCGACTCGCTGGCCACCGCGGACTTGCCGGCTTCGCGAAGCACAGCATGACCGAGCACCAACGCGTGCATAGCCGCGTAAGCCGTCCCTGCGGCACGTAAGGGCAGGCCACCGGCAAGCAGCCGCTCGAGCATCTCGTCGGCGACGGACATCGCGATCGCTGTGCGCATCTGGCCCTCGGCGAAAGCCTCGATGAGTGCCGGATGTTCGTCGATCAATTCGCTGAGGCTGTTGGCGAACGCGTGCAACGCCTCGGGCCAATCGGTGGGCCAGACGAAATCAGCGAGCTTTGTCGTTATCAGGCGGTCAACGACAAGCCGATAGAGGTCCTCTCGCGATGCGACGTAGGTATACATCGCCATCGATGTGACGCCGAGTTCGCGCGCGACTGCCCGCAGAGAAAGAGTGGCGAAGCCGCCGGCGTCGACAACGGCGAGCGCGGCGTCGACAAGGTCCGCCTCGGTGAACCGTGGTTTGGGACCAGGCCTGTGACGGACCCCAGCGTCGCCCACGCGCATCACCGTACGGCAGTAAGGACGGTTGACTGCCTTCTCATGCCCACGAATACTATGCACCGCATACTATCCCGTCAGGCGACGGGCACCCGGGCTCAACTCCCGTGGAGGGATCGGTCGTGGACGCACTGGTGAGCGGGGCCGGCGTCGACATCGCGGTACGAGATTTCGGCGGCCACGGCCGCAATGTGTTGCTGCTGCACGGCGCCGGCAACACGTTGGTCGACATGGCGCCCTTGGCTTCTCACCTCGTGGATCACTATCGCGTCGTCGGTGCTGACCTGCGCAACCACGGGCTTTCCGGGGACGGTCCGTGGGCCTGGGACGCCGTGCTGGCCGACCTTCGCTCGGTCGTCGACACAGTGGGCATGGCAAATCCGATCGTCGTCGGACACTCGCTCGGCGGCATGCTCGCCTCGATGTATGCACGGCGTTACGCGGACTGTGCTGCCGCCGTCAATCTCGACGGTCACGGCCCCGGCACCCGCGATCAATACGACCTGGCCCCATCAGAGGTGGATCGACTTCGGGAACGGTTGGATGTCGTCACCGACGAGTCGCTTCGCGCACTGGCCCAACCTCGAACGCGCGATGCGCTGAGCGCTGAGCGCGAAGGCTGGGTGGCCGCGGCTCTCGCCCTCGGGCTGTCGCCTGCCCTGGCCGCTGAGGCCTTTGATCGCAAGCTCGTTGCTCACGGCGACGAGACGTTCATCACCCGGCCGCTCCCGGAGCGCCTCAGCGAGATGCGAGCGGCTGTCGAGTCGTTGGACGTCGCCCAGCTGTATCGGCACAGCGACGTGCCGCAACTCGTGTACGTCGCAACCCGCGACCGGCCCGATGTCTCGCTGCCAGCCGAGCTACGCAGGCTCATGGCCGCTCGCCAAAGCTGGCTGATCAGAGAGCTGCACATCATCGCCGCGGCTAACCCGAAAGTGAGTGTGCTCGAGATCGACGCCACCCACGGGCTGATCTACGAGCAGCCACAGCTCATCGCAGAGCAGGTCCACCGGTTCGTCGACGGCGTCGATGCACATGTCGTCACAAGCGCCAACAACACAGCGGGTCGCGGATGAACAACACTCGAGATCTGGTCGTTCGGGCACTGGTCGTCAGCGCCGTTTTGGCGGCAACGTCGGCATGTGGGTCAACCGTCTCAATCGGTTCGAGCGCAGGTCCGGCCGCTGGCAACGAACTCGGCCTCGGAACAACCGGATCGACGCAGGGTGCCTCCGGCGCTGGGTCGAGTGGGGGCGCGTCCGGCGCTGCGTCGGCGACCGGCATCGGAGCGGCAGGTGCCGCGGGCAGCGGCGCAAACCCCTCCGGGCCCGGAGCGACCGGAGCGGATGGGGGGTCCACGAACGCCGGCTCGTTGTCAGGGCCGGGCGTAACCGCGACGACGATCACCCTCGGCGTGGTCTACGCCACGAACTCCTCGGCGGCCGACCAGGCCATGGGCGCGAACGGACTCACCACGGGTAACGACCTCGCCGAGATCCGCATTCTCGTGAACGACATCAATAGGCATGGCGGCGTGGCCGGTCGCCGTCTCGTCGTCCTTCCTTACGGCGAGGACGCAACATCGGCACAACCCTATTCCGTGACTGCACAACAGATGTGCGCGTTCATGACGCAGGACCACAGGGTCCTCGCCGTACTGGTGGCGTCCGGATTCGGTGACGCGAAGGCGTGCCTCAATCGTGCCGGCACCGCGCAGTTCGACGGAAGCCTCATCGGTCTGTCTGACAGCGACGGCAAGAGCCAGATCGACTTCGCGACCGCGGCGATGAACATCGACCGGTCCATGTTGGCGGCCGTCCGGGCCTGGACCATCGGCAATTGGTATGCGCCCTGGAACACCGTCGCCGGTGCTCCGGCTACCGGCGGGCAGTTCAAGATGGGCGTCCTTACGATCGACGACCCGGTGCTCAACCACGCCGTCGACAAGGTGCTGCTGCCGGCGCTGGCTCGAGCCGGACATCGCCCCCCGGCCGCACAGGACATCATCCGCCTTCACGAGCCCGGGTCAGCGGGAGACGACGGCAGCGTGCTCGCCGAGATCCAGAACGCCGTCCTGAAGTTCCGCCAGGACAACGTCGACCATGTTGTGATCATGGACAGCAACGGCAGCGCCACATTGTTCTTCGCGAATGACGCGTACTCGCAGCGCTACTTCCCGCGATTGGGAGGCGGCAGTGGCAACGCCTTCCAGGCCCTGCTCGAGACCGGCAACGTCCAGCAACAATCGATGGCCGGCGCCGTGGCTGCTGGATGGACGCCCGTGCTGGACCTGCCCTACGGCAGCGAGCACAAGTTCGAGTCACCGTCCGCCGCTCACTGCCGTGAGCTCATGAAGGCAGGCGGCCAGACGTTCACGAATGCGAACGCTGAGGCCTACGCGCTCGGCTACTGCGATGCACTCACGGTGATCGCGCGCGCTCTTGACGCCGCGCCAACCATGACCGCGAACGGTCTCGCCCAAGGCGCCGAAAGCATCGGACGGTCAATGATGTCCGCGTTGACAGTCGGACTCGATCTCGGTCCCGGACACCACGACGCGGCTGGTGCCTTCTACGCGGACGTGTATGACAACAGCTGCACCTGCTTCACCTACCGCGGCGCTCGTCAACTTGTCAGCCGTTAGAAGGGCTATGACCCTTCTGTGCGCTGACAAGTCGATTCGACGACCGGATGGGCCCATTCGGCCGGGCGGCCGAGTCGCCGTAGGGATGGCTCGAGCAGCAACGGCACGACGCTGCTGGCAACGAGGGCGGCGCCGATGAGCATGCCGGCAACGCCACCGATCGTTGCGAGTAGACCCCGGCGACGACGGGGGCGAGCGGCGTCAAGCCGTCTGACACGAATCCTGCTGCGCTGTTGAGTCGACCCTGCATCTCGTCGGGTGTGACGAATGACAGGTAGGCCCCGATGCCCGCATTGTTCGCGGGGAGCAGGAACGTGCCGACTGCCAGCAGCGCGCCGATCACGGGCACCTCGGTCGTCCAGGCCATCGGCACAACCACGGCGGCGAGGATGAGCCCGGTCGTCATCGTCGTCGCGCCGGTCGGCAAC
>Ga0157369_10003070_pt1 | contig 19938 bp, 18 predicted proteins | sample C25metaG_FD_113461 | JGI IMG/M metagenome (GOLD analysis project Ga0157369, IMG submission 113461) | Corn rhizosphere microbial communities from Kellogg Biological Station, Michigan, USA - C2-5 metaG | ecosystem: Host-associated > Plants > Roots > Rhizosphere > Soil | place: USA: Michigan...
CCCAGCCCTGCGTTGATCGGCAAAAACAGGGTGCCGGCGCCAATGGCCGTCCCAAACAGTCCCAGCATCCAGGTGGTGTCCTGGCGATTCCAGCTCGAAAGTTCAGCGGGTGCTGCTGCGTCGAAGCGCTTTTCGAGGCTATTGGCCTGATCATTCATCCGGTCGGATCTCCGCTTTCCGGTCACTTGCCACTCGGTCAGGACGCGTCGGAAAAAACCGACAGACATGCTCCGGCCGAAACAGGGGCGCGATTCTCCGTGATAAATCAACGCAAGCAAAGACTTAGCTGAGGAATGGTTGTGCGGAGCAGATCCAAGGATGGTCGTTTATGGAAAAAACAAGGTCGTTTATGGATACGTCAGATGCCGCAAACGGATACGTTTTGCACCCACCCATGCGTCATCGAATGCGCCTAGAGCGATATGCCGAGCATGAAACCCAATAAAACGCAGTACAGCCCGAAGCCGAAAAGCAACCAGAGCTTGCCATTTTCGCGCTTGTCTCTATTGCGCACCGCTTCGTCATATTCTGCGAATTCTCGCTCAATTTGCTCCAGTCGTGCCTTACGGTCATATGTGCTCATACTGATTAACCTTTGAATAATGCGCCTGACGGTTGTGAAGCATGAAGACTCACAACTTGAAGAAAAACCCTGCCACTGCGGTGATTGCAGTCAAGACTCCACCAAACACTGCAATTGGATAGAGCTTCGTCTCCCTTGATAACTTTTTCTCTTCAGCCTGAAGCTTTTTCCATTCAGCCACGAGTTTCCTTGATTCGTTTTCCAGCCTGTCGAGCTCCAGATTTTCGCGATCGTTATGGAACATTTGCCCTCCTTGGCTGCTGGCGGATCGGTGTCAGCATTTGCATGCACATCGACGGCTATCGTCATGCTCTTATCATCAAACTGTTCCATTCACGCTGACCAGCAGACGCATCTGCCATTCCCGTAGGCAAAATCCGCGAGTCACGTAAGCCGCCTCATACACGGAATTTGCGATATTCCAGACCAATTACCTGCCAGAACCCTGCCCTTGATCTAGCGTGTGAGAAGCCATAACCCAAGGAGCCTCCCATGCCACTGGTCCGCATCGACATCCAGCAAAACCCCGACCCCACTTTCGCCAAGCGCATCGGCGAACAGATCTACGCCGCCCTGCGCAGTTGTATCGATGTGCCCGAGCACGACAACTTCCAGATTCTCCACGAGCACGACGGCCAGCATTTCGTGTACGACCCGCAATACCTCGGCATCCAGCGCAGCGACGGCGTGGTGTTCATCCAGATCACCATTAGCGAAGGCCGCAGCGTGGAAAAGAAACAATTACTGTACAAAACCATCGCTGAGAGCCTGCATGCGCAACTGGGTATTCGCCTGGAGGATGTGTTCATCAATCTGCTGGAGGTGAAGAAAGAGAACTGGTCGTTCGGCAACGGCGTTGCGCAATACGTCAGCTGATTGGCAGCGCCCGTGCCTGCGTGCTTGCTTGTTCCACGAACCCGTCCAGAATCAAAGCACCACTGCGCGAATGCAACGATTGCCAAGCCGCTGCGGATTCAGCACTCTGAGTCGACTTTCGCGACCCACCCGCCGCCAATCACAGGAGCCGCGCAATGCCCGCAACCGTTCTGGTACTGGTTGAAACGATCAATGACTATCTGCCGATTCTTGAACATCAGGGATTCCACCTGATCCTTGCACCAACGCCAGCCGAACGCGCGCAAGCCATCGCCTCTCATGGCAGTCGCATCGATGCCGTGCTCACTCGCGGCCCACTGGGCCTGACTGCGCAAGAGATCAGCGCCCTCCCCGCTCTGAAAATCATCACGGTGATCGGCGCCGGTTATGAACAGGTCGACCTGCAAGCGGCCAGCGACAGAGGGATCACCGTCACCAATGGTGCCGGGGTCAACGCTTCGTCGGTGGCCGATCATGCGATGGCGCTGCTGCTGGCCTTGGTCCGCGATATTCCGCGCTGCGATGCAGCAGTGCGCCGAGGTGAATGGCCGAAAATCATGCGGCCGTCGCTGGCCGGCAAGCGTCTGGGCATCCTCGGGCTGGGCGCGGTGGGCATGGCCGTCGCCAAACGCGCCGAACTGGGTTTCGACATGGAGATCAGCTACCACAACCGCCAGGTGCGCAGCGACGTTTCCTATGCGTTCTGCTCGACACCGACCGATCTGGCTCGAGCCTCGGATTTTCTTGTGGTCGCCACGCCCGGTGGCATTACAACGCAGCACCTGGTGACACGAGCAGTGCTCGATGCGCTGGGACCCAATGGATTCATCGTCAATATCGCCCGTGCCAGCGTGATCGCTACGGCGGACCTGATCACCGCTCTGGAACAGCGGCGCATCGCCGGTGCCGCTCTGGATGTGTTCGATCACGAACCGGAAGTACCCGACGCCCTGAAAAGCCTCAGCAACGTCGTACTGACTCCACACGTCGCCGGGCTATCCCCGGAAGCCACACAAGGCACCGTTGAGCTGGTGGGCAAAAATCTGATGGCATTTTTCTCCGGACAACCGGTGCTCACTCCCGTCGCCCTGCCGCCGAAACAGAGTAATCAGCGCGTGCATTAATGCGCATAGCAACCCAGGTCTACGGCGCTCCTCGCCCCATTCTCAAAGTTGATCATCCAGCAACACGCTAACCTATAAGACCGAGCCGCGCTTGTGAGCATTCGAGCGCGCCATTAGATTAGCCAATGATGTCTGGCCTCCAAAATAAGCAGAAGGGATAAGCATGGCGCTTACTGACCAGTCCACCCGGATCCGCGCGGGCGAAGAACTCGATGCCAGCCTGATCGATCCGTACCTCAAGGCGCACATTCCCGGCCTGACCGGCACTCCGCAGATCAGCCAGTTTCCTGGCGGTGCGTCGAATCTGACCTACCTGCTGGAATACCCGGAACAGGAATTTGTCCTGCGTCGCCCGCCGTTCGGCCACAAGGCCAAATCCGCCCACGACATGGGGCGTGAATTTCGCATTCTCAACCAATTGCGCGACGGCTTTCCGTATTGCCCGAAGGCCTACGTGCATTGCACCGACGAAGCCGTCATCGGTGCCGAGTTCTACGTGATGGAACGGGTCAAGGGCATCATCCTGCGCGCTGAGCTGCCGCCGGAACTGGGCCTCGATTCGGCGAAAACCGAAGCGCTGTGCAAAAGCTTCATCGACCGGTTCGTCGAGCTGCATCGGGTCGATTACAACGCCAGCGGCCTCGGCGACCTGGGCAAGCCTGAAGGCTACGTCGCCCGGCAGATCAAGGGCTGGAGCGAGCGTTACGAAAAAGCCCTGACCCCGGACGCGCCGCACTGGGAAGCGGTCAAAGCCTGGCTCCACGACAAGATGCCGGCCGACCACCCGACGTCGAGCATCGTCCACAACGACTACCGTTTCGACAATGTCATCCTCGACCCGGCCAATCCGATGCAGATCATCGGCGTGCTCGACTGGGAACTGACCACCCTCGGCGACCCGCTGATGGACCTGGGCAACACCCTCGCCTACTGGATCGAAGCCGGCGACCCGGCACCGGTGCAACTGATGCGCCGCCAGCCAAGCCACGCGCCGGGCATGCTGACGCGCCGCGAGTTCGTCGACTACTACGCCGAGCGCTCAGGTATCCGCATCGACAATTTCGACTTCTACTACACCTACGGCCTGTTCCGCCTGGCCGGCATCGTGCAGCAGATCTACTACCGCTTCTACCATGGCCAGACGCAGGACAAACGCTTCGCGCAGTTCATTCACATGAACAAACTGCTCGAGCAGATGAGCCTGCAGGTCATTCAGAAATCCAGCCTCTGATCCGGGCCAATAACAAGACTTTCAACAAGGGAAACCCATGTCCAAGACTCAGTTGTTCGACCTCGACGGCAAAATCGCTTTCGTCTCCGGCGCCAGCCGTGGCATCGGTGAAGCCATCGCCAAACTGCTGGCCCAGCAAGGCGCCCATGTGATTGTTTCGAGCCGCAAGCTCGAAGGCTGCCAGCACGTTGCTGACGCCATCACCGCCGCCGGCGGCAAGGCAACAGCCGTGGCCTGCCACATCGGTGAGATGGAGCAGATCAGCCAGGTCTTCGCCGGGATCAAGGAACAGTTCGGCCGCCTCGACATCCTGGTCAACAACGCCGCAACCAACCCGCAGTTCTGCAACGTGCTCGACACCGATCTGGGTGCGTTCCAGAAAACTGTCGACGTGAACATTCGCGGCTATTTCTTCATGTCGGTCGAAGCCGGCAAGCTGATGCGCGAAAACGGTGGCGGCAGCATTATCAACGTCGCCTCGATCAACGGCATCTCGCCGGGGATTTTCCAGGGCATTTACTCGGTGACCAAAGCGGCGGTCATCAACATGACCAAAGTCTTCGCCAAGGAATGCGCGCAATTCGGCATCCGCTGCAACGCCCTGCTTCCCGGCCTGACCGACACCAAATTCGCCTCGGCCCTGGTCAAGAACGATGCGATTTTGAAACAGGCACTGACGCAGATCCCGCTCAAGCGCGTAGCCGACCCGAGCGAAATGGCTGGCGCGGTGTTGTACCTGGCCAGTGATGCGTCGAGTTACACCACTGGGGTGGCGCTGAATGTGGATGGCGGGTTCCTGTCCTGATTTCCACGGCAAATTGCTAACCCGTGTGGGAGCGAGCCTGCTCGCGAATACGTTGTGTCAGTCAGCTATGTTTTGACTGATACCACGCATTCGCGAGCAGGCTCGCTCCCACAGGGTCACTGCAGGATTCCAGGCCACGTGCAATCGAGCAATAGCGAGTCTTATTGGGTGATGCAACGGGTAGTGGTGATGTGGCGCGTTACTTGCCCATCGACATACATATCCCCGGCAACCTCAGTATTCTCCAGCACCTCACACCGACGTTCCGGCGGTGGCGGCGGCGCGACAGGCGCAGGCGGTGGAGGACTGGCACAACCGGCCAACAGCACAGCAAGAAAAGCCAACGGCAATACGCGTTTCCCAGGATTATTCATAGGACGACCCGCGGTAAAGAGAGACAAACTCCCGCAACCCAACCGGCCGCGGAAGACCTGACCACTCATTCTTTATAGCTGAGCGCCTTGTTAGCGCCAGTGGATTGGGGAGATTGGCTGGGATTGGCTGTCGGTTTTGCGGGGATTGTCCGGCAGAGGGCTGGATTGAGATCATCGTTGTCGGCGAGGGCCTCATCGCGAGCAGGCTCGCGCCCACAGAGAATCAAAAGCAAAATCAAAAGATCGCAGCCTTCGGCAGCTCCTACACACGATGAGCGTGAGCTCGAGTACCGCTTTTGATCTTGATCTCAGAGCCCGTCGGCAGGCTGAGTGAAGGGATTGATCCGGGCGTGGGAGCGCAGCGACCGTACGACGCAGTCGTACACAGCGCAAGGAGGTGCAGCGAAGCAAACCGTAGCCGCTGCGCCAGGATCGATCCCGCAGCGAAGGGACCCCGAGCCTCAGCGAGCGGGCCGAACGTCAGGGCGAAGACCTTTTGGTTCCTTTGGGCTGGGCCGGCATTCCGGCGGTTGCCAAAAGGGACTCGCCGTAAGGGCGAAACCGCCAGCCGCAACACCCGCAGTAACGGATATTCACCCCACCCCCCCAGAGCATGGCCGGCCCAAAGCCCGCCAAGACCCAAAGCGCGCTTAAGCCAAATCCGGATCCCGCGAAGAACGCAAGGAATTGCTCCCAAGCTCATACCGCAACTCATCCACCAACGCCTCAACCGCCCCGGGCGTACGCAGCGAAGCCAGATCCAGACCGCTGATCACCAGATCAACCTGCCCGGAATCCCGGTGGTACAACTTGACCGTCAGCGAATGATCACCATCCACCGAACACTCACAAGCCAGCGGCGCAAAACTGTGCTCGAGCCGAGCGCGCAACTGCGCAAGATTCATCATTGACGTTGTTCCTATGGCTGTTTCAAAAGGGGCACGATCGCGGGCCCGAAACAGCCCACACCGCACCCCACCAGCCTAAGAACAGGACGTCCTGGGCAATACATGAATTTGCACCCTTGGAACTAGTGCATTTGCACCCCTCAGCGCTGGCCCTTGGTGCCCCACTCCCCCGAAAACAAACCCCGCTCCCGAGCCCAGACGATCGCCTCGCTGCGGCTATGCACATCAATTTTCGAGTACACAGTGGCAACATGATTGCGCACGGTATTCGGCGCCAGTTTCAACCGCGCGGCGATCTCTTTGTCCGCCAGACCTTCGCAGATCAACCCCAACACATCGCGCTCACGCGCCGTCAGATCAGTGAACGAAGCGCTGGGCAGCTGCGGCGAGTTGATTTTCTTCACGTTGGCCAGCTTCTCGATCAACGTCCGGCTGAACCGCGAAGCATCCTTCATCACCTCTTCAATCGCTGCCACCAGCTCAAGCTCAGTCCGCTTGCGCTCGGTCATGTCCATCAGCACCAGCAGATAACAGGAAACATCGTGAATATTTACGGTGTCAGCGGAAACCGCGCACTCCAGCAACTCCTCATCTTTCTTGCGCACCGGCACGTCGACGCGATCCACCCGACCGTTCTTCGCCAGCGCCGACAACAGCCGCGTGCGCGCGCCGTCATCGTGGATGAAGCTCAGCTGCGTCACGGTCTTGCCGAGCACGTCATCGCTGTCATAGGCCAGGGTATCGAGAAATGCCTGATTGACGTCGATGACCTCCTGCTTGTCGGCGGTGCAGATCAGAATCGGTACCGGTGTCAGACGAAACGCCTTGGCGAAACGCTCTTCGCTCTGACGCAAGGCAACTTCGACCCGGCGCCGAGGTTCCATGTCGACGAAGGAAAACAGCATGCAATTCTCGTCATTGAGCAACAGCGGCTGCCCGGCAACGATGACCTGTTTGCTGCCCCCGTCCGGAAGGCGCAGTTCCGCCTGCATCTGCGGGATGGTCACGACATCGCGCAAGCGCTGAACGGCCAGATCGCGCTGATCGGCCTGTTCGAAAATATCGATTTCATAGGCCGAAGTACCGATCACCTGATCGCGGGTGTAGCCGGTCATTTCCAGAAAACCCGGATTGACCTTGATGTAGCGCAAATCGCTGAGACGGCAGATCACGGCCGGCGCGGGATTGGCATTGAAGGTTTTTTCGAAGCGCTGCTCGGCGTTGGCCCAGTCGGTGACGTCACTCATGATCAGTACCAGCGACTCGGGCTGTCCCACACGATCGGTCAGCACCATGCTGCGCACACTGTGCACCCAGATATGGTCGGGGTCGTCAACGGACGAGACTTCGATCAGCACGTCATTGAACGCCTCACAACGCGCCACCCGGCTGATCGGGTAGTTCTCGGGTGGCAAGACATGATTATTGCGATAGCGCAGCGTGAAGCGCTTGGCGTACTCGTCGGCGTTGGTGCCCAGATCACCGATGGTGCTGACGCCATGCATGGTCAGCGCCGCTTCGTTGGCCCAGAGGATGCTTTTGTCGAGCTCCAGCAGAATCACCCCGTCCGACAGCCCGGCGATGATCTGCTGCAACTGGCGACGGTTGGTTTCGGTAGTCAGGACTTCCTGGCTCATTGGATCTCCCCACTGTGATGCGGCTAGGTGAAAAGTACGACCGCAGCGGCTCAGGATCGTGCGACACCCTGAAAACCCCTGCCCCTTGCAGGAGCGGGCCTGCTCGCGAAAACGGTGTCGGCTGGCGTATTTGTCACTGATACACAGCTTTCGCGCGCAGGCGTCGCGGTTAATCAGTGATGCTGAGTATCACCCGCTGCCGTATCAATACTGACAACTACCGACATCCCCGGCCTGAGCCGTTCTTCTTCCTGCTGATCCGGATCAATCGTGATTCGCACCGGCACCCGCTGAGCAATCTTGACGAAGTTGCCAGTGGCGTTATCGGCCTGCAGCAAAGCAAATTCCGAACCGGTGCCCGGGGAAATATGTTGCACGTGCCCGGTGAATCTGCGGTGGTTCAAAGCGTCGACGGTGAAGCGCACCGGTTGTCCGACACGCACATTGGCCATCTGGGTTTCCTTCATATTGGCGATCACCCATTTCTGGTCCGGGACCAATGCCATCAACTGCGCGCCGGAGTTGACGTAGGCGCCCAGGCGCACGCCGATCTGTCCAAGCTGGCCATCACGCGGTGCGACAATTCGGGTGTTCGACAGATCGATCCGCGCCAGTTGCACGGCTGCTTCGGCACTGGCCACGGCGGCTTCCAGAGAGCCGCGATTGACGATCACCGTTTGCAGATCCTGGCGGGCAATTTCCAGGTTGGCCTTGGCCTGCGCCACAGAAGCCGTGCTCTGCGCGTTGGCGGCGCGGGTCACGTCGAACTCGCGCCTGGACACCGAACCGTCGCGCACCAGTTCCTGATTGCGGCGCAGATCGGCCTCGCTCTTGCGCAACTGCGCCTGGCTGTCGGCGAGCACTGCCTGACGCAATTTGATCGTCGCTTCGGCGCTGTTGCGCTGCTGCACGACGTTGGCCAACCCGGCTTTCTGTACCGCCAGTTGCGCCAGCGACTGGTCGAGGCGTTGCTGATAAATGCGGTCGTCCAGGCGCACCAGCAGATCCCCGGCCTTGACGTATTGGAAGTCCTGCACCGGCACCTCGAACACATAGCCGCTGAGCTGCGGACCGATGATCGTCACCTGCCCGCGAATCAAGGCGTTTTCGGTGGTTTCGACCGCACTGCTGAACGGCGGCAATTGCCACGCATACAGCACGATCAGTACGCCGACGATGGCGATTGCGGCAAAGCCCAGCGAAGAAATGATCCGCACCCGCAGCGAACGCGGCGCGGTGTTGGGTGACGACGGCGGCGCCTCCCCTTCAGGTGTGGCGGCGATGGCGTTGGTGGTTGTGGTGGTCGGTTCGGTCATGAAGAAGTGGCACCGCTGGGTGGTACGGAAGGTGTCGGCTCAATGGCTTTGGTGGTGCTCATCAGCCACAACGCGCGAATCGAAAGCCAGATCATGGTCAGTACGGCAATGACCGCGATCAGCATGAAGACATCGTTATAGGCGAGCACGTTCGCTTCGCGTGTCGCCGCATTGGCGAGGCTGCGAATGCCGGCCAGATTGCGCAGGCTTGGGTCGGCGAGCAAACCGCCGAAGGCCGAGCCGCCGCTCTGCACCCGCGCGGCCACCAACGGGTCGGACATCACCAGGTGATCGACGATGTGGCTGGAATGGTACTTCTCCCGCACGATCTGAAAAGTGCCAAGCAACGCCGCGCCGAGCAGTCCGCCGAGGTTGTTGCAGATCCCGAACAGCACGGAAAAACTCACCAGGTTGCGCGGATTGGTCAGCACGTTGCGCGTGCCGAAGACCAGGGTCGGGCCGAGAAAAAACGTACTGCCGAACGCCAGCAGGAACTGGCTGAAGTACATGTTGGCGGGACGGGTCAGGTTGTTGGAGAAACTGTCCATCACTGAGCCCGTCGCCATCAGTGCCAAGGAAATGATCAACGGCATCAGCAAGTGTTTGGGGTCGATGGTCAGCGCGCTGGTGGCAAGACCGGCGATGCTGCCGATCAGCATCACCACATACAGACTGTGCAGTTGCTCATAGCCCATGTTGAGGTTCTGCATGAACCCGACCGCGCCGGTGGATTGCTCCGAAGTGACCATGCGAATCAGGGTAACTGCCAGCGCCAGGCGGATCATCGTTCCGCTGCCAAGCCAGCGGGTCATCAGCATCGGGTTGCTGCGGTTGTGCTCGATGGCCAGGCCCATGATGATCAGCGCAATCGAGCATGCGAGAGCCAAGCCGATCCAGTCCGCCTCCAGCCACCAGTCGATCCGTCCCAGCGAAAGTACCGCGCACAACAACGCCACACCGGTGGCGAGGATGGCGAAGGTCAGGAAGTCGAGTTTTTCAAAGGTCTTGAAGCGGTCACCGGGCGGCAACTTCAGTAGCAAGACACAGCCGAGTGACAGCAGGGCCATGCCCAATTCGAACAGGTACAGACCGCGCCATTCGGCGATCTGCAACAGGTCTTCGGAAAACAGCCGCGCCAGCGGTAACGCCAATTGCGACGTGCCGAGGCCGAGCACCAACGCTTTGAGCCGCCACTTCGCCGGGAACGCCTGGACCATGTAATACAGACCCAGCGAGCTCAGCGCTGCACCGACCATGCCGTGGGCAGCCCGCACCGCCACTGCCGAGTTGAGATCGTTGACGAACAAATCGCCGAAGGTCACCAGCGCATACAGCACCAGAAACACCTCGGTGAAGGCGCGCAAGCCGAACTGCTGGCGAAACTTCACCAGCAGCAGGTTCATCGACACGTTGGTCATCACATACGCCGCCGGCAGCCAGGCCATCTCCGCCGTGGTCGCGCCGAGCGAGCCTTGCAGATAAGGCAGGTTGGCAACCACCAACGAATTCCCCAGCCCACCGGTCACCGCCACCAACACACCGACCGCCGCGTATGCCAGGCGCTTGGGCGTGGAGTGCAGCGGTGTCGACGGGGAACCGGGCAGGCTGGGCTTTTCGTGGGGTTGCCAGTTGCGCGGGGCGTATTTATCCATGGATCGGCCTGGTGCTGGGGGTGAGGGAAGTTTGCCGCAATTTGACGGGCAATACACGACTCGGCAGACACCCTGAAACCCTGTGGGAGCGAGCCTGCTCGCGAAAGCGCTTGTCAGTCGACACCTTCATTGAATGAAAGTCCGCATTCGCGAGCAGGCTCGCTCCCACACAGGTTCTGCGTCGCGTGGAAGGTCATCGTATAACTTCCAGTTGACAATCCCTGAAAATCTGGGAAATATCCGCATCGATGTTGTACGACGACGTATGACAAATAATAAAAACAACAAACGATTCAGGGAGCGTCACAGTGAGCCCACTCGCCCGCAATTCCGTCAGCCTTTCACGTTTTGCCCATCTCAAACCACGTTCGACCCTGAGCCTGATCGGCTGCAGCGGCCTCGCCCTGGCGTTGCCGATGAGCGCCGATGCCGAAGGCTTCCTCGACGATAGCAAAGCCACGCTGAACCTGCGCAACGCCTACTTCAACCGCAATTTCGTCAACCCGGCCAACCCGCAGGGCAAGGCTGAAGAGTGGACGCAGAACTTCATCCTCGATGCCAAATCCGGCTTCACCCAGGGTACCGTCGGTTTCGGCCTCGACATCCTTGGCATGTACTCGCAGAAGCTCGATGGCGGCAAAGGCACTGGCGGCACGCAGTTGTTGCCGATCCACGATGACGGCCGCCCCGCCGATAACTTCGGCCGCCTCGGCGTCGCACTGAAAGCCAAAGTTTCGAAGACCGAACTGAAAGTCGGCGAATGGATGCCGGTATTGCCGATCCTGCGCTCCGACGACGGCCGCTCACTGCCGCAGACCTTTCGCGGCGGGCAGATCACGTCCACCGAAATCAACGGCCTGACCGTCTACGGCGGCCAGTTCCGTGGCAACAGCCCGCGCAACGACGCGAGCATGGAAGACATGTCGATGAACGGCCGTGGTGCATTCACCTCCGATCGCTTCAACTTCGGCGGCGGCGAATACAGCTTCAACGAAAAACGCACCATGGTCGGCGTGTGGTATGCCGAGCTCACCGACATCTATCAGCAGCAGTATTTCAACCTCAGTCACAGTCAGCCGATGGGCGACTGGACGCTGGGCGCCAACCTCGGTTTCTTCACCGGCAAGGAAGACGGCAGCGCCCAGGCCGGCGACCTCGACAACAAGACCGCGTTCGCCCTGCTCTCGGCCAAATACGGCGGCAACACCTTCTACGTCGGCCTGCAGAAACTTACTGGCGACGACGCCTGGATGCGCGTCAACGGCACCAGCGGCGGCACCCTGGCCAACGACAGCTACAACGCCAGTTATGACAACGCCAAAGAGCGCTCCTGGCAGGTGCGCCATGACTACAACTTCGTTGCCCTCGGCGTGCCTGGCCTGACCCTGATGAACCGTTACATCAGCGGCGATAACGTGCACACCGCTAGCACCAATGACGGCAAGGAATGGGGCCGCGAGTCGGAGCTGGCCTACACCGTGCAGAGCGGCCCACTGAAGAACCTCAACGTGAAATGGCGCAACGCGACCATTCGCCGGGACTTCAGCACCAACGAATTCGACGAGAACCGGATCTTTATCAGCTATCCGATTTCGTTGTTGTAACGGTTGGCGGCTTCACCCTGTGGGAACGAGCCTGCTCGCGAAAGCTTGAGGCAAGCGGTAGCGATTTTTACTGCCCGAGCGGGCCTCATCGCTGGCAAGCCAGCTCCCACAAGGTCTTGTGGCGAACAGAAGGATTGGAGCCGACTCGAATTATTGTGGGAGCTGGCTTGCCAGCGATGGCGGCGACAGATTCGGCAGTAATGAACTCTGACACACCGCCTTCGCGAGCAGGCTCGCTCCAACAGGGGACTGCAGTGCAAGCCAAGTATCGAGTGTTGGGAAATTGAATCTCCCCTTCCGTCATCTACACCAAAAGTCGCGTTGACAAGATCCGGAAACCCTACCGATACTTCAGTGCAGTCATACGACAACCTACAACAAACCTAATAACAATGTGTTCAGGGATTGCCATGACGTCTACTTCTACCCCACGCGCTCCATTCAACCGCCTGCTGCTGACCGGTGCCGCCGGAGGCTTGGGCAAAGTTCTGCGCGAACGCCTGCGCCCTTACGCCAATGTGCTGCGGCTGTCCGACATCGCTGCCCTCGCCCCGGCGGTCGATGAACACGAAGAAGTCGTGCTCTGCGACCTCGCCGACAAGCAAGCGGTGCATCAACTGGTCGAAGGCGTCGACGCGATCCTGCATTTCGGCGGCGTTTCGGTTGAGCGTCCGTTCGAAGAAATCCTCGGCGCCAACATCAGCGGCGTGTTCCACATTTACGAAGCAGCACGCAAGCACGGTGTGAAGCGAGTGATTTTCGCCAGCTCCAACCACGTGATCGGCTTCTACAAGCAGGACGAAAAACTCGACGCCACCTCCCCGCGCCGTCCTGACGGCTACTACGGTCTCTCCAAGTCCTACGGCGAAGACATGGCCAGTTTCTACTTCGATCGCTATGGCATCGAAACCGTCAGCATCCGCATCGGCTCCTCGTTCCCCGAACCGCAGAACCGCCGGATGATGCACACCTGGCTGAGCTTCGACGATCTCACGCAACTGCTCGAACGCTCGCTGTACACGCCGAATGTCGGCCACACGGTCGTCTACGGCATGTCCGCCAACAAAGACGTCTGGTGGGACAACCGCTACGCCAGCCACCTCGGTTTCGAAGCCAAGGACACCTCGGAAATCTTCCGCGACAAGGTCGAAGCGCAACCGATGCCAGCCGACGACGATCCGGCGCGAATCTATCAGGGCGGCGCTTTCGTCGCAGCAGGCCCGTTTGGCGATTGATCGCTCGACTTGATCCCCCTCCAATAAAAACCATGGGAATGAGTATGCAAGCGGAATTGATCGTCGACGCCCGCAACGCGGTCGGTGAAAGCCCGGTCTGGGTGCCGCAGGAAAACGCGCTCTACTGGGTCGATATTCCCAACGGCGGCCTGCAACGCTTGAGCGCCGACACTGGCCATGTTGCCTCGTGGAAAGCCCCGCAAATGCTCGCCTGCATCAGCCGCCACCGCAGTGGTGGCTGGGTCGCCGGCATGGAAAGCGGTTTCTTTCGCCTGCACACGCACAGCGATGGCAGCCTCGACAGCGAATTGCTCGCGACCGTCGAGCACAGCCGCCCCGATATGCGTCTCAACGACGGTCGCTGCGATCGCCAAGGGCGTTTCTGGGCAGGGAGCATGGTCTTGAACATGGGCCTGAATGCACCTGAAGGCCGACTCTATCGCTACAGCTCCGGTCAGGCTGGGGTGATCGAAGCACAGCTGGATGGCTTCATGGTGCCCAACGGCCTCGGTTTCAGCCCTGACGGCAAAACCATGTATCTGTCGGATTCGCACCCCAATGTGCAGCTGATCTGGGCTTTCGACTACGACACCGAAACCGGCACGCCATCGAATCGCCGAATCTTCGTCGACATGAACCACTTCCCCGGCCGCCCTGACGGTGCCGCGGTGGATGCCGAAGGCTGCTACTGGATATGCGCCAACGACGCCGGCCTGATTCACCGTTTTACCCCGGATGGCCGCCTCGATTTCTCGCTGCAGGTGCCGGTGAAAAAACCGACCATGTGTGCCTTCGGCGGCAGCAATCTGGACACGTTGTTTGTCGCTTCGATTCGCCCCGGCGATGACCACGACCCGCGATCCCTGGCCGGCGGCGTGTTCGCCCTGAAACCCGGCGTCAAAGGCCTCGCCGAACCGCAATTCACCGATTTGCTTTAGACCCTCTGCTGCACCGCTGCGCCTTGAACACAAAAATAACAAGACTGGAGACCCACCCCATGAACTTCAAACGCACCTTGCTCGCCGCTGCACTTCCGCTGATGTTCACCTTCGCTGGTGCTGCTCAGGCAGACATGAAACTCAAATTCGCTGACATTCACCCCGCAGGTTACCCAACCGTCGTGGCTGAAAAATCCATGGGCGATACCCTGACCAAGGAAACCAACGGCGAACTGACCTTCCAGTACTTCCCCGGCGGTGTGCTGGGTTCCGAAAAGGAAGTCATCGAGCAGATGCAGGTCGGCGCGGTGCAGCTGTCACGCGTCAGCCTGGGCATCGTCGGCCCTGTGGTGCCGGATGTGAACGTGTTCAACATGCCGTTCATTTTCCGCGACCAGCAACATATGCGTAACGTCATCGATGGCCCGGTGGGCGACGAGATCCTCGACAAGATCACCAACTCCGAATTCGGCCTGGTGGCCCTGGCGTGGATGGACGGCGGCACGCGCAACATCTACACCAAGAAACCGGTGCGCAAGCTCGAAGACCTCAAGGGCATGAAAATCCGCGTACAGGGCAACCCGATGTTCATCGACATGATGAACGCCATGGGCGGTAACGGTATCGCGATGGACACGGGCGAAATCTTCAGCGCCTTGCAGACGGGCGTGATCGACGGTGCGGAAAACAACCCGCCGACCCTGCTCGAACACAACCACTTCCAGAACGCCAAGTTCTACAGCCTGACCGGCCACCTGATCCTGCCAGAGCCGATCGTGATGTCGAAAATCACCTGGGAAAAACTCACTCCGGATCAACAGAAGATGGTCAAAACGGCGGCCAAGGCTGCCCAGGCTGAAGAGCGCGTACTGTGGGACAAGAAGTCCGCTGCCAGTGAAGAAAAACTCAAGGCCGCTGGGGTCGAGTTCATCGAAGTCGACAAGAAACCTTTCTACGACGCCACCGCTCCGGTACGGGAAAAGTACGGTGCGAAGTACGCAGATCTGATCAAAAAGATCGAAGCCGTTCAGTAACGCCTCCCGCTCCGTACTCATGAACAAGGCCCGGCGCGCCTGATGACTCAGACGCGCCCGGTTACGGTGGAACCCGATGAAGAATCTGCTGCTGCGTATCAACGACAAGATCTACATGACGTGCATCTGGGTCGCCGGCCTTTCCGTCCTGGCGATTTCCCTGATGATTCCCTGGGGCGTGTTCGCCCGCTACGTGCTCGGCACCGGTTCGAGCTGGCCTGAGCCAACGGCGATCCTGCTGATGATGGTGTTCACCTTCATCGGCGCCGCCGCCAGTTACCGCGCCGGTGCGCACATGGCCGTGGCCATGCTCACCGACCGCATGCCAGCGCAGCTGAAATCCGCAGCAGCGATTTTTTCGCAACTGCTGATGGCGGCCATCTGCATCTTCATGACCATCTGGGGCACCAAGCTGTGCATGTCCACCTGGAACCAGTTCATGGCCGCCCTGCCCGATCTGCGGGTTGGCGTGACCTATCTGCCGATCCCCGTGGGCGGCTTGCTGACGCTGATTTTTGTCGTGGAAAAACTCTTGCTCGGTGACCAGAGCAAACGTCGGGTCGTGCAGTTCGACCTTGTTGAAGAAAGTGAAGGTGCCGTTTAATGGACGCTCTGATCCTGCTGGGCAGTTTTATCGTATTGATCCTGATCGGCATGCCGGTCGCCTACGCGTTGGGCGCCGCTGCGCTGATCGGCGCTTGGTGGATCGACATTCCCTTCCAGGCGGTGATGATTCAGGTCGCCTCGGGGGTGAACAAATTCTCGCTGCTGGCCATTCCGTTCTTCGTCCTCGCCGGTGCGATCATGGCCGAGGGCGGCATGTCCCGGCGTTTGGTGGCGTGTGCCGGGGTGCTGGTGGGTTTCGTGCGCGGTGGTCTGTCACTGGTCAACATCGTTGCCTCGACCTTCTTCGGCGCGATCTCCGGCTCTTCGGTAGCCGACACCGCGTCGGTAGGCTCGGTGCTGATCCCGGAAATGGAACGCAAGGGCTATCCACGGGACTTCTCCACCGCCGTGACCGTCAGCGGTTCGGTGCAAGCCCTGCTGACGCCGCCAAGCCATAACTCGGTGCTCTACTCGCTGGCTGCAGGCGGTACCGTTTCGATCGCCTCGCTGTTCATGGCCGGCATCGTCCCGGGCCTGCTGATGAGCGCCTGCCTGATGGTGCTGTGCCTGATCTTCGCGAAAAAGCGCAACTACCCCAAGGGCGAAGTGATCCCGATGCGCCAGGCGCTGAAAATCGTCGGCGAAGCCCTCTGGGGCATGATGGCGATGGTGATCATCCTCGTCGGCATCCTGTCGGGTATTTTCACCGCCACTGAATCGGCGGCCATCGCGGTGCTGTGGTCATTCTTCGTGACCATGTTCATCTACCGCGACTACAAGTGGAGTGAGTTGCCAAAACTGATGCATCGCACCGTGCGGACAATTTCGATCGTGATGATCCTGATCGGTTTTGCCGCCAGCTTCGGCTACATCATGACGCTGATGCAGATCCCGGCGAAGATCACCACGCTGTTCCTGACCCTGTCGGACAACCGCTACGTGATCCTGATGTGCATTAACGTCATGCTGCTGTTGCTCGGCACGGTGATGGACATGGCGCCGCTGATCCTGATTCTGACGCCGATCCTGATGCCAGTGATCATGGGCATCGGTGTCGACCCGGTGCAGTTCGGCATGATCATGCTGGTCAACCTGGGGATCGGATTGATAACACCGCCGGTGGGCGCGGTGCTCTTCGTCGGTTCGGCGGTGGGCAAGGTCAGTATCGAAAGCACCGTGAAAGCGCTGCTGCCGTTCTACGGTGTGCTGTTCCTGGTGCTGCTGCTGTCACCTACGTGCCGGCGATTTCGCTGTGGCTGCCGCACCTGGTGTTGTAACCCGCTGAAAAGATCGCAGCCTTCGACAGCTCCTACAGGACCGCAATCTCTTGTAGGGGCTGTCGAGTGCAACGAGGCTGCGATCTTTTGGTCTTCATGCCCGCAACAACATGTACCCCGCCACCACCAGACAGACACTGGCAAATCCAACCTGCAACGCCCGCGCCGGCACCTGCGCGCACAGCCTGCGACCGATGATCATGCCAACGATGCTGGCGACAATGAACGCCGCGCCCTGGCGGTCGATGCGCACGCCTGCGTGAAACGCGCCGATCACCCCGATCGCTGAAATCAGACTGATCACCATCAACGACGTGGCGACGATCCCGCGCATCTGCACATCGGTCAGTTGCTTGAACGCCGGCACGATCAGAAAGCCGCCGCCGACGCCAAGCAAACCCGACACCACGCCAGTAACCGCTCCCAGTGCAGCCAGGGTGGCGGTGCATTTGGCCGTCCAGTCGAAGCGCCCGGTCTGCTCGTTGAGCATGCAGTTCTTCTGGCCCCAACTGGCGTGGCCGTGATCGCTCGGCCCCGCTTGCTGACGGTCTTTTCTGAACATTCGCCAGGCAACCATCACCATCAGCAGACTGAACAGGATCATCAGAATCTTCTCCGGCAACTGATGCGCGAAGTAGATCCCCAGCGGCGAAAACACCGCGCCCAGTGCCGCAATCAACAGCGCCGCGCGGTAACGGACCAAGCCGTGGCGCAAACCATCAATGGCCCCTACCGCCGCTGCACTACCGACGGCGAACAAGGCCACAGGCGCCGCTTGCGTCATTGTCCAGCCGAGCCCGAGCACCAGCGCCGGCACCGCGAGAATCCCACCGCCCGCGCCGGTCAGGCCGAGCACCAGCCCCATTACCACGCCAAACAGACTTGCCAGCAACATAGGGTTTTCTCAATCAACCTTGGACAGGCGCGTCAGCCACTCGCGGCCCTTGAGCATGCCGTTCCAGTAGAACCACGGCAGCAGCGTCGCTTTCAGCCACCATGCCGAACGCCGGGGCACGGTCGGGTCGAGCGGAAAGGTCGGCAGCAGTTTGCCGCCATAGCCGAACTCGGCGAGGATCACCTTGCCCTTCTCCACCGTCAGCGGGCACGAGCCGTAGCCGTCGTACTTCAGCGGCAGCGGCTGTTGTTTGCGCGCGGCCAGCAGGTTCTGCGCAACGACGACAACTTGCTTGCGCACCGCCGCCGCCGTTTTCGCGTTGCTGGTACCGCAGACATCGCCCAGTGCGAACACCTCGGGATAACGCGGATGCTGCAGGCTCTGCGGATCGACCTCACACCAACCGCCGGCATCGGCCAGCGCACTCTGTGCGATGAAATCCGGCGCGACTTGTGGCGGCACGACGTGCAGCAGATCAAAGGATTTCGCTACGTGGCTGACGTTGCCGTCGGCGTCCTTGACTTCAAACCACGCGGTTTGCGCCGGGCCGTCGACCTTGACCAGATTCGAGTTGAACGCCAGTTGCGCGTCGTACAGTTCGATGTATTTCATCAACGGCGGCACGAAGGTCGGCACGCCAAACAGCGCGGCGCCGGTCAGATTGAATTCAACGCTGATGTTGCGCAGCGCCCCGGATCTGCGCCAATGGTCGCAGGACAGGTACAGGGCTTTTTGCGGCGCGCCGGCGCATTTGATCGGCATTGCCGGCTGGGTGAACAGCGCCCGGCCACCGCGCAGTTTCTGCACTTGATCCCAGGTGTACTGCGCATGTTGATAGCTGTAGTTTGAAGTGACGCCGTGCTGGCCGAGGCTTTCCTGCAAGCCTTCGATTTTCTCCCAGGCCAGGCGCAGGCCGGGGCAGACGATCAGGTTCCGATAGCTGACGGTGCGCTGGTCGTCGAGGGTGAGTTGGCGGTGATCCGGATCGATGGCGCTGACGCTGGCCTGAATCCACGTAGCCTGACGCGGCATGACTTTGCTCATCGGCCTGACCGTGTCTTTCACGTCAAACGCGCCACCGCCAACCAGCGTCCACGCCGGTTGGTAATAGTGCTGTGAACTCGGTTCGATCACGGTGACTTGGAGGTGCGGGTCACGCTTGAGCAGGCTGGCGACAAAACCGATGCCGGCAGTGCCGCCGCCGATGACCACGATGTCCGCACTGATGGATGGGCCCCAGTGTTGATCGTTCATTGCTTGTTCCTTTTGCTGCACGCAAGGATTTCAGTTTCACACCCATAAAAAATGTGGGAGCGGGCTTGCTCGCGAAAGCGCCGTGTCAGACAAAGAATGTTCGACTGACACGGCGCTTTCGCGAGCAAGCCCGCTCCCACAATTGGCAGGTGTGAAGGCTGGCATTTATGGCTGTTCCCAGCTCTTGAGCACCGCTCCGCAATAAAGCCCCGAGAGGGTCTTCATCACCTGGATCACTTCGTGGCTGGCCAGGCCGTAGAAAATGTATTTGCCTTCGCGACGGGTCGCGACCAGCCCTTCGTCACGCAGGATGCCGAGTTGCTGGGACAGCGTCGGCTGGCGTACGCCGGTCATGGTTTCCAGCTCGCCGACGTTGCGTTCGCCTTGAGTCAGTTGGCAGAGAATCAACAGGCGGTCCTCATTGGCCAGAGCCTTGAGCAGCGCGCAGGCTTTGGACGCCGAGGCGCGCAGTTGGGCGACTTCACATTCGGTCAGACTGGATTGCATTTGCACGAGGCCTTGAAGGTCACTTAAGCTGCGAACATTATGTTTTTACATAAAGTGTTGCAACCCGAAATTCCCCAGCACA
>Ga0157369_10003071_pt1 | contig 19936 bp, 28 predicted proteins | sample C25metaG_FD_113461 | JGI IMG/M metagenome (GOLD analysis project Ga0157369, IMG submission 113461) | Corn rhizosphere microbial communities from Kellogg Biological Station, Michigan, USA - C2-5 metaG | ecosystem: Host-associated > Plants > Roots > Rhizosphere > Soil | place: USA: Michigan...
ACTGGTCGAAGCATGGCCCGGCGGTGCACGCAAAGCACCCATCAGCGAATACCAGAACATTCTCTGGTCACGGTTCAACCTCACCACCGCGCAACGGCACACCATCGTCGACTTCACCGAAGCGCACATCGGCGACCAATACGCGTGGGAAGACATCCCCCTCATCGGCATTGCGTTACTCACACGCAGCGCCACCCCAACCTGGCTCGAACACATCATCCGCAACCCGAAGCGATGGATATGCAGCGCCCTCGTTGACGCCGCCTACAGTCGCGCCGGCATCCACCTGTTCAAACATGTGACCCCATCAGCCGTGTTCCCGTCCATGCTCGCCCAATACGCGCACGACAAAGGCTGGGACCACACGCGCAATCCCGGCACGCTGAAAGGCTGGTCATGACCACGCTAAAAGGAGCAACGAACAGTGGCGACCATGCCGCGTACCCATCGAACGCAGGAGAATTCGCGGCGCGATGGAACGCACTTAGCGAAGAGGCCCGCGAAGACCTGCTCCAGCGGCTAGTGCTGGCATCACGAGACGCCGTGCGGTGTTATGAGACACACCATGAATGACGAGCCATGAGACACGCGCCCGTCATTCAAACGTTCTGCAACGACTGCGGCGAACAAGACCAGTTCCACACCCGGACGGAAGCGTTCTTCCACATGGACATGCACGAGTTGGAACACGCCGGCGTCGTCGGCCACCGCGTGTACGTGTGGCAGCAGTTCTGCACCGACAACGGATGGGTCAACTACCGGGCACCAGTATTCGGCAACGCAGTCAACTGAAGGGGCAGCAATGCGGGTGTGCTCAACACCAGGATGCCCAACACTGTACAACGGTGACAGCACACGCTGCCCACAACACGACAGACAAGCAGATGCCCGGCAGAGGTAGACCCTGGGACCGCGAACGCAAACGTTACAAAGACGAATGCCGCAGCGCCGGCGCCGAATGCTGGTTATGTCACGGACGCAAGGGCCCCATCGACTACACGTCCAAGTTCAACCCAGACCAGCCCAACCCGCTCTTGTTCACCATCGACCACGTAACACCGACATCGCTTGGCGGCGACGTCATGCGTAAAGCAAATTGGCGACCATGCCACGCCTCATGCAACACAAGCCGAGGCAACGGAACACGCGGACAATTCCCAACCGCCCGAAAGTGGTGAACCGCACTAACTGAACACGAAAGAATCGCGGACTAATTACCCGTGACAGAAAGCCCCGGCATCCAGAGTGCCGGGGCTTTCGCATTCCTCTGGAGAAAACAATGCAAGACAGGATCTGCACCAGCACCGGATGTGGCCGCCAAGTCAAAGCGCGGAACCTCTGCTCAACCCATTACAACCGGACGCGCCCCAACTGTCACGGCAAGACGATGAAGCCATGCGACGGATGCGGAACACTCGTACCGAAAGAAGCTCGAGCGCAACGATACGAAACGACCGTGTGTTCGGACCTCTGTAGGCATTGGGTTCGATGGGGCACATGGTTGGAGGAACTGCCAACGGCACACTGGGCCAGGATGTACGGCGCTGTTTGCGAATGGGCGCCGCAAGAACCAAGACGAACGCTCCCTTTCTACAGCGGAACCTGCGGGGAATGCGGCGCCTCAATCGTGGAGCGTGCGTACGGTGTGCCCTCACGTTGGTGCGGACGCACCTGTGAACGCCGTGTCAAGAAGCGTGCCCGCCGCGCGGCCGAACACCAAGCGCCTGGCACATTCCGGTACGTGGACGTGATGCGCCAATACCACAGGCAAGGCATGGTATGCGCCTACTGCATGCAGCACTGCGCAGCACTACCCGAACCAGAGCACGTCGTCCCGCTGTCACGCGGCGGCCGCAACGACATGAGCAACATCGTCGCCGCATGCAAGCGCTGCAATGGTGACAAGGGCAACCAAACACCAGACGAGTGGGCCATCGAACGTGCAGCCAAGGGGAAGCCGCCACTACGCACGCACCTATACGGACTGCCTGAGTTCATTCACCTGATGGGTGCCGAGCCGACAGGGCAAGCCCGGTTCCAGCTCGCGGCCTGACCGTCCGCCAGCGCCACCCACCCCCATACCCTCAACAGCAGTTGAACGGTGGCCCTCCGGGGAGGCAATCTTTCTCTCCCCACGGTAAATCGGGGCTTCTAGCCCGGTCTGGAGGCTTGTCGTGGGTGTGCTTTCGGCGGTGGTTGAGGCCTTGGATGCTGCGCGCGCGTCTGGGTATCGGCGGGAGATTGCTGAGGCGTTGGCGGGTGCTTTGGATGATCCGGATCGGGTGAATGCGTCGACGGCGGCGAAGTTGGATGCGCTGATGGTGGATCTGACCGGGGGCCCGGTTCGAGCGGAGGTTGATCCGAGTGACGATCTTGCAGCCAAGCGCGCCGCCCGTCGTGCTGCCGCGAGTTCGTAGCGTTCCGGAGTATTCGTTTACGTCGGGTGTTGAGGCTGTGGAGTTGGCGGCGACTGCTGGTCTGGTTTTGGATCCGTGGCAGATTGCGTCGGTGAACGACATTCTCGCTGAGGATGATCGGGGCATGTGGTCGGCGTTTGAGTCGGCGTTGTTGGTGCCTCGGCAGAATGGCAAGGGCGCGATTCTCGAGTGTATTGAGATTGCGGATTTGTTCTTGTTCGGTGCCGAGTTGGTGATTCATACGGCGCATGAGTTCAAGACGGCGCAGGAAGCGTTTCGGCGGGTGTTGTTCCTGGTGGAGAATTGCGATTCTCTGCGTAAGAAGGTGTCCCGGGTGCGGACCTCGCATGGCGAGGAGGGCATTGAGCTTACGAACGGTCACCGGTTGCGGTTCTTGGCCCGGTCGAATGGTTCGGGGCGCGGGTTTTCCGCTGACCGGTTGATTTATGACGAGGCGTATGAGCTGCCGGAGGAGACGGTGGCTGCGTCTCTGCCGATCATGTCGGCCCGGCCGAATCCTGGTCTGATTTACGCATCGTCTGCGGCGCTTGACAAGTCGGTGACATTGCGGGCTGTGATGGCGCGAGGCCGGTGTGAGGACGGGCGGGCGAAGGACGGGAACCTGTGTTACATCGAGTTCTCGGCTGATCCGAAGGCTGATTTGGATGACCGGACGGAGTGGGCTCGGGCGAATCCGGCGATGGGGTATCGGATTCGTGAGGAGTTCGTTGCCAAGGAGCGCGCGGCCATGTCGGATGTGACGTTCGGGCGCGAACGTCTCGGTATCGTGGATGAGTCCAAGGGCGCGACGGTTGTTGATATGGGCCGTTGGGCCGCGTTGGCGGATTCGACTGCCGAGCCGGTCGGTCGGGTTGCGTTCGCTGTTGATATTCCGCCGGATAGTTCGTTCACGTCGATCGCTGTGGCTGGTCGCACTGCGGATGGTCGCGTGTTCGCGCAGGTTGTAGAGCGTAAGCGCGGAACGGGCTGGGTTGTTGACCGTGTGGAGGAGTTGCAGCACGAGTGGAACCCGCTGGAGATTGTTCTTGACGCGGTGGGGCCCGCGGGTGATTTGTTGGCGGCGTTCAAGGTGGCGGGTGTTGACGTCACGACGGTGACGATGCGTGAGCATGCGCAGGCCTGCGGCAGTTTTCTCGCATTGGTTACGGAGAAGGCTGCGGACGGGGCGGACCGGTTTGTCCACACGAATCAGCCGGGTTTGAACGCCGCGCTCGAATCGGCGCGGAAGCGTGACGCCGGCGAGGCCGGCGCGTGGCTGTGGAATCGCCGCGACGATACGGATATTTCCCCGATTGTTGCCGTCACCTTGGCGGCTTACGCGTTTTGCCGGTCTATAGAAACCCCCACTGATTCTCGAATGTTCGTGTTCGGACGATAGGAGTTCGTATGGCCCTGTCCGATGACGAGCAGTCCATGTTCGATAACCTGCGGGAGACGCTGATTGCGTCTCGTGCGAAGACGCGTCTGTTCAATGACTATTACGAGGGAATTCACCGGCTGGCGCAGTTGGGGTTGGCGATCCCGGATGAGTTGAAGCGGTTCACTGTTGTGGTGAATTGGCCGCGTGTGGTGGTCGATGCGATTGAGCAGCGTTTGGACATTACCGGGTTTCGGATGCCGGGTAAGGATTCCGCGGATGATGCTCTGTGGGACATTTGGCAGTACAACAACATGGATGAGCGGGCCGCGTTCGCTCACATTGACACGTTGGCGTTGTCGAGGTCTTATGCGTCTGTTGGGACGAACGCTGACGATCCGGAGTATCCGATTATCAGTGTTGAGTCTCCGATGGAGATGGCTGTTGTGCGGGATGCGCGCACGCACGCGGTTACTGCGGCGCTGAGGTTGTACGGGTCGGGCAATAAGACCGAGTTTGGTGCGTACACGAACACGGCTGAACTGTTCGATGACCATGCCACGTTCTACCTGCCGAACAAGACGATGTGGTTGCGGAATGTTGAGGGTGAATGGGTTGACGAGCTCGACCCGGACGTGCACAACCTGGGTGTGGTGCCTGTTGTTCCGTTCGTGAACCGGAACCGTGCCACTCGTGTGACGAATTCCATCATGGAGGGCGTCTCCGAGATGGTCGACGTCATCCCGATTGCGGATTCGGCGTCGAGGGCGATCACTAACGCGCAGTTGGCGACGGAGACTGTCGCGGTGCCGCAGAAGTACGCCCTGGGTGTATCCAAGGGCGATTTCGTGGATACGGATGGTAACCCGCTGCCGGCTTGGGAAGCGTATTTCGGGTCGGTATGGGCGAATGGTAATCCGGATGTGAAGATCGGCCAGTTGCCGTCCGCGGACCTGTCGAACTTCGAGACGATGATCGACATGTACGCGCACATGGCGTCGGGCCTGTCGTCGCTGCCGATTGAGTATTTCGGTCTGTCCACGAACAATCCGCCGTCTGCTGATGGGCAGCGTGCGGGTGAGACGCGGCTGATCAAACGGGCTGAGCGTAAGCAAACGTCGTTCGGTAACTCGTGGGAGGCGTTGCAGCGTCTTGTGATCCGTTTCCGCGATGGTGAGTGGGATCAGGATGCGCGTCGCATGGAGACGTTGTGGCGTGACGCGGGTACGCCGACCGTGGCGCAGGTGACTGATGCCACGGTGAAGGAGTACACGTCCGGACTGTCGGATTGGGAGACGGCGCAGGAGAACTTGGGCCGGTCGCCGGAGACGATCGCGCGCATGAAGTTGCGTCGTCAGAATGACCTGAATGCGGCGTCCGGGTTTGGGGTGCAGGCGGCGGTGAATCAGACCATGAACGGCGGTCAGGATGTCGCAGCAGTCTGAGATCGCGTTCGCGCACCGCAGGCAGCGTGAGTTGTTGGCGGCGCGGGTGATAGCTCAGGTCGGTTCGCAATGGTCGATGGCTACAGTGAACGACTTGGATCGTTCGTGGAATATTCTGGCGCCGAAGATGGTGGCGACGGTCACGGCGGGGCAGGTTGAGGCTGCACGTCAGGCTGGCCCGTACCTGTCCGCGGTTGATGGCGCGTATGGGGTGCGAACACCGGATGTGTCGTTGGTGCCGGAAGCGTTCGGCGGGGTCATGGTCGACGGCCGTGAGGTTGGCCCGGCCATGTTCACGGCTGTGACGACGGCGAAAACGGCGATTGGTGCCGGTGTGGCTCCGCCGGCGGCGTTCATAGCGGGTGCGCAAGCGTTGGCGGTGATTGTGTCCACGGCGGTGCATGATATGGGTCGTCAGGCGGATATCACATTGGGGCGTGCGAAAACGTACACGCGGTATGTCCGTGTGGTGGGCGGTTCGGCGTGCTCGAGGTGCGCGATCCTGGCGGGCATTTGGTCGTCGGAGACCGCGTTTCAACGTCATGCGTCGTGTCAGTGCACAACGATGCCGGTGACGGTGACGCGTGATGGTAAAGAGTTGGCGAAGGTGCCTGACGGGTTCCATTTGACCGCGGATTCGTATTTCGAGTCCCTGTCGAAAGCGGATCAGGATCGCGTGTTCACGAAAGCGGGTGCTGAGGCGATCCGTAACGGTGCGTCACCGATGAAGGTTGTGAACGCGCGCCGTGGTGCACCAGGTATCGGGTATGGGCATGCGATTGGGTTTCAGAAGTCACAGATTCGCGGTAACCGGCTCATCAAAACCACGATCGGTCGTAAAGCGGACGGTTCCCCGTTGCAGGTGTATTTGACGAAAGAGGGAACGACGGCGCGCGGCCAGTTCGGGCGCGCCGAGTTGGCTCGAGCGTCTGACGGGTTCACTCGTTCGTCCACGATTCGTCTCATGCCGGAATCGATTATCAAAATGGCTGGGTCTGATACGACCCGGCTGCGTGAACTACTCACCCGTTACGGGTACATGAACTAACCGCGACAAAGGAAGGCCTCACTTCGGTGGGGCCTTTTTTGTTGCCCAAAAACTTCCCGCCGCACGGTGGGGACCGCAAAACAATGCCGAGGCCGCACGGTCGTCATCCGGCAACTTCCCGCACGGGAGAAATGAGGGACAGGAAATGCCAGAGCCAGAAGCCCCGGCCGAACCCGCCGCCGTTGTTGAGCCCACCGAACCCGTCGAGCCTGCACAGGTCGAAACGGATTGGAAGGCCGAAGCGCGCAAGTGGGAGACGCGGGCGAAGGAGAACGCTACCGCCGCCGCGCAACTCAAAGCACTTGAGGATGCGCAGAAGACGGAACAGCAGCGTCTTGAGGAGCGAGCCACCGCAGCGGAACGGCTCGCCACGGAACGCGAAGCGGACGCGATCCGCGCACGTGTCGCTCTCGAAAAGGGACTGACGCCGGCGCAGGAGAAACGTCTCGTGGGTGCGACCCGTGAAGAACTCCTCGCCGACGCGGACCAGCTTCTTGTGGATCTCGGCGCCCGCCCTCGAACACCTGCACCCGACCCGTCTCAAGGCCCCAAGGCCGCGGTGGGTGCGTTGTCTCCCGCGGAACAGTTCGCGGAAATCATTCGCAACAAGACCAGCGGCAACTAGTCGCAGAAAGGGCCAATCATGGCTATCAACTCCACGGCGTTGTCGAACGTATCGACCACGCTTCTGCCCCCGACCATTACGGGGCCGATCTTCTCGAAGGCTGCTGAGCAGTCGGCGATCATGTCCCTCGCGCGCCGGGTTCCCCTGTCCGTGTCGGCGCAGACCGCGATTCCCGTCCCGATGGACATTCCCGTTGCCGACTGGGTTGGTGAGGGTGGCGTGAAGCCCGCCTCGCAGGCCGGTATCGGCGTGAAGACGATGACGGGTAAGAAGGTTGCACTGCTTGTGCCCGTGTCGGATGAGGTTGTTCTCACGAACCCGGCCGGTCTGTACGACCAGTTGCAGCAGGATCTCCCCACCGCCCTGGCTCGCGCGTTCGACTACGCCGGGATCAACGGCAAGTCGCTGCGTACCGGCAACGCCGGCCCGTTCGGTGACTACCTCGCGCTCGCGTCGAACACGGTCGCGCTGGGTACCGCCACGCAGGCGAACGGTGGCCTGTACGCCGACATCGTGAACGGTGTGGGCAAGGTTGTGGACCGCAACTACGACTTCACCGGTATCGCGGCGGACCCGCGGTTCAAGGTGGATGCGCAGCTCGCGACGGACACGACCGGGCGGCCGCTGTTCCTCGGGAACGATTCGCCTGCCGGTAACGGTATCGCGGGGAACCTCGCCGGTTACCCGACGTCGTTCAACAAGGGCGTCTCCGGTAAGTATTGGCGCGCAGGCGACTCGGTGCAGACGATCACCATTTCGGGCACCCCGACCGGTGGCACGTTCACCGTGTCATCGGGTGGGAACTCGTACCAGGCTGCGTACAACGTGTCCACGACCGCGCTTCAGACGGCGATCCAGGCGTGGGGCGGCGTGTACGCGACCGTCACCGTCACGGGCACCGCCGGTTCCTCGTATGTGATCACGTTCCCTGCGATCACGTCCGGTGTTGCGTCTGCTGCTGCCCCGTTCACGGTGAACGGCAAGGCACTGACCGGGGGCACGAACGTGTCCACGTCCGTTGCCGCGTCTGGCGCTGGTGGAACGGATTCGCTGCTGCGTGGTGTTGGTGGTGACTGGTCGCAGGCGGCGTACGGCGTCGGCATGGACATCAGCATCAAGATCTCGAACGAGGCGAACTACTTCGACGGGACCAACTGGCACTCCGCGTTCCAGGAGAACCTGACCCTGCTGCTCGTGGAGGCCTACTACGGCTTCGTGCTGGGGAACCCGGACGCGTTCGTGCTTTACACCAAGGGCACCGCGTCGTTCTAACCGTTTGATCTGAGAGGGGAGGGTGTGTGATGGGTAATCCGGCCATGAGTAGTGATCTGGTGGCGCGGTCGTTGCGCACCCTCTCCGATCAGGAGCAGACGGTGGGGCAAACCCTGCTGGATGATGCGTGGGCGATTGTTACCGCGGAGGTGCCGAACGCATCCACGCGGCTTAACACGGATCCGCAGTATTCGTCGCTCGTGATTCGTGTTTTGTGCGCGATGGTGTTGCGTGTCCTGAACAACCCGGACGGGAAACTGTCTGAGGCTGTTGACGACTACCAGTACCGGTTGGATGCGTCGGTGTCCACGGGTGCGTTGTATCTGTCGGATGATGAGCGCGATTTGCTCGGTTTGGGTGATGGGACGTCGGATAACGCGTTCACGATCCGGCAGGTTGCGGTTCCGTATCGTGCGATGCCTGTTCAGTGGGAGTTCCTGCCGTGAGTCAAGGTTCCGCGGTCCGGTTCGGACGCAACATGGCTGAGGCGCGTATGACGGACACGTGCGAGATCACCCGCGAAACGGGGTCGACGGTGGATCCTGCGACGGGTTTGAATACGCCTACGACGGTCATCGTGTACTCGGGGAAGTGTCGTCTGAAGTTCACGACGGCGCGTGTGTTCAAGGTTGAGGCTGCCGGTCAAGTGTTGGGTGAGGAGAAGCCGGAGTTGTCGTTGCCGATTGGTGCGGCGGGTGCTGGTGATGTGCGGGCGAAGGATGTGGCGACGATCACGGCTGTTGATCCGGTAACGGGTGATCCGGCTCTTGTGGGGACTCGCCTGGTGGTTGATGGGCCGCATTCGCAGACTGCTGCAACAGCGCACCGGTTCCCTGTTCTGGTTGTGTCGTAGGGGGTTGGCGTGGCTGACGACATCACCTGGGATTTCTCGGAGTTGACGAAACTCGCTGGTGACTTGGGCAAGGTGCCGAATAACGCTGGCCCGAAGATTCGCGCCGCTGTGCAGTACACGGCCACGAACGTGAAGAAGGATGCGCGCGCTTCGGTGTCGGAGGGTAAGTCGTCGTGGTCTGCGTTGCCGCCCGCTATCGATTACGACCTGCATGGCACCACCGGGCGCAATTTGGGTGGTATTTCCGCTGAGGTTGGGTACAACAAGGGTCGCGGCGGCGGCAAGTTGGGCAATTTGCGTGAGTTCGGCGCTCCCGGTAAGAGCCTCGCCCCACACAACGATCTGGCTAACGCGCTCGAGAAGAACCAGAACGATTTCCAGCATGGTCTCGAGGTTGCGTTGAAGGATGCGGAACGTGAGGCGGGGCTATGAGCTGGGCGGATACTCAAGCGGTTGTGGCTGCGATTCAGCAGGTGCCGGCGGTGGCGGACTCGACGTTTCCGGTGTTGGCGCCGGTTCAGCCGGAGTTGCAGCCGCTCCCGTATGTGGTGGTGTTCCCGTCTGATGGTGTTGATACTGCGGATCGTGTGACGGGTCCGCGCGTGTCTGAGCATCCGGCGTTCACCCTGCATGTGGTGGGTTCGTCGGCGAATCAGACGCAGGTTGTCACGGGGTTGATCAAGGCCCTGTTTGTGACTGGTGGCCGGTTTATTCCTCCCGCCGTGGAGGGTCGCCGTAATTCGCGCGGGTATTGGCGTTCCCCGATCCCGTTGCAGACAGACACGGATGTTGACCCGGCGTTGATTTATCAGGTGATCGAGCTCGGTTGGGTGTCCGAACCCGCCCCCGTTATCGCACCCTAAATCGCAGCTAAAAGCGCACCATTTTTCGCCCCGCATTGTCGGGGCTTTTTTCATGCCCAAGGGAGGCCAGTCATGGCGCTGATCGAAGTTGAGGACCGCAACGGCAACCGCACCCACGTGGAGGAAGCCCACCTGCGACGGTGGCCGTCCCTGGCAGCAGAATTCCGGCCCGTGTCGGAGAAGGTCGCACCCGCGACCGAGGAAACGCCTGCGGGCGATAAGGAAGAGGAGATCTGATGGCTCAGGAAACAGTTCCGGTCAGCGTCAACAGTGACGACAACCTGCGCATTACCGCGGCGGCGGCTGATGGTGATGCGCATTCGGCGGCGGTTCTCGCGGCTGGTGATGACCTGACGTACAGTCTGGTGTCGTTCACGCGGACGATCGCTGAGGCGACGGTCGCGGATCCGCGTCTCACACTGGTGCAGCAACTCAGTCGGCGCGGTAAGACGACGGAAACGATCGAGGTTGTCGGCATCTTCGGCGATGACACGGATGTGGCGTACACGACCTGCGTTGAGGGCACCATCCTGAACGTCGCGGTGCGGTATTCGACGCCGAACGCGACCGAGTGGACGGCTGCGCAGGTCGCGGACATTCTGCATGTTCAGTGCGGCAAGCGTCGCAAGAACGCGCCCGTTGAGAACGGTGTGCAGACGTACACGCAGGCGTGGTACCCGGTGCAGCCGACTGAGGATGACGCCGCAATCATCGCCTAGTAGTTCCTGCCCGGACGGTTCCCCCGCTTTCCGTCCGGGCAGGTTCACCGTAAGTGGGGGTTGAAGTGGGGAAGCGATGAGTTTCGAGGATGACCTGAAGGCTGAGTCCGAGGTTGTGAAGCCGACACGTGACGTGGATGTTTCGTTGAACGGGAACTTGCACACGATCCGGTTTACGCAGATGGACGGCACCGATTGGGCTGCGGCAACGGATCAGGCGCCGGCGCGCCCTGGTGTGCTGTTGGACATGCGGTATGGATACAACCTGCGGCAGCTCGTGTATGTTGTCGCGCCGAAGTCGGGTAAGCGTGTTGTCGGCGCTGAAGAGGTTGCTTTGACGGAGGATCAGTGGCGGTTGCTGTTGAAGTCGCTCAAGGGTGGCCCGATGATGCGTCTCGGGGATGCCCTGTTCATTCTGAATGAGTACGAACCGGATGAAGAGGTTGCAGCGGCAAAAAAAGCATCCGCGGTCGCGCCCGCGCTGAACTCCGATTAGCTCGCGCTCTGGGGGTTTCCCCGCGCCGGTTGAATGGTTGGGAGCCGCGCGAGGTGACCGACCATGTGTATCAGGGTGGCCGTCTGGTTCGCACTGTGACGCGTCGTGAACCTGAGTTCTCTCATGCGGACAAGGTTGCGTTGTTGGCGTTGGATGCGTACGAGGCCGATTTGGGGCCGCATGGGTTGCCGTTGTCGGAGACGACGGACCCGGCGAATCAGCGCGCGTATGTTGCTGAGAATCCGGTGATGGATTGGGCTGCGCGGGCGATCAGTGACGCGCAGAGGAAGTATTACAAGCAGTTCCCGGACGAGTCCGGGGATGGGCACCTGTGGGGCGTAAAGCGGGTTCAGCCGCGACCCAAGAAGTAGTCGTAGCCGCCGAATAGGGCTGTTGCTGCGGCGACAGCCGCCAGGCCGGAACCGAGTTGGAACGCACCGGGTACGGCGAGCGCGAGCGCAAGTCCGAGGCAAAGCATGGCGGCGATGCCGATGCCGCAAGCGATCCCGAGTGCGCGAACCCAAACCGGTTTCTTCACGGCGGTTGCGCGGGCCGCGGATTCGGTTTCCCCGAAGTAGCTCATGCCGGGGATTTTACAACTCCAAACAGTCAGGTGGTGATCTTTTGACGGATCGTACAACGAAGGTCACCCTGACGGCTCAGGTTTCGCAGTATCTCGCCGGCATGGACGCGGCCGCTCGGAAGACGAACGAGTTCGCTGCCGGTTCGACGCAGAAGTTGGCGGCTCAGAAGCAAGCCTTCACGAGTGTGGGCACTGCCATGCTCGCGATAGGTGCCGTCGCTGCTGCCGGCGTGGGCCTTGCGGTGAAGTCGTTCGCGGATTTCGACGCGAAGATGTCGCAGGTCAAAACCCTGTCGCACGCGACCGCGAAGGAAATGAACGACCTCGGCACTGCTGCGTTGACGTTGGGGCAGAAGATCGGGTTCTCGGCAACGCAGGTTGCGGATGCGGAGATCGAACTCGTCAAGGCGGGCATTTCCACCAAGGACATCATGGGTGGCGCTTTGAAGGGTGCCCTCGAGCTTGCCGCGGCCGGTCAGATCGATGTGGGCAACGCAACCGAGATCGCAACTATCGCGCTTACCCAGTTCAACTTGAAGGGTAAGGACGTTCCTCACGTCGCCGACCTGTTGGCGGCTGGTGCGGATAAGGCCCTCGGTGGCGTGTCTGATCTGGGCGAGGCGCTGAAGTCTGGCGGTTTGGTGGCGTCCCAGTTCGGCGTGTCCCTGAACGAGACCGTGGGCACCCTGTCAGCGTTCGCTAACGCCGGCCTGATCGGTGAGACGGCAGGCACGGATCTGCGGCAGATGCTTTTGAAGTTGGCTAGCCCGTCCGCTGAGGCGGCGTCCACGATGAAGAGTCTCGGCATCAACATTTATGATGCGTCGGGCAAGTTCGTGGGCATGTCTGGGCTCGCAGGTCAGCTCGCGGACAAGATGGGCAAATTGGACCCGGCCACCCGCAACGCGGCCCTGTCCACAATTTTCGGCTCGCGTGCTATCGCTGGCGCGAACGTTCTCTACAAGGAGGGCGCGAAGGGCATCGGCGACTGGACGAACAAGGTCAACGACACCGGATTCGCCGCGCAGCAGGCCAGCGGGAAGATGGACAACCTGCAAGGCGATCTCAAGAAGCTCGGCGCGGTTTTCGAGACGGACCTGATCAAGACGGGTTCGACCGCTAACGGGGTCATGCGTGACTCGGTGCAGGCCGTCACGGCTCTTGCTACCGCGTACGGTGACCTGCCCAAGCCGGCGCAGGGAGCAATTCTCGCTGTCGGGGCACTGGTCGCGGGCATCGGCCTGGTGGGTGGCACAGCGTTTCTTGCTGTGCCGAAGATCGCAGCGTTCAGGGCTGCGCTCGTCGAACTGGGTACGTCCATGCGCACCGTGTCTCTAGCAGGTGGCGCGGTCGGGCTCGCTATTGCCGCGCTGGTGCAAATCTTGGCATCCGTGGCTGAGCAGCAGGCCAAGGCGGACGCGGCGGCGCAAGGACTGGCGGACACGCTCGATAAGCAAACGGGTGCGGTCACGAAGAACTCACGCGCGTTCGTGGCGAACCAGTTGCAGAAGGACGGCACCCTGAAGCTCGCCAAGGAGATGGGGCTCGCCGAGAAAACAGTTGTGGACGCCTACCTTCAGCAGCCCGCCGCGTTGGAGAAGGTTCGTAAGGCCCTCTCCGACACGAAGGATGTGAACGGTGAGTACGTCAAGGGTCTAATCAAGAACGGGCTGACCGGCGACGATCTCATCAAGGGCACCAAGGCGCTCAACGATGTTATCGGTGAGGGCGCTGCGGCTACCCGATCCGCGAAGGAGCGAACCAAGGAACTCTCTGACGCGAACGTGGATAGTGCACAGTCCACGCAGACTGCTGCTGACACGTATCAGTCGGCGGCGGATAAGGCGAAGGATCTCGCTGACCAAATCCAGAACCTCACCGATGAGATCAACAAGGCGAACGGTGTCGGTCAGGATGCGATTTCCACGAACGCGTCGTATCAGGATGCGTTGTCGAAGGTTCAGGACACGATCAAGCAGGCGAAGGCTGGCGTTGACGGGTATTCGACGTCGTTGGATACCACAACGGCGGCGGGTGCTGATAACGCGGCCATGTTCTCGGACCTTGCGAGTAAGTCGCAGGCGGCGGCTAAGGCACAGTTCGACGTGGACCATAACGCTGTCCAGTACCGGGAGAACCTGAAAGCGGGCCGGCAAACCCTCATTGACCAGATCACAGCTCTTACGGGTAACGCGGCGGCGGCGCAAACGTTGGCGGACAAGATTTACGCGATCCCGTCTGAGAAGGAAGTGCAACTGCTTGTCAACACTGCGGATGCGGAAGTGCAGCTCGCGAAGTTGAACGCGCATTTGAACCAGGTCGCTGCGACTCGTACGGCGACTATCAATGTGGTCACGAACTCGGATGGTTCTACGGCTCGTGGCATGATCGCTAGAGCTGGTGGTGGCCCCGTTTATGGGCCGGGCACGTCCACGTCGGATTCGGTGTTGTTGCGTGCGTCGGCTGGTGAGTACGTCATCAACGCGGACGCGTATGCGAAGAACAAGGCCCTGGTGGAGGCGATCAATAACGGCACGTCGTTGTCGGCGGCGCGGTTGTCGCCTGCGCCACAGCAGTACGCGTCCGCGCCGTCGCTTGCCGCTCCGGTGAGCGTGCAGGTCGTGTCGAACGGTATCGACCTGTCCGGGTTCCTGGATGTGTTCGTTGACGGAAAGTTGCAGCGCGCCGATAGGGCAACGTCGCAGCGTGTTAGGGCGGGGGTTCGACCGTGACGTTCACTGTGACTGCTGTTCCTGATGGTACGCCGCGCCCGTATGTGGAGGTGACGGTTGATTCTGTGCCGGCGCCTCGTGTGACGGTGTGGCGGGTGTCTGGTGGGCGTCGTTTCAAGGTGCGCGGTCTGGTGAATGTGATCTCCACGGATGGTGTTACGGGCCGGGATTATGAGGCGGGTTTTTTCGTCCCTGTCGGGTATCAGATGGAGTATTTCGACGCGTCGGGTATGTCTACCGGGTATTCGGATACCGTGTCGGTCGCGTCGGTTGGTTTGACGGGTATTCAGCCGTGGGAGGCGTGGTTTCATAACCCGTTGGATCCGTCTGGTGCGGTGAAGGTGGATTTGTATGGGTCGGCGGCGCAGCAGTTGACGCGTGGCACGGACGCTACTACAGCGTTCGTGCCGGGTCGGTCTGTGGGTGTCACGTTTCCTGGCACTCGGCGCGGGTTGCAGCAGGTGGTTTTGGATTGTCGCACGCACACGGTTGAGGATGCGCAAAAGCTGGACACAATTCTGGGCGCCTATGACTCGGATGCGTTGTCGATTGTGTGTGTGTGCGCGCACCCGCAGTCGTGGTTGCCGCCGACGTTGTTCGCGTTCGTGGGTAGCTCGTCGTTGCAACCGTTCGGGGTTGAGTACGGGGAAGTGTTGTGGGGTTTGACGGGGGATGAGACTGCCCCGCCAACACCCGCCGTCATCACACCGTTGCTCACCTACGACGACTTCACCGCTTTCTACGCCAGCTATGACGCGTTCACTGCCGCTTACCCGGACTACTTGACCGCCTCGAGGGACTACAGCGTGAAGGGTGCTTCATGATCACCGTTTCCGATGAGTTGAATGCGGCTATTTCTGGTGGTTCGTTTTCGTCGTCGTACGTGTTTGATCTGATCGTTGACGGTCAGGTGAAGTTGTCGAATCAGCCGTTGACGCAGTGTGAGTTGTCGGCTGACGCGGGGCAGAAGATTCTCACTACCGGTTCGGCGACGTTCACGTATACGGATGATGAGGGCACGTCGGTTGCGCCCACCGATCTGACGTCTTGGTTCACCCCTGTTGCCACGTTTCTGGATATTTCGTACCGGGTGACGGTGGGGGATGAGTTCGTTGGGCAGGTGCTGCGGGGCCGGTTCAAGCTGACTGGTGTTTCCGATGTTGTCGGGAAAATGGTCAAGTTTCAGGACCGGGTGTTGTCTGTTGGCGACCAGTTGAATCTTGAGTTCTCCGACCGGTTTTACACCACGAATTATGAGGACTTCCTTGTTCCGTCTGGTCCGTCTCAAACAGGGTCCGTGTGGGCTGAGATTGGTGCGCTGACCGGGTTCCCGTTGGATCGGACTGGTGTGGCGGATGCTGCTATCACCCGGACGGTGACGTATAAGGATAACCGTTTGGATGCGGTGTTCGATTTGGCGTCGATTCTGAACGCGAACCCGTACATGACCCCGGCTGGTGCGGTGGGTATGCGCCCGTTGACGTGGGGTGACCCGGTGAAAACGTTGACGCAGGGTGCTGGTGGGACGATCACGCAGGTGTCGCCTAATGACTTGTCTGATGATGGCATTTACAACCAGGTGGTTGTGCGGTCGTGGGATGATTCCCAGTCGGCGGTGTTGGCGACGGCTGAGGTTGAGTTGGGGCCGTTGCGTTATGGTGGCCCGTTTGGTCGGAAACCGTATTTCGCGTCGTCGCAGTTTGTGACGACGGCGGAGCAGGCGCAAGCGTACGCGCGGTCGTTGTTGCCTTCGGTGTCGCAGATGCCGGCTATCACGTATTCGATTCAGTGCGTCCCGGATCCGACGCTTGAGGTGTGGGATGTGGTCAATTTTGAGGCGAACAACGGGCTGATCCTTCCTGGTCGTATTACGAAGATCACGTTGCCGGATCGTGGGCCGATGACGATTACTGGTCAGGTGAACCGTGACTAGCGCTGCGGAGGCGACCGCCCGGGCGTTGGCAACGATCCCGTCTATTTCGTCACTGACCGGGCAGTATGTGTCCACGAATGCTGACGGTACGGTGCTGGTTGATTTCAGCGAGGGCCCGGTGCAGGTGTATTCGGCCGGGTTTTACACACCGTTGCCTGGCGAGTCGGTGCGGGTGCTCAAAGTGGACGGGTTCACGATGATGCTCGGCCCGGTGACTCCGAAGTCTGTTTACGGCCGTGTGACTGCTACAGGGTTACCGAAGTTGACCGTTGCGTTACCGGATGGTAGTTCGGTGCAGCTCGGGTATGTGTCGTCGTCGTACCCGTCCCCGGCGGTGAATGATCCGGTGCTGATCAATTGGGGTAACGGCGGCATTGTGGTGGGGAAGGTTACGAGCATTCCCGGTTCGGATTATTTGCCGCCTGCCGTGGTTGGTGCTGCTACACGTTCGGGGTCGGCTGATTTCCGGGCGACCGGTTCGGGGTCATACGACCACAACTACAACTCGTGGTTTCAGGATGACGTGTGGGCGTCGGTGCACGCGAACGGTGTCTGGTTTTACGGGTCCACCATTGCGGACACGATCCCCGACAATGCGACGATCACAGCGGTGCATCTGACCATGAACGAGTTCTACTCGGTGGGTGGGCAGACGGCGATAGGCACGCACGCTCTCACGTCGAAGAGTGGCGCCCCCACCGTGTCGAACGCGGCCGGGCAGCGCGACGCCACCGGCTGGGTTCTTCCCACCTCGTTCGGTGACGCGCTCAAGACGGGTGCCGCGTGGGGTGTCGGCACCGTCACGGGCAATTACTTCCACAAGTACCAGGGGCGCGCATCTGACGCCCAGTCGGGCATGTTGCACATTGAATGGAGCATCTAAATGGCACGCACAGGCGATAGGGCAGATGTTCCCCTTGTTGGCACGTTCGGTGGTTCCCCGGATTTCGCGGCGGACCTGACCGAGTTGGGGAGTGAGGTTGCGCAGCTCGTGGCCGCGCCGGCGAACTTTGCGGCGTTGCCTACTCAGAAGAATTGGCCGGGGCGTGTGCTGCCGGTTGCTGATACTGGGGCGTTGTACGAGTGGATCAGTAGCACGTGGGTGCTCATGTGTCGGCCCGCAACAGCGTGGACGAACCTGACGTTGGCGTCGGGGTGGGCGAATCAGGCGACGAACCCGTACGCGCCGTTGCGGTGGCGGTTTGATCAGAACGGTTGTTTGCGGTTGCAGGGTCAGGTGGCGACTCGTACCGGGTATGGGGTGACGGAAGCGTTCGCCACTTTGCCTGTTGGTGCACGCCCGCCCGTGTCGGTGGAAGTGCCTGTGGTGGGGAACGGGACGAACCCGCGCACGTTCAACTCGGTCCTGATCAACACGAACGGGACGTTGAATCTGTACGGCCCTGTGACGGCGGCGTTCAACATGGGCGAGCCTGTCATCTCGCTCGTCTAACCCCCCGATTGTTCTCTCTTGCCCCGCCATTGCGGGGTTTCGTCGTTTAAACGGGAAGGTTCCCTCATGGCGCTTGATGGTGAAGCCGCAGCCCAGTACATGCACGTCGGCCAGCCGAACGCGAGGAACGCCTGCCTGTACACGGTATGGCTCGCCTACGGTTCCCCGCACACGATCGGCCCGAAGGCGGGGTACACGTTCCCGACCGCGATTGAGGCGTTCAACTACACGACGAAGCGTCACACCGACCGGAACCCACCTCGAGGTGCCGCGGTGTGGTTCGGTGCCCTGTCCGGCCCCCGGTATGCGAATGACGCGCACTGGCGGGACGGAGATGTGTGCGTGTCCCTCGGTGCGGGGAATTTGGGCGGCACCGATCATCCGTGGGGACAGGTTGGGCAGTTGACCATTGCCGAACGTGAGGCGGAGACCGGCCGCAAGTACCTCGGCTGGTCTGAGGATTTCATCGGGAACGACATCAACATGCCCGGCTTCACGCCGGCAGAGGAGGACGACATGTACACGGACGACGACCGCAAGTTGCTTGCCAACGTCTACAACGCCATCTTCTTCGGCGGCCCCTCCATGCAGGACGACAAGAAGTCGATCTCACGCACCCTCGCCGAGCTGCAAGCGAACGTGGGCGCGCTTCAGGCGACGGTGCAGGCTCTCGCCGCTGGTGTGGGGGAACCCGCGGCGGTGCAGGCTGCGGCGCAGGCGGGTGCTGAAGCGGCGTTGAAGAACGCGCGCATCGTCACTAACCAGTAACCCTCTCACCCCAGGGGAGGGGAAACTCATGCCAGACCTACCCGGTTTTTGGTCCCTGACACCCATCGGCGCGCTCGTCGGTGTTGTGGTCCTCGCGTATTGGCTTCTCGCGACGGGCCGTGTGATTGCACGGTCCACGCATGTGCGGGAGTTGGCGATGTCGGATAAGCGAGGCGACGAGTGGAAAGAGACAGCGAAGGCTCGTCAAGAGTTGATTGAGGCGCAGACGGTGCAGATCACCGCGCTTACCGAGTCGGCTAAGACAGCGGCTCAGTTCTTCGGCACCGTCACTCGAGGGGGCGGTCATGAGGAGTAAACGGCATACGGTCCCGGACGATATTCATGAGGCCGTGCAGGCGCGTGAGGACGCGAAGCGGCAGTTGCGGAAGGTTCGCGCGCAGGCCCCGTTCGTTGCCCGTCTCGTCGGCGGTCTTGTGGAGCGTCGGGACGAGAACCATTTCATCGAACTGTTGAATATGCACGCCCGGAGGCAGCAATGACCCTCGCGATTCTCATTCTGTTGATCGTCGGCCTAGTCGCCTTGGTCGCGTTCATCTACCGGTACGCCCGTTACTCACCGTGGCGTGCCACGTTCCAAGGGCGCACGTTGATGGCGCAGAAAGTCGCGATGGCGCTGCTTGTCGCCTATTTCATCCTGCAACCGTTCGTGCATTACGCGGCGGCGGACATTGTGAAGCTCGTCCTCGTGGGGCTGCTCATGGCACTGTTCTGGACCACTCTCGCGGGACTGTTGCTTGCGCAGACGGAGCATCGTCCCGTGTCGCGGAAGCATGGCACCGGGTACGTGCCACCCGGCGAGATCGAGGATACGCGTCCCAAGAACAACAACGTAAGGAGCCATCATGGCAACGAAAACGACGATCAACATTAGCCCGAAGGTTCTCACCGGGTTCCTCACCGGGTTGGGCACCGCAGCCCTGTTGGGTATTGCGAAAGCGGTGAACCCGGACACGTTCGATTTCCTCGGCCCGTGGGCGGCGGTAGCGTACCCGGCGTTCACGGTCCTTGTCGCGCAGGCAGCCGCATGGTTGAAGCGGGAACACGCCGCGGCTGAGGAACCGGCCCCGCCTGCCGCTGACGGTTCCTACAACGTGTCGTCGCTGCCTGTTGCCGCACCGGTGGCACCCGAGTTCGACGCGATCGTCGCCGGCCCTGTCGACGTGCCCGCACCCGTAGCGCCCGCCACAACCGCCTAACCCCCACCCGACACCCACCGCCCCGGTTGGGGCTTTTTTTACGCCCGGATGCGGGCTGAAGGAGCGCGACAATGGCTAACCCAACCTCACAGTGGGACAAGGTACCGATCTTCGGCTGGTACATGGAACTCGAC
>Ga0157369_10003075_pt1 | contig 19928 bp, 19 predicted proteins | sample C25metaG_FD_113461 | JGI IMG/M metagenome (GOLD analysis project Ga0157369, IMG submission 113461) | Corn rhizosphere microbial communities from Kellogg Biological Station, Michigan, USA - C2-5 metaG | ecosystem: Host-associated > Plants > Roots > Rhizosphere > Soil | place: USA: Michigan...
GCTCCACCGTGACCTGCTCGCCAACCGAGCGGCGGATGAAATCCTCGAGCCGCGCGAGCGATTTGTTGATGTCGATTGCTTCCGAGCGCAACCCGTCGCGGCGCGCGAAGACCAACAACTGGCGCACGATATCCGCGCAATCGCTTGCCGCGCGTCGCCCGGAGCGGATATGGCGCAGCCATTTCTCGTTGCCCGGGACATCGCGCAAGCCGTGTTCGAGGATTTCCAGATTGCCCAGAACGACCGTCAGCAGATTGTTGAAATCATGCGCGATGCCGCCGGTGAGCCGGCCGATCGCCTCGAGCTTTTGCGTATGCCAGAGCGCCTCTTCCGCGCGCGCCGAATTCTCTTTCTCGAGTTCGAGATCGGTTGCTACCGCGGCGAGCTCGCGTGTGCTTTCGGTGATCTTTTCGGCCAGCGTCGCATTGATCGTGCGCAGATTGCCCTCCGCGCGCGACACGCGCAGCAAGGCACCGACGGCGGCAACGAGCTCGGTCGAGTCGAAGGGCTCGATCAGATAGGCATCGGCGCCGCTTTCCAATGACGCGACGCGGTCGGCCGGATCGACGAAGGCCGCCGACGTCATCAGCACACAGACGCCGACACCGTTATCGCGCAGCTTGCGGCAAAGCTCGGTGCCCTTGATATCGGGCAGCTTGACGTCGAGCACCACTACTTCGGGCTTGGTGGCGACGATGATACGTAGCGCCTCGAAGCCTTCACGCGCCTCGGTGACCGAATGCCCCGCCTGCTCGAGGATGCGTCGTTTGACATAGCGCCCGGCATCGTTGTCATCGACCACAAGGACTTTGCCGGGCCCGGCGGTCATGCAACCGTTTCCTCGGCAGTCAACGCGCGGCGCATCGCCGCGATCAGAGCCGCGCTCGTCAGATCGGATTTCGACATGACCTCAGTGGCGCCGGCCCGTTTCAGATGTTGCGTATCCGCGGGGACGAGCGAGGTGAGAACGATTACGGGCGGCGATCGACCCATCGCTTCCGATGCGAGAAGCTGGAGGAAGCTCAGCCCGTCGATCGGCTTCATGTTGAGATCGAGGATGATCACATCCGGCTTTTCTTTGCGCGCCATCTCGAGACCGCTGAGCCCGTCGCTCGCCTCGCGCAGGTAGAAGGCGCCGCGCGGCAAAAGCTGGCGCACGAGGTAGCGGGCGATCTCCTCGTCATCGACGACCAGAACCTTGATGGCGACGCGCGCGCCGGTTAGCTCGTCGAGAGCCTGCAGGAACTGCGCATGATCGACCGGCTTGTCGAGATAGTGATCGGCGCCGAGGCTGCGCGCCTTGCGCTCGTCGCGCGTGCTCGTCACCACGAGGAAGGGGATGTTGTGCGTCGTTTCGTTGTGCTTGGTGTCGATAAGGAAGCGCCAGGCTTCCTCGCCTTCGAGCATGATGTCGAGAATGATCGCGCCGGGAATGATGCGCTCCAGCGCACGTTTCGCCTGCGCGGTCGAGCGCGCGGCAATAAGCTGGTACCGCGTACCCGCGAGGATGCGCTCCTGGTTGAGGATCTCTGCCGGATCGTCGTCGATCGCGAGGATCGGAATGCGGTTGGAATCGACGATCCAATCCGGATCGAGTTCGGCGCGGTCGCCGCTGAGCGGAAAGACCCGCGGTAGGGTGACGGCAAAGCGCGAGCCACAGCCGATCGCGCTGTTCACCGTGACGCTGCCGCCGAGGAGCTCGGCGAGCTTCTTCGATAGCGGCAGGCCGAGGCCCGTGCCTTTGACCTTCGCCTGCATGGCGTTCGCGACCTGGCCGAATTCCTGCCAGATCATTTCGATGTCCTTCTCGGCAATGCCGATGCCGGTGTCGCTGACGGCGAAAGTCACCATGTCGGTTGCCGCCTCGAAGCTCGCGGTGACGCGGACCTCGCCATGCTCGGTGAATTTCAGCGCGTTGGAGATGAAATTGCGCAGGATCTGCGACACCTTGCTCTCATCGGTGCGCATCGTCGGAATCTCCGACGGTGGATCGAAGACGAGCGTGACCGCTTCGCCGACGAGCAGCGGCCGCAGCATGCCGCGCAGCGTGCTGAAGAGATCCGCGGCGGTGAATTCGACCGGCACGACAACCGTGCGTCCCGCCTCGACCTTGGCGAGATCGAGAAGATCGTTCACCAGCTCGGTCAGGCTTTCCGCCGCTTTCTGGATGAACTGCACCTGCTTCATTTGTTCGGGCGCGAGATCGCCGTCGACGCGCGAGGCGAGCAGGCGCGTCAACGCCAGAATCGAATTCAGCGGCGTACGGAATTCGTGGCTCATATTCGACAGGAACCGCGATTTCAGCTCGTCCGCCTGCCGCAGATGGTCGGCGCGGTCATTGAGCTCGGCATAGAGCGCGACGACACCGCGATTGGTGTCCTGCAATTCCTCGTTCAAGACGGCGAGCTGCTGCTGCCGATCGTTCAGCTCGTCGAGCTGAACCAGCATCTCCTGATTCTGCCGCCGGATTTCGGCGATCGGATCGAGTGCTTCATCCTTCGCCAGCGCCTCGCCGATCTGCGCGAGCAAGGTCGAGGAAACCAAGACGGCGCGCGGCAGCCGCTTGGTCATGGTGATCTTGGTGCCCTCTCCCGGCGCGGTTTCGACCGCGAACGCATCCATCAGCCGGCGCGCTCCGAGGATGCCGATACCCATACCGGTGGTCGAGCGATGCAGGCCGTCGAGAATGCCGTCGATGTCCTTGATGCCCGGCCCGGCATCGCGCACGGCGATTTCGAGATAAGGCACGGCGTCCTTCTTGCCGAGACGATATTCGATGCGCCCGCCCTTGCCGTATTCGATCGCGTTACGCGCGATCTCCGACACCGCCGTGGTGATGCGCGTCTGATCCTGCGGCACGAAGCCGAGCAGCGCCGCGATCTGCCGCGTGCGCTGACGCGCCTGCACGATGTCGTGTTCCTGCTCGATCGCGATGGCGAGAAGACGCGCGGTCATGCCGCCACGCGCAGGACGGCGACCAGTGAATCATCGTTGGTGCGGCGGAAATCGCGGCTGATGAGACCGGCGATGATGCTTGGCCGGCACGCGGCGAGGCCGGGATAGGACGCCAAATCCCATTTCGCCGAGACGCCGTCGGAATGGAGAATGACCGTCGCGGCGCCGCTATAAGGATAGGTGAATTCCCGCACGCGGGGCGCGACGTGGCCCGCCGTCCCGTTCAGCGAGACCATGCGCTTGACCACGCCTTCGCTGACCAGCGCCGCGGCGATATTGCCGATACCGGAAAAGCGCACGAGCTGCGCCGGCCGGTCGACCCGTGCCACCGCGACGGCGGCACCGCGCGTCGGGGCAAGGGCGCGATGGATGGTTTCCATGACCTGGACGCTGTCCATCTGATCGCTCTTCTCGAAAGCTTCCACGGCGCTCCGCGCAGCCGAGGCAGCGTGTGGTCCGTGGCCGGAACCGTCAACAGCGAAGAGGCTCGGAACCCCGCTCTTGAGGCCAAAAGCCCAGGAATCGCCACATTCGAGCTCCCCTGGATAGGGAAGAAGGACGATGCCAATCTCGCAATCGCCCGCGACGCCGGCCGTGCCGTCTTCGGCAAGAATACGTGCCATGACGACGGTGCCGGCGCCCGGCCGCGAATAGATGTCAAAGATGTCGGCTTGTCGACGAATGGCGCCGAGACCGGTCCCCGGTGTACCCACCGTCGAGTAGCCATCCTCCAGCGAGCGCGCGACGTCGCGGATACCCGGCCCCTTATCCGCCGCCAGCACCTCGAGCCCGCGGCCGGTGCTGTCGGCAAAGCGCGTCAGCATGAGATGGCCATGGCTCGCATGCTTGAGGACGTTGCTCGCCATTTCAGTGGCGATGAGTGCCACGCGGCCAACGCGTAACTCGTCGAAGCCGAGTTCGCGCGCGATGGCTTCGGCGCTGCGGCGAGCGGCGGCAATCTGGCTTTGATCGGAGATGGCGATCAGCATGCGCTATCGCCAGCGGCCGAGCATTACCCTGGTCCCCTTACCGGGTGTCGATTGGATGTCGAATTCGTTCGAAAGGCGCTTGGCGCCCGAAAGGCCAAGGCCGAGGCCGCCGCCGCTGGTATAGCCATCGGTCATGGCGCGCGGGATGTCGGCAATGCCCGGCCCTTGATCGGTAAAGGTCAGTCGCAAGCCGCGGCGGACACCATCGCGCAGCGTCTCGATCAACAGATCGCCGCCACCGCCATATTCGAGCGTATTGCGCGCGATCTCGCTGGCCGCGGTCACCAGCTTGGTCTGATCGACGAGGCTGAAGCCGGCATCAACCGCCTGGACGCGAACAGCCTGTCGCACGCGCACCACGTCTTCGGCCGCTTTGACCGGCATCGTGGTGCTTTTCTCGATATTCAATCAGCCTGCTCCTCGTCGTCGATCAGACGACGGATCAAGGCGAGGCCGGAATCGACATTGAGCGCGGTCTTCACGCCGGTCAGTTGCAGGCCGAGCTCGACCAGGGTGATCGCAACCGCCGGGCGCATCCCGACGACGACAGTGACCGCGTCGAGCACGCGCGTCATCGCGGCGATGTTGTTGAGCATGCGGCCGATGAAGGAGTCGACGATCTCGAGCGCGGAGATATCGATCATCACGCCGCGCGCCCGCGTCTCGACGACTTTGCCGGTCAGCTCGTCCTGCAACGCCATCGCCAGCCGGTCGTGCATATCCACCTGGATGCTGACCAGCAGGCAATCGCCGATCTTCATGATCGGGATCTGCTCCATCGCGCTTACTCCGCCAGCTTGGCGTCGTTAGCCTGAGCCGTTGGTTTGGCGCGATCGACCACCGTCTTGCCGAGGCGGCGCAGCGCAAGCGCGAAGGCGTCGGCCATGGTCGCTTTCGACACGACGTTGAGCTCGACACCGAGATGCACGATCGTCTGCGCGATCTGCGGGCGGATGCCGCTGATGATGCAATCGGCGCCCATGAGACGCGCCGCCGAGACGGTTTTCAGCAGATGCTGCGCCACCAGCGTATCGACGGTCGGCACACCGGTGATGTCGATGATCGCGATTTGCGCGCCGGTGCTGACGATCGTCTGCAGCAGATTCTCCATCACGACTTGCGTGCGATTGCTGTCTAGGGTGCCGATCAGCGGCAGAGCGAGAACGCCTTGCCACAGAGTGACGACCGGCGTCGACAACTCGAGCAGCTCATCCTGCTGACGCTGGATCACCCCTTCGCGGCTCTTCTGGAAGACCTCGGTCGTGTAGAGGCCGAACTTGTCGAGCAGCAGCGTGATGATCCAAACCTCGCGCGCGAGCGCGACCGCATCCTTACCGAGCTCGCGGCCGAGCAGGTCGAAGAGCGGCGCTTTCAGCGAGAAAACGAAAGTCGCGGTCTGCGTCGGTGTCGCGCCGCGCAACGCCCGCGCGCGCGAGACTTCTTCCAGCACATGCCGCGCCTCGCTCCAGGACGGGGTGGCGATGTCCTCGAACTGACCGGTCGCCGCCGCGGCGCGCAGGGAATCGAGAAAGCGCGCGGAGTAATCGCGCAGCTCGGCCTGATCCTCGTTGCTGCCACGATTGGCGGCGCGTTGCTGATCGATCCATGCTGCGAGAAGCGCATCGCGGTGCTTGGCGATCAATTGCGGAAGCAAAACATTTTCGGCTGTGGCCATAGATCGTTCTCTCGCAGGTCCGTTGAAAACCGAAGAGTGGTAATGAGCCGAAAACCGGGGCACGCATGCGCTCTTTGAGCCGCTTGTTATGCCTTCCCGAGATAAGGCCGGTCCTCGCCGCGCCCATTCTACGGGCGAAGCCTCTGATGTCACGCGCGATTTCGGATGACGCCCGCTATGTCGGCGAGCGCACTTAAAAGCAGCGGATCTCAGGCGTTGCTAGCGAGTGCCTTGCGGACTTCAGCGAGCAGGACGTCGCTATCGACCGGCTTGCGCAGCACCGGTCCAATCGCTTCATCGGTCGGCACGTCGAAAGCCGAGACATAGACGACCTTCAAACCGCGATGACGCATGCGCGCCATCCGCGTCAACGCGAAGCCATTGACGCCGGGAATGACGATATCCATCAGCAACAGATCGAGCTGCTTCTTCTCGTCGAGGATTTCGAGCGCCTGGCGGTAATCCGGCGCTTCCACGGCCTCGAATCCAGCATCCGCCAGCATCTTGACGGTCGCATAACGAAAAGCGTCATCGTCATCAACGACGAGGACTCGAGCGGACATTTCCAATTTCCCCAGCTAGCCTCTTAAGCCGTATCCTATTATCTTTCACGTCACCGCCAAGTGCAAAATTGCTGCGTCCAAATGCAAATTCGATGTGGCATGCCTATTTTCACAGCAAAATCGCGCCGATCAAATTCGCGCGACGGATGACATGACACAACTGGTTTCAGTGTTGCGGCGCGGCTACGGCATCGCCTGCTCGACCGTGATCTATCGCTGCAATCTGTTGAAGCTGCGTCGGGCAAGGGCTTTCTATCGCCAATTCATTCAGCCTGGCGATCTGTGCTTCGATATCGGCGCGCATGTCGGCGACCGCCTCGCACATTTTTTGAGTCTTGGTGCGCGCGTCGTCGCGGTCGAACCGCAGCCGCGTCTCATGGCCGGATTGAAGCGTCGCTTCGGCGATGATTCGCGAGTCATTCTCATTAGCGCGGCGCTCGGCGCGGCGCGCGGCAAGGCCAAGCTTGCGATTGATCCCGCGCATCCAACAGTTGCGACGCTGTCGCCCGACTATATCGCGCAAGCCGGTGAGAGCCGCGGCTTTCGCCATGTGCGATGGCGCGAGGAAGTGGAGGTTGAGGTAACGACGCTCGATACACTGATTGCCGCGCATGGCGTGCCGGCTTTCTGCAAAATCGATGTCGAAGGCTACGAGCATGCGGTGCTCGAGGGCCTGTCACGGCCGCTGCCCGGCCTATCGATCGAATATTTGCCGGCAGCGCTCGATCCGGCACTCGTTGCCATCGCGCGGCTCAACCGCCTTGGCGCCTATCGCTTCAATCGCTCGATCGGTGAGAGCATGACCTTGGCTATTCCGCGCTGGCTCGGCGCGGCCGAAATCGGTGCCGAGCTCAAGCGCCTGCCGCGCACCGACAAGGCCGGCGATATCTATGCCTTCCTCGACGATGGCGCCGTCAGTCGATAAGCTGACATTCATGAGCAAGGCCTTCACCAAAGAGACCGATGCCGCGGACGACGATGGACTTGAAGGCGGGGCGCCGGAAGGCGGCGCGCCGCTACCGAGCGGTCTCAAGAATTACATGACGCCGCAGGGCTTCGCCGCCATGCAGGACGAGTTGAAGAAGCTTGTGCGCGAGGATCGGCCGAAAGTGGTCGAGACCGTCGCCTGGGCGGCGGGCAATGGCGACCGTTCCGAGAATGGCGATTACATTTACGGCAAGCAGCGGCTGCGCGAGATCGATCGCCGCATCCGCTATCTCACCAAGCGCCTGGAAAGCGCCGAGGTCGTCGATCCAACGCGGCAGACGCGGCGCGATCAGGTGTTCTTCGGCGCGACCGTCACCTATGCGACAGAAGACGGCACCGAGAACACCATCACCATCGTCGGCGTCGATGAGGCGACATCCGATGCGAAGCGCGTGAGCTGGGTGTCGCCGATCGCGCGCGCGCTCTTGAAAGCACGCGAAGGCGACACGGTCGATCTCAACACGCCGGCGGGCGTGGAGACGATCGAGGTGGTCGCGATCGACTATCCGGACACCAATTGACGATGGCCAAGCCCCGCGTCGTTCTGCTGCATTTCATCGCCCAGATGCCGATGGCCGGCATTGCCTGGCAGGCGCTGCAATATCTCGTCGGTCTGCAAAAGCTCGGCTATGACACGTGGTATGTCGAGAATCACGGCGCCAACCCCTACGACCCGCGCGCCAACAGCGTGATGATGGATTGCAGCTACAATGTTGCTTTCCTCAAAGATTCGATCGAGCGCTTCGGCTTCAAGGACCGCTGGGCGTATTGGGATGCAATCAACGACGTCTATCACGGCCTGTCGCGCGAGCGCGTCTTCGAGCTGCTGAAAAGCGCCGATGCGCTGATCAATCTCTGCGGCGCGACCAGGCTGCGCGAAGAGCACATGGCCTGCCCGGTGCGCATCATGATCGACACCGATCCGGTCTATGAGCAGATCAAATACGCCAAGGCCGATCCGGGTGCGCGCGCCTATCTCGACGCGCATACGCATTTCTTCACCTATGGCGAAAATGTCGGTGGGCCGGGATGGATCGTGCCGCTTTGCGGCATTCCTTGGCAGCCGACGCGGCCGCCGGTCGAGGTCAGCCTTTGGCCCGAGACGCCGGGCGCGCCCGAAGCCTTCACCACCATCGCCACCTGGGAGAACAAGGGCAAGAACATCGAGTTCGAAGGCGAGCATTATGTGTGGTCGAAGCATGTGAATTTCCTCCGCATGCTCGACGTGCCGAGAGACGCGGAGGTGCCCTTCACCATGGCGATGCTGCCGCCGACACAAGAAATCGAGGCACAAGTCACCGCCGCCGGCTGGCGCCTCACCGATCCGCGGCCGGTCTCGGCTACGATCGATGCTTACGGCGATTTCATCCGCGGCTCGCGCGCCGAGTTCACCGTGGCGAAAGATATCTACGTGCGGCCGAAAAGCGGCTGGTTCAGCGACCGCAGCGTCTGTTATCTTGCCTCCGGCCGGCCGGTCGTCACCATGGCGAGCGAGTTCAGCCGCTTCTATCCCGTGGGCGAAGGCCTTTTCGAATACACCGATAAGGCGGGCGCCCTGGACGCGATTGCAGCGGTGAACGCCGATTACACACGGCATGCCAAGGCGGCGCGCCGCATGGCCGAGGAATTTTTCGCCTCTGAGCGCGTTGTCGGCAAAATGATGAAGGACGCCGGGCTTTAAGCCTCATGGCTTAGAAAACCGGCTGGGTTGCGTCGCGCTTATGCGCGTGGAGAACGGGTCGGGATGAGTACGACGGAACTGCCGCGACAGGCGGCACGTACCGAATTTGGTGCTGCGCGCTGGGCGGTGCCGTCCTGGGACGGGCTCGCCTGCATCCTCTTTGGCGTCGTCGCGATCATCGCCCTGCTCACCTTCCAGGATTACGGCGTTACCTGGGACGAGGACGGCCATAATTGGTACGGCGTCTTCGTCCTAAATTATTACGTGTCGGGCTTCAGCGATCTGCGCGCCCTGCACTGGATGGATTTTATCAATTACGGCGCGGTCTTCGATGCGACCGCGGCCGCGCTCAACACCGTCTCGCCTTTCGGTACCTACGAGACCCGGCACCTCCTCAACGCGCTGATCGGCGTTATTGGACTGGTCGGAACCTGGAAGCTCGGCCGCGCGCTCGGCGGGCCGCGCGTCGGCTTCCTCGCCGCGCTCTTCCTCGTGCTGATCCCGAATTATTACGGCCAGATGTTCAACAACCCGAAGGACATTCCCTTCGCGGCAGGCAGCATCTGGGCGCTCTACTACCTCGTTCTCATCATTCCGAGCTTGCCGCGGCCGCGCTGGCAACTCGTGTTGAAGCTCGGCCTCGCTTGCGGCCTGACGCTCGGCGTGCGCGTCGGCGGGCTGCTGCTCTTTGGGTATCTCGGCATGCTGCTCAGCGTCTTCGCGCTATGGCGTGCGCTCGAGACGCGGCGCGTCGGTGTTCTCTTCCGCGACGGCATTATCAGCGGCTTCCGCGTCTTCATTCCGGTGGTCGCCATTGCCTATCCGGTAATGCTGGTCTTCTGGCCCTGGGCCCAGCACGGACCGATCGCCAATCCGCTCTCGGCGCTCGCGACCTTCTCGCATCAGGAATTCCCGTTCCGCACGCTCTTCGCCGGCCATTACATCATGGCCGCCGACCTGCCTTGGACTTATTTGCCGGTGCACATCCTCCTGGCGCTGCCGGAGGTCGTGCTCTTGCTGTTGATCGCGTCGCCTTTCGTAGCGCTCTTCCTGCTGTGGCGCGACTTCAGCGCGATCGGCCGCAATCGCATGTTGATGCATTTCATGGTCGTTTTTGCGATCTTGTTCCCTGTCGGCTATGCGATCGCGATCAAGGCCATACTATTCGACGGCATGCGGCATTTCATCTTCGTGCTGCCGCCGATCGCGGCGGTGACCGCGCTGCTCGCCGATCGCGCCTGGCGCAAGCTCACCGCGCCGAAACTGCGTCGCGCGACTGTCGCCGCTCTCGTGCTTTACGGCATCGTGCATATCGGCATGATGGCGCGGCTCCATCCCGACGAATACGTCTACTACAACGCCTTCATCGGCGGCACCAAAGGCGCGCAAGGTCTCTTCAAGCTCGATTACTGGGCCAATTCCTATGACGAGGCCGTGCACGGGTTGCGCGACTATCTGAAGGCACAATACGGCGCCGATTTCATGGATCACGATTTCACCGTCGCGGTCTGCGGCCCGCCCGGCTCCGCCGCCTATTACTTCCCCTCGAATTTCATTTTCACCGATGATCGCGAGAACGCAGATTTCTTCATCGCCTTCACCAAGGATGATTGCGATAAATCTCTGCCCGGCACCGTGGTCTATCGCGTCGAGCGCATGGGGACGTTGCTGTCGCTCGTGCTCGACCGCCGCGCCATCGTCGCTGGCATCCGTCGGCCCGGCCTGTTCGCCGGCGCCAATTAACACGCGCGGGCGGCCATGGAACGCCGCGAATATGAGCGCCTCGCCGCCGTCGAAGAGAGCGGCTGGTGGTTTCGCAGCCTGCACGCCAACCTCATCCACGCCTGGCAGCGCCGCGGCGCACAGGCAAGCGATGCGATCCTGCTCGATGCCGGCTGCGGCACCGGCGGCTTGCTGACGAGGCTTGCAGAAGCCGCGCCGTTGGCGCGGCTTTACGGGCTCGAATTCGATCCCGGCGCGGCGCAAACCGCGCGCGACAAGAGCGGTGCGAGCCTCATGGTCGCCTCGGTGCTCGCACCGCCACTCGCACCGCAATCCTGCGATGCCATCTTCAGCGCCGATGTGCTGTGCCATCGCGGCGTCGAGCCGGCTGAGGCGCTGGCGGCGCTCGCGCCCTGTCTCAAGCCGCGCGGGCTTCTCGTGCTCAACCTGCCCGCCTATCGCTGGCTGTTCTCGGGCCATGATCTCGCGGTCGACAATGTGCGGCGCTTCGGCGCCAGCGAGGTCCGCGCTCTGCTGCGCGCCGCCGGTTTCGTCGAGATCCGCATCGGCTATTGGAACAGTGTCCTCTTCCCGCTGATGGTGGCGCAGCGCCTGATCCATCGCGGCGCCAAGAGCGATGTCGCGCTGCTGCCGCCGGTCGTCGAGTGGCTATTCACCTCTACCTTGCGTTGTGAGCTGGCGCTCGCCGCCTGCGGCTTGCGTTTGCCCTTCGGCGGCTCAATCCTAGCGACTGCAGTGAAGCCATGACCTACGCCCTGAGCATCGTCATTCCCGTCTACAACGGCTCCGATAGTATCGGCGAGCTGGTCGACGCACTCGAAGCACTCGACGTGCCGGGTGGGCATGAGCTCATCCTCGTCAATGATGCGAGCCCGGATTCGAGCCTGCTCGAATGCCAGCGGCTGCAAGCGCGCGCCAAGGTGCCGATCACCCTCGTCGATCTGGCGCGCAATTTCGGCGAGCACAATGCGGTGATGGCCGGCCTGCGCGAAGCGAGCGGCGCGCATATCATCACCATGGACGATGATCTGCAGAACCCGCCGGGCGAGGTGCTGCGCCTGCTGCATTACGCGCAGAAGACCGGCAAGGATGTGATCTACACCCATTATGCCAAGAAACAGCACGCTGCCTGGCGCAATCTCGGCAGCCGCTTTGCCAATTGGTGCGCCGACAAAGTGCTCGACAAGCCGAAGGGGCTTTACCTCTCGAGCTTCCGCTGCATCAGCGCTTTCGCCGCACGCCAGGTTGTGCAGTATCGCGGCCCCTTCCCCTATGTCGACGGGCTGATCCTGCAAGCGACACAGAGCATCGGCACGTTGCAGGTCGAGCATCTGCCGCGTCATGTCGGGCGCAGCAATTACACGCTATCGCGGCTGGTCCGTCTCTGGACCAGCATGTTCATCAATTTCTCGGTGATGCCGCTCCGCATCGCGACCTTCACCGGCTTTGCGATGAGCGGCCTCGGCCTTTGCGGGGCGATCTGGGCACTCGGCACCGCGCTCTTCGAAGGCACGCCGCCCGGCTGGGCCTCGCTCACCGTCGCGACGCTGCTGCTCCTCGGCGTGCAGCTCATCATGCTCGGCATTATCGGCGAGTATCTCGGCCGGCTTTATCTGACCGTGAACCGCAAGCCGCAATCGGTCGTGCGCTCTGTGTCGCGCGCCGAGCCGGTCGAGCGCCGCGGCGCACAGCCGGCGATCATCAGCCGGAACTGATCGCTTAACTGATCGCTTTCAGGGCCGCGACAACGCGCGCGGCCTTATCCTCACCGAGCTCAGGGAACATCGGCAGGCTCAGCACTTCGCGTGCCGCGCGCTCGCTTTCCGGCAACCCGCCCGGCCCGAGCGCGACGCGATCCTGATAGGCGGGCTGCAGATGAACCGGTACCGGATAATGGATGTTGGTGCCGACGCCGCGCGCTTTCAGCGCCGCTTGCAGCCCATCGCGATCGCGGCAACGCAGCACATATTGATGGAAAACATGCGTGCCGCCAGGACGGCGCGCCGGCAATCCAATACCGTCGCACCAGCGCAGCCCGTAATCGTAGATGCCGGCAATCGCCTGGCGCCGGCCATTGTCGCCGTCGAGATGACGCAGCTTCACGCGCAGGATCGCGGCCTGCATCTCATCGAGGCGTGAATTCATGCCGGTGCGATCGCTGATATAGCGCCGGCGCCAGCCATATTCGCGCAGCTCCTTGAGCCGCGCCGCCAGAGCCGCGTCATTCGTCAGCACGGCGCCGCCATCGCCGATGCCGCCGAGATTCTTCGTCGGGTAGAAGCTGAACGCCGCAAGATCGCCGATGCCGCCAAGCCGCCGCCCGTCGAGAAAAGCGCCATGGCTCTGCGCGCAATCCTCGATGATGCGAAAGCCATGCTTCTGGGCGAGCGCGCCGATCGCATTCATATCGGCGCCGAGCCCATAAAGATGCACCGGAATGACTGCGGCAACACGGCCCGGCGCTTTGGCGAGCGCCGCTTCGAGCTTCGCGGGATCGATCGTATAGGTCGCGGGATCGATATCGATCAGCAGCGGCTTCGCGCCGGCGAGCTCGACCGCCGCGACGGTCGCAACCGCGGTGTGCGAGACCGTCGCGACGTAATCATCGGGGCCAAGATCGAGCGCTTTCAGCGCCAGCACCAACGCCTCGGTGCCGCTCGCCGCGCCGATGCCATGGCGCGTGCCGATATAGGCGGCGAATTCCTGCTCGAAGGCTTCGACCTCGGGGCCGAGGATGTAGCGTCCGCCATCGAGCATGCGCGCGAGAGCGGCGTCGATCTCCGCTTGATGGGCGCGGTAGCCGGCACGCGGGTCCGCCTGGGGAACCAGAGAAGATGCGATGGGTGGGTCAGACATAGTGGTTTCCGTGTTCGCGGAAATAATCGATGGAGCGTTTCAAACCGTCTTCGAGCGGCACGCTATGCTGCCAGCCAGTGATGGCGCGGAACAGCGTGTCGGAGGCGAAGTAATCGCCGATATCGATGCGCCGACGCTCGGCAGGGAATTCATGGCGCGCGAAAGTTCCGCCGCCATTTGCGGCGACCAGAAGCTCGGCAAGTTCGTCGAGACTCACCGGCCGCTCGCCGCCAAGATTGAACACCTTGCCTTTGGTTTCGGGCGTCAGCGCCGCGAGGAGAAAGGCATCGACCGCGTCGTCGACATAGGTGAAATCGCGCTTCTGCTCGCCGCCCCAGACTTCGAACGGCTTGCCTTCGAGCACCGCTTTTAGCCACACCCCGACGAAAGTCTGACGCGCATCCTTGATACGCATGCGCGGTCCATAGGTGTTGGTGAGACGCAACGCCGTCGCCTGGATGCCATACACATCGTGATAGAGGATGTGATAGGCCTCGCCCGCCATCTTGTTGACGCCGTTGACGTCGACCGGATGCAGCAGATGCCTTTCATCGACCGGCAGATAATCGGGCCGGCCATAGATCTGGCGCGTCGAAGCGAAGACTACGACCGCTTTTGGGCATACCGCGCGGCAGGCTTCGAGCAAGGTGAGCTGCGCCAGGCAATTGATCTCGAGATCGGTCACCGGGTCGTGCATCGAATCGAGATGGCTGGTCTGGCCGGCGAGGTTGAAAAGATAGTCGCAGCCCGCGAGCAGCTCGCGCATCCGGGCCGTGTCGCGGATATCGGCGATCTCTACCCGCACCCGGTCGGCGATCTCGGCGATGTTGAAGCGGTTGCCGCCGTAATTTGGCAGCAGGCTGTCGACCAGGATCACCCGGCTACCCAATGCCACGAGCTTGGCGGCCAGATTGGAGCCGATAAAGCCGAGCCCGCCGGTCACAACGACCTGCGCCCGATCGAATTTCGCTAAATTTCTTTGAGCTAGATCAACTGCCATGGCGCAATATCTGTGATTTGGATTGAGAATTAAGGTATAAGCTACCGGAATCGTGCTGCAATTTCACCGATGACCGGTCCGCTCTCTTTCAGCGGCTTGATGTGCCGCTTGCTCGCCCTGGCGGCGCTTTCGATGCTGGCGGCCTGCGCCTCGCATGTCTCGGCACCCTCTGCTCCGCCGCCGCTGAGTCGTAGCGACCAGCAATGTCTGGCCGAACTCAACCGCCTCGGCGTCCAGTATCAGGTCGAACCTCAATCGGCAACCACAAGCCATGCCTGCCTCGTCCAAAACCCGATCCGCGTCTCCGCGGCGACCATCCCCTTCAGCCGGTCGACCGTCGCCGCCTGCAATTTCGTACTGAAATTCGACGAATTCGAGCGCCAGGTGATCCGGCCGCTGGCGAAGCGCACCTTCGGCCACGACCTAAAGGAGATCGTCCATTTCGGCGCCTATAACTGCCGCCCGACCCATTCCGGCCGCGAGAGCGAGCATGCCCATGGGCTGGCGATGGACATCGCCGGATTCGAACTCACCGACGGTACCATGATCTCGGTGAAGCAGGAATGGAGCAAACGGGGTAAAGGCCGGGACTTCCTACGCGCGGTCGCCGCGCAAGCCTGTCACTATTTCAACGAAGTGCTCGACCCCGATACCGATCGCGACCATGTCGATCACATTCATATCGACCTTGGTCGCTACAAATACTGCATCCACCATAGGTGACGCGTAACGACACTGGCCCCGGATCGCGCCGCTGCGCGGCTGTCCGGGGTTGATCCGGGAACAAGCCCCGGATCAAGTCTCGAACACCGCATCGTCTTCGAAGAGCGAGACCCAGCCCGGCGCCGATGGCTCGAGCGCGATCGGCGGTGTCGGTTCGTCGTAAAGCAGCTTCGCTTCCGCCGGCGGGCCGCGCCGCGCGCCGAGCGCGCGGACAATAAGCCGCCGCCGCTGATGCGGCAGCTCGACCACGATGACGTCGCCAACGCGCACCGCGTGATGCGGCTTTACCCCGTCGCGGCCATCGATACTGACGCGTCCTTCGGCGCAAACCCGCGCGGCCAGCGAGCGCGTGCGCGCGAGCCGCGCGAACCACAGCCATTTATCGAGGCGCAGGGTCGCGGGTGACGGTGTTTCGTTTCTCATCGGGCGAAGGTCAACGCTGCTAGTTTCGCGAAAGGACTGTCGGCGCGCGGGCGATCGGTGGCGGCAAACCGTTTCTTCGCCGGGCGCGCATGGAAAGTGGTGCCGCTTTCTTCATGGATGGCGCGATAACCGAGATCGGCGAGCATCGATGCGAGATCGTGGCGCGAAGCGCTGGCGAGGCTCAGCAATTCGGGCGTCACGCCGAAAGTGCCTTGGCGCGCGAGGCGCCGCGCCACCACGGCAAGGCCTTCCACCTTATCGACGCGCAAGATGCGCGGCCCGAGCACGCGATAGCCGATAGCGCGATAAGCGTCCCCGCTGATCGCGCGATCGCGCGGCGCCGCGACGCCGCCGGGAAGCTTCGGCACCTCTTGCTTGCTGTGGATCGACCAGAGCAGCGCGGCGCCGGCCATCGCGTCGCGCTTCAGCATGCCGTCGAGATAGACCGTCTCCGTACCGAGCCGCACGCCGTGCTTGGCGAGGAGCTTGCGATCCTTGCCACTAAGTCCGGCGCATTGCGCCGCGACCGCACTCGCCGGCAGCACACCGAGCGCTTCGCAAAGCTGATAGACCAAGCCACGCGCCGCGCCATCGAATTCGGCGTGACGCAGCCGCACCAGCGGCGCGAGACAGCGGCGCTTCTCCATGCCCCAGAAGGAAGCGAGCCGGCGGCGGATCGTCTCGCGCAGCGGCGAATCGAGCGAATGGCCGGCGAAGACTTCGATCTGGGGATCGAGCGCGCTTTCGCCTGCTATCAAGCGCCCGACCACGCCGCCGCGCCATAGCAGCTTGCCCTCGGGACCGAGCGCGAATTCGTCATCGGGCGCGGCGGCAAGCTCGCTGACCCGCGCCTCGATCTCGCCGCGCAGCACGCGGTTTGCCGCGGCCAGCAAAGTTTTGCTGGCCTCTGTGTTTGGCACGGCGTCGGGCACGAAGCGGAAGCCGTCGAGCCGGCCGACCGGATGGCCTTCGACCTTCACTTCACCGGCGCGGCTCACCGAGGCGAGCAATTCGCGCGACGACGAGAGCTGCTTCACCAGGAACGCGGAGCGGCGATCGACGAAGCGCTGGGTGATGCGGTCATGCAGCGCGTCGGAGAGATGATCCTCGATCGCGCGCGCTTTCTCCTGCCAGCTCGTCGCATCGACCAGCCAATCGGAACGATGCGCGATATAGGTCCAGGTGCGGATATGCGCGATCCGCGTCATCAGCGTGTCGATATCGCCATCGGTGCGATCGAGCCGGCTCATCTGCGAGGCAACGAAATCCATCGGCAGCCGGCCGCTACGGCCGATCAGATGGCGATAGATCGAAGCGAGAAAGCGCGCATGCGTGTCGCTCATGATCTTGCGGAAGTCGGGGATCTGACAGACTTCCCACAAGAGCCGCACGGCTTCGGGATTGGTCGCCGCCGCCGCGATATCGGGCAGCTTCGCCAGCGCGGCAAGCGCCAGATGATCGTCGGCTTCGCGCGCGGGGATGAGGCCGGGATGATGCGGCTTCTCTTCGAGGCTCTTCAGCAAGCCGCCGACCGAACGATAATCGAGCCGGGCATTGCGCCAATAGAGCCGCGGCAGAGGATCGAAGCGATGATTCTCGACGGCCTCGACGATTTCTTCGTCGATGCCGGGAAGCTCGCCGGTTGTGCCGAACGTGCCGTCGCTCATATGCCGGCCGGCGCGGCCGGCGATCTGTGCGATCTCAGCCGGCGAGAGACGCCGCGGCCCGCGACCATCGAATTTGGCCAGCCGCGCGAAAGCGACATGGTCCAGATCCATGTTGAGGCCCATGCCGATCGCATCGGTCGCGACGAGGTAATCGACTTCACCGGATTGGAAGAGCCCGACCTGCGCGTTGCGCGCGCGCGGGCTCAAGGCGCCCATCACGACGGCAGTGCCGCCGCGCTGGCGACGCATCAATTCTGCGAGCGCGAAGACATCGGCAACGGCGAAAGCGACCACGGCGCTGCGCGGCGGCAAGCGAGTGATCTTCTTCGGCCCGGTATAGGACAGCGTCGAGAAGCGCGGCCGGCTGACATATTCCGCTTCCGGCACGAGGCGCTTGAGCAATGGCCGAATGGTCTCGGCGCCGAGGAACATCGTCTCGGACACACCGCGCGCATGCAGCAGCCGGTTGGTGAAGACATGTCCGCGCTCGGCATCGCCGCAGAGCTGGATTTCGTCGACCGCCAGGAAATCGACCGGCAGATCGAGCGGCATCGATTCAACGGTGCAGATCCAATAAGCCGGATGCGGCGGGACGACCTTTTCTTCGCCGGTGATGAGAGCGACGGCGCGCGCGCCTTTGAGCGCAACAACTCGGTCATAATTCTCGCGCGCCAGAAGCCGGAGCGGGAAGCCGATCATGCCCGTGCGATGGCCGAGCATGCGCTCTATGGCGAGATGGGTCTTGCCGGTGTTGGTGGGCCCTAGCACTGCCAGGACCCGCGCCGCCAGGGTGAACACTCCCATGTCCTAAATGATCGGGTGTCCCAAGACGAAACGCAAGCATGGCGAATTGTCCCGCCGCAGATGACACGGAATTCATCACGCGGATAGGACTTTTGGCCGGGCCTCACGCGTATATCTCTACGCAAGATATTTTTTGGGCCCCAAAGGAGGTCCCGCTATGACCCGAATTTCGCTTCCTTCCCTTGCGACTCGCGCGGTTTTGGCTGCCGGTATGATCGGCCTATTGGTCGCGCCGCTTCCCGCTTTGGCCCATGGCCGTGACTGGCACGATTGGCATCGTCCGCACCCGGTCTATGTTGCGCCCAATCCAGTCTATGGGCCACCGGCCTATGTTGCGCCGGCGCCGGCCTATGCCGCGTCCTACCCCGCGCCTTACGCCTATCCGGCACCTGTGATGTATCAATCCTGCAACAATGCGCTGGTCGGCGGCTTGATTGGCGCAGCGGCCGGCGGCCTCATCGGCGCCGGGGCCGGCGGTCACAGCCGCGACGGTGGCGCCGCCGCAATCATGGGCCTGATCGGCGGCGCGGCGGTCGGCACTGCGGTCGGTGCGGCCTCTTGCGACTGACGCCAACACCTAGGCGGCGGTAATCGTGCTCCGTAGACGCAGCGGGTCTTCGATGTCCCGAAAGGGCTCGAGCGACCCGCCCGTCCCGCGCACCAGAATGGTGCCGTAATTGAAGATGCGACCGCCGATACTCTGCACCACATCGATGCTTTCGACTTTGGAGCGCGCCATCTCGATCGTGTAGCGGCTGACGAGGCCGCGCTTGAAGATAAGGCGATGATCGGTGACAGCGAGCTCGGTCGTGGCGCGCTTGATCGCACCAAAGATCGCCGCGATCGCCGCCAACAAAAGAAAGAAGCCGCCGGCGATCAAGCCCGCATCCTTGAAATCCGGGCCGGCCGCATAGCCGGCCGCGACGGCGGCGACGGCGAGCCCCGCGAGGATGATCGCACGGGCATAGATCAGCCAATGCAACCGGGTGCGATAGATCAACGTCTCGCCCGGCTGCAGGACTTTCTGGACGTAACTCATCGCTCTATCCTATCACGTCACGGCCTAGCTTTTACCCTGACACCTTGCAGGATCGCCGCCGCCGCCACATATGTGCGGCGGCGCAGAAAATTCGGCCGAGAAAAAGGGAAAAGGGGTCATGGCCAGCGAGAAACGTGAATTCCAGGCGGAAGTTTCCCGCCTGCTGGAGATCGTCGCGCATTCGCTTTACAGCGAGAAGGAAATCTTCCTGCGCGAGCTTATTTCCAACGCCTCCGATGCCTGCGACAGGCTGCGCTACTTGGCTCTGACCGAGCCAGCCCTGATCCAGGGCGACACCAATTTCCGGGTCGTCATCGAGCCCGACAAGAAGAAACGCACGCTGATCGTCGCCGATAACGGCATCGGCATGAACCGGCAGGAGATGATCGACAATCTCGGCACCATTGCCCGCTCCGGCACCGCCGCCTTCGTCAAAGAGCTGTCCGGCGACAGCAAGAAGGACGTGGCGCTGATCGGCCAGTTCGGCGTCGGCTTCTATTCCGCCTTCATGGTCTCGAGCGAGGTCGAGGTCGTCTCGAAAAAGGCCGGCGAGGAAATCGCCCATCGCTGGGTCTCGAACGGCAAGGGCGAGTTCACCATCGAGGAAACGACACGCGAGAAGCGCGGCACCACGATCACCCTCCACCTCAACGAGGCGGATGAGGAATATGCCGAGCCCGACCGCATCCGCCAGATCGTCAAGAAATATTCCGATCACATCGCCCTGCCGATCGTCCTCGATCATGCCGGCAAGGAAGAGACGCTGAACGCCGCCTCGGCCCTCTGGATGCGGCCGAAGAGCGAGATCACAGCCGATCAGTAC
>Ga0157369_10003077_pt1 | contig 19926 bp, 20 predicted proteins | sample C25metaG_FD_113461 | JGI IMG/M metagenome (GOLD analysis project Ga0157369, IMG submission 113461) | Corn rhizosphere microbial communities from Kellogg Biological Station, Michigan, USA - C2-5 metaG | ecosystem: Host-associated > Plants > Roots > Rhizosphere > Soil | place: USA: Michigan...
CGATGGCAAAGCGCGCGTCCATTCCGGCTTGGTAGGCTGGGTTCTGAACCGAATTCACCGCTACTCCAAGGTGCCGGGGTTGCTGACCATTCTACCCGGGATCACGGGGTTGTGCAGCCCGGACGTCGCGTCAGGAGTGTGACCGAAACGGGGCGGAAGCGCGCTGGTGCGGCTCACGAATGCGCAAAGATGTCCTCGGTGTCCCAGCCCTGCAGATCGAGCTTTGCCCGCGTCGGCAGAAATTCGAAGCAGGCTTGCGCCAGCGCCAGGCGGCCCTCGCGCGCCAGCATGGCATCGAGGCGTTCGCGAAGAGCGTGCAGATGCAGCACGTCGGAGGCCGCGTAAGCCAGCTGCGCCTCGCTCAGGGTCTGCGAGCCCCAGTCGCTCGATTGCTGCTGCTTCGACAGATCGATGTTGAGCACCTCGCGCACCAGATCCTTCAGGCCATGGCGGTCGGTATAGGTGCGGCAGAGCCGCGAGGCGATCTTGGTGCAGTACACCGGCTGCGGCATCACGCCGAACGCGTTGTAGAGCGCGGCGAGATCGAACCGGGCGAAATGAAAGATCTTTGTGATTTTCGGATTGGCCAGTAACGCCTTCAGGTTCGGCGCGTCGGCGTGATCCTTCGGGATCTGCACCACGTCGGCGCTGCCGTCGCCGTTCGACATCTGCACCACGCAGAGCCGGTCGCGATGCGGATGCAGCCCCATGGTCTCGGTATCGATCGCCACGGAATCGGTGTAGCGGGACAGATCGGGCAGATCGCCGCGATGCAGGCGTACGGTCATGATGTTTTACAAACCTCGTCGAATCGATGCCGACCAAACTACCGCTCAAAGCCCAAAGAGGCGAGCGGTCGGTATACCTTGGATAGCGACGGGAGGGCATCCAGGAATGTGTGGTGCCCAGGAAAGGACTCGAACCTTCACGGCCGTTAAGCCACTGGCACCTGAAGCCAGCGCGTCTACCAATTCCGCCACCTGGGCCCGGGCCGGTTAGTACGGATCGGTCGCGCGCTTGTCAAATTGGCCAACTGCGAGCCCAATGCACTGTACAGCGCCGACGTGTTGGCGTATCGCGAAACCGTTAAATACCACCACGATCTCTCGAATTTGACCCCAGGAAATTGACCCCATGGCATCGAATCTGGACACGCTGGTCACGGTTTTCGGCGGATCGGGTTTTCTGGGGCGAAACGTGGTCCGCGCGCTCGCCAGGCGCGATTACCGCATCCGGGTCGCGGTGCGGCGGCCGGAACTGGCCGGGCATTTGCAGCCGCTCGGCAAGGTCGGCCAGATTCACGCGGTGCAGGCGAACTTGCGCTATCCGGCTTCCGTCGAGGCCGCGATGCGCGGCTCCCACGCCGCCATCAATCTGGTCGGCATTCTGGCCGAGAGCGGCCCCCAGACGTTTGATGCGGTGCAGAGCCTGGGCGCCGGCGCGGTGGCGAAGGCGGCAGCGGCCATCGGCGCGCGCATGGTGCACGTGTCGGCGATCGGCGCCGACGACAATTCGCCGTCGCGTTACGCTCGCGCCAAGGCCGCGGGCGAAAAGGCGGTGCTGTCGGCCGTGCCTTCGGCCACCATCCTGCGGCCTTCGGTGGTGTTCGGGCCCGAGGATCAATTCACCAACCGCTTCGCGTCGCTGGCATGGATATCGCCGGTGCTGCCGCTGATCGGCGGCGGCCTGACAAGACTGCAGCCGGTCTATGTCGGCGATGTCGCGACCGCGGTCGCCGACGCCGTCGACGGCAAGACAAAAGCGGGCGCGACCTATGAGCTCGGCGGCCCCGAAGTGCTGACGATGCGCGAGATCATCGAAATCATTCTCGCCACCATCGAACGCCGGCGCATGCTGGTTTCGCTGCCGTTTGGCTTGGCGAAATTGCAGGCGCTGTTGCTGCAGTTTGCGCCGGGGCCGCTCAAGCTGACGCCGGACCAGGTGGTGCTTTTGCGTAGCGACAATGTGGTGTCGCAGGCGGCGAAGGCCGCGGGATTGACCCTGGAAGGGTTAGGAATTGTAGCGGATTCGCTCGAAGCGATCGCGCCGCAATACCTCTGGCGCTTCCGCAAGACCGGACAGTTCTCACACAACGGAACATGACCTTCTGCCTCGTCTTCCCGGCCAGAATCCGTAGGGTGGCAAAAGCGCCTTGCGCCGTGCCCACCATAGCGATCTCACATTGATGCCAGATGGTGGGCACGCTTCGCTTTGCCTACCCTACAATTCCCGCGTTCTCGGGGACGACCCGAAGGGAAATCTCACTTTCCCATCGCCAGCGCGATCAGGCCGAGAGTGCCGACGATGACGCGCCACCAGGCGAACAGCGTGAAGCCGTGGCGGGTCACGTAATTCAAAAACGTTTTCACCACGACGATCGCGGTGACGAATGACACCACGAAGCCGATCGCGATGATTCCGGCGTGATCGGTCGTCATGTCGGCGCGGTTCTTGTAGAGGTCGTAGGCGAACGCGCCGACCATGGTCGGGATCGCCAGGAAGAACGAGAATTCCGCCGAAGCGCGCTTGTCGGCCCCGAGCAGCATCGCCGCCACGATGCTGGCGCCGGAGCGTGACACGCCGGGAACCATCGCAAGGCACTGCGCGAAACCGATCGCCAGATACATCGGCAGCGGGAATGTCGTGGCATCGTGTTCATGGGGCTTGAGATCGAGCTGATCGACCCACAGCAGAATCGCGCCGCCGACGATCAGCGAAAAGCACACCACCCACGGATTGAACAAATAGGCCTTGATGTATCCGCCGGCGGCGGCGCCGATCACCGCCGCAGGCAAAAACGCCACCAGCACGCCGATTACGAACCGCCTGTCATCGGGATTGGAGAACATTCCGAGCGCGATCCGCCACAATTTGACAAAATAGATGGCGACAATCGCCAGAATCGCGCCAAGCTGAATCAGCACCGCAAAGCTCTTCCAGAAATTACCCTCGCCGAGATCGAAAAATCGTTCCGCCAACAACAGATGGCCCGTCGAGGACACCGGAAGGAATTCCGTAACGCCCTCGACGATACCGAGAATCACCGCCCTCAACGCATCCGACATCATGACCTGGTGCCCCGTTTCCGAAGTTCGTGATCCATTGCGGCACCCCCTGACACGACGGCGGCACCAGGCCGTTATGATCGATATCGACCGAAAAGCCGCGTTCTTCTCGCCTATTCGCCTGCCTGCCGCAACGTGAAAAATATCAAATGCGGGTTGCCTGAATCGCGCGCTTCGGTAGTTTGGCGCCGCCTCCGCCGGTGAGGGCTTCACGTTAATCACCGCAAAATGATCAAGGGCTTCATGTTCACGCTGTTTCATCATCCGTTCTGTCCGCATTCGCGCTTCATCCGCCTGGCACTGGGGGAACACGGCCTCGATCTGCGGCTGGTGGAAGAACGGGCCTGGGAGCGGCGCGAGGCGTTTCTGGCGCTCAATCCCGCGGCCACCACGCCGGTGCTGATAGCAGAGGGCCAGTCGGCGATACCCGGCGCCGGAATCATCGCCGAGTACCTCGACGAAACCTACGGCGCTGGCCTGGGCGAACGGCGGCTGCTGCCGACGGCGCGCGCCGAGCGCGTCGAAGTGCGCCGGCTGATGGCGTGGTTCAACGATAAATTCTTCGAGGAGGCCTCCAATCCGCTGGTCACCGAGCGCATCTACAAGCGTTTCATGAGCGAGGATGACGGCGGCGGCGCGCCGGCGGCGGACGTGATCCGCGCGGCGAAGGCAAATGTGCGCTATCATCTGGCCTATATCGGCTGGCTGGCGCGGACGCGGAATTTTCTGGCCGGCGACCGGCTGACCTATGCGGATCTCGCCGCCGCGGCGCATCTTTCGGCGATCGATTATCTGGGCGACGTGCCATGGATCGAGGACGACGCGGCAAAGGCATGGTACGCGCGGGTGAAATCCCGCCCGTCGTTCCGCCCGCTGCTGAGCGAGTGGCTGGCGGGCGTGCCCGCGTCGCGCACCTACGTGGATCTCGACTTCTGAACGCAACCCTCACGCTCTCTGCTGCCGAACTGAAGGCCGCGCTGGCTCGCGAAGCGCGCACGCTCGGGTTCGATTGCGTGGGCGTTACCGATCCCGATGCGATCGCGGATGCGGCAAGGCATTTCCACGCTTTCCTCGCCGCCGGCGAGCATGGCGAGATGGATTGGCTTGCGGCTCATCCGGAACGCCGCGCCGATCCGCGCGTGCTGTGGGCGGGCGTGCGTTCGGTGATCATGCTGGGTGTCAATTACGGGCCGGATGAAAATCCGCTGGCTATCCTGCAGCAGCGGACACGCGGCGCGATCTCGGTCTATGCGCAGGGCGACGATTATCACGACCTGATCAAGAAACGGCTGAAGGCGCTGGCGCGATGGTTGGTCGCCACCGCGGGCGGCGAGGTCAAGGTGTTCGTCGACACCGCCGCGGTGATGGAAAAACCGCTGGCGCAGGCGGCGAGGTTGGGCTGGCAGGGCAAGCACACCAACCTGGTCTCGCGCGAATTCGGCTCATGGCTGTTTCTCGGCGCGATCTTCACCACCTCGGACCTGCCGCGCGAGCAGGCCGATACCGACCATTGCGGCTCATGTCAGGCCTGCCTCGATATCTGCCCGACCGCGGCATTTCCCGCGCCCTACAGGCTCGATGCAAGGCGCTGCATTTCCTATCTCACCATCGAGAACAAAGGTCCTATCCCGCACGAATTCCGCAAAGCCATCGGCAACCGTATCTATGGCTGCGACGATTGCCTGGCCGTGTGCCCGTGGAACAAATTCGCGCAGGCCGGGCGCGAAACGAAACTCGCCGCGCGCGATGAATTGCGCGCGCCATCGCTTGCCGATCTCGCCGATCTCGACGATGCGGCGTTTCGCGCGCGATTTACAAAGTCGCCGGTCAAGCGCATCGGCCGCGACCGCTTCATCCGCAATGTGCTGATCGCGGTCGGCAACTCCGGTGACGGAGCCCTGGCCGTAAAAGCAAAACGCCTGTTGGATGACCAAAGCCCGCTGGTTCGGGGCGCCGCGGTGTGGGCGCTGTCGCAATTGATGGGGCGGGAGGAGTTTGAGATGCTTGCGGCGGATGCAATCTGCACGGAGTCCGATGAAACCGTGCGCGCGGAGTGGATCGCAAGTAACGTTGAGGATCAGGCGTCCTAAACCGCCGTCATGCCCGCGAAGGCGCGCATCCAGTATTCGAGCGCGCTCCCGAGATGGGCCGAGACGTCACGGCGTACTGGATCGTCCGCTGGAACTTGTCATCAGGCTCGCCAGGGCGTGGACCCATAAATTCAGAGTAGTCGGCGGACGTCCGCTTTGGTGTGCGCATTCCGGACACAGGTCGGACATCGTGTGAGGCCCGAAAAGTGCCAATTAGCGACAATTCGCATCGCAGCAAACAGCAGCTTATTCGATCACTTCGTTGGCGAAAGCCAGCAATGTAGGCGGAATCGTGAGCCCGAGCGCCTTTGCGGTCTTCATGTTGATCACCAGCTCGAACCTGGTCGCCTGCTCGACCGGCAAATCAGCAGGTTTGGCGCCCTTCAGTATTTTGTCGATGTAGGTAGCGGCGAGCCGAGTGAACTCGATGTAGTTTGGCGAGTAGCTCATGAGACCGCCGGCGACCACACTCGCCTTGTACCCGAACATGCTCGGCAAGCGGTGCTTCATTGCCAGCTCGGCCAGTAGCATGGGCGCAGCACGGCCGCGACCGGTGAGCGACGATGCCACGACAAAAATGGCGTCTTTTTTACGTGCGGCGCGGCTTGCATCAGCATCTCCAGTGCCTTGCCGGTGAACTCCGTTTGTAGCGCCGCCAACCCTGTAATGTTGCCGCCGGGTCGCGCGAGGCTCGACACATGCCCGATGCCGACGGGATCAAGATGAGTGGAGAACACGATTGGGATGGTCGTGGTCGCCTGTCGGGCGACCTCGACCTCGGTTGAAGACGTCGCGAAGATGACGTCGACATTCTCGCGCACCAGCTCGGCCGCAAGCTCGCGCAGTTTGTCCACCACTTCTGCCCAGCGGAAGTCGATGACAATGTTCTTGCCCTCGAGATAGCCAAGATCGCGAAGGCCGGCCCGCAGTGCCTCCACCCGGTCCGCGGTTGCGGCAGCAGTCCCAAAACCTAGAAATCCAATGCGCGCTGGCCGCTGTGCCTGGGCGGCGACCGGTCTCGCGAGAGCCGCGCCGCCAATAAGCATGATGAAATCGCGCCGCTCCATTGAAGCCCCGCAGGAAACGCCTCATCGATGTCGAAAGCTTAGCACTCTGCGAGGGAGCAGCGACTGAGAAAGAACAAACAATTGGCCCATGACGCCGCGACCCAATGTCCGGCTGGGTCATTCGCGTCGATTTCGTTTAGGAGGTAATCTCGGAAATACCGGTTGTTCGGTTTTGGCGGTGGCGTGCTAATGAGTCCGCGCCCTAAAAGCGAGACCCGGCGGTGAACGATGACGAGGGTTGCCACCCTTGATTTCGGCGCGCAAATTCCGTCATGGTCATCAGCCCATGACAAATCAGCCCTTCTTCACCAAAGACCGCGACGCCTACATTCCCACCGATGCCGCGCGCGGACCATGGGACCCGAATTCGCTGCACGGCCGCGTCATCATCGGGCTGCTGGCGTTCGCGATCGAACAGCGCCACGGCGCCGACGATTTCGTGCCGGCGCGGCTGACGGTGGACATGTTTCGGCTGCCGAGCCTGGCGCCGATCGAGGTCAAAACCAGGCTCGTCCGCGATGGCCTTCGCATCAAGGTGGTCGAAGCCGATTTTTTCAGCGGCGGCGTCAACATGGCGCGCGCGTCCTGCCAATTGCTGCGGAAGACGGAAAACCCGCAGGGCCGGGTCTGGTCGCCGCCGAACTGGGACGTGCCTGCGCCGGCGGACATCGCGGTCCCAGAAGATCCGCGGCTCGGCATGAACGGCAAATGGAGCACCCGCCCGATAACAGGCGCGATGGGCACGGTCGGCCCGCGACGGCTGTGGATGAGCGAGGTGCGCGACCTCGTCGCGGGCGCGCCGCTGACGCCGTTCGTCCGCGTGGCGGTGGCCGCCGATTTCGCCAGCCCGTTCGCCAATGCCGGCGACCAGGGTCTTGGCTATATCAACAGCGACGTCACATTGTACCTGCACCGCCTGCCGGTGAAGGAATGGATCGGCTTCGAGGTGGTGAACCATCACGCCGCCGACGGCATCGCGATCGGTGAATGCTTTCTGTACGACCAGCAGGGCGCGCTGGGGACTTCCACGGTCGCAGCCCTGGCGCAGCGCAAGCCAATGCCACCGCCGCCGTCCCCCTAAATCGTCATGCCCGCGAAGGCGGGCATCCGGTATCCCGAAGCGTCCAGAATGAATCGAGGCGTCGCGGCGTACTGGATGGAACGACCATTCCACGCATCGCAAAAAGCCTCACCCCATCTCTGCCACCGCGGCGATGATACGCGCGATGTCCTGCGGCCGCGACAGGCGGTGATCGCCGTCCTGGATCACGGTCAGCACCACGTCGTCGCTGGGCAGCCGATGCGCCAGCGCGAACGCATGCTTCCACGGCACGTCCGGATCCTGTGCGCCCTGCAGGATACGAACCGGACACCCCACCTCGATGGCGCTGCCGAGCAACAGATGGTTGCGGCCCTCCTCGATCAGCGTGCGGGTGATCGGATAGGGCTCGCCATATTGCGAGGGCCGCAACCACACGCCTTTGGCCTCGATCTCCTGGCGGATTTCCGGCGAAAAACCGTTCCACATCAGCGCTTCGGTGAAATCCGGCGCCGGTGCGATCAGCACCAGCCCGGCCAGCGACGCGCGGGCTCCCTCGCGCCTCGCCAATTCACGCGCCAGCAACAGCGCAATCCAGCCGCCCATCGATGAGCCGATCACGACCTGCGGGCCGGCGCAGAACTGCTCGAACACCGCGAGGCTTTCTTGCAGCCAGCGCCCGACGGTGCCGTCGATGAGCGCGCCGCCGGATTCGCCGTGGCCGGAATAATCGAACCGGACGCAGGCACGATTGTGCTCGGCGGCCCACGCCTCCAGCGCCAGCGCCTTGGTGCCCTGCATGTCCGAATTGAAACCGCCCAGCCAGAACAACCCGGGCCCGCCGCCGGCGCGGGCGCGGACGGCGATGCTGCGCGCCGCGCTATCCTTGCCGACTACGATAAAGGCCGGTTGCTGCCCGGATGCCGCGGAATTGGTCATCGATCGTTACTCTGGTTGGCTGCTGTTTGATGGAGCACACACGATCCGTCAACGGACGCCAATACCGCTCTTTAAGGCTTCGCAGAGCTTGCGGAACAAAAGCTCGCACTCTATCTGGCTGATTTGAACGATACCGTCGTGTCGGCGTTAGCCAGCGTGACCAAAATGTCTCGGATTTGAAGGTTTTGGCGCGCGGGTGGGCGAGTTTGCTTGCCCGCTGAGCCTTATTCCTTCAAACTATCGCCTTCGTTCACAACTTTGGAGAGTCACCCATTCGCCGTCCCAACAGAGCCCCGCCCGCTGCCACCAAAGACGGGCCGCGCACCAACGATGAAATCCGCAATGCACAGGTTCAGCTGATCGATCAGAACGGCACGAACCACGGCACGGTCGAAACCGCAGCCGCCGTAAAGATGGCCCTCGAAGCCGGCATGGATCTCGTCGAGATTTCACCGAACAACAATCCTCCCGTTTGCAAGATCATGGACTACGGGAAGTTCAAATATTCGGCGCAGAAAAAGGCCGCCGAAGCCCGCAAGAAACAGAAGGTCGTCGAAATCAAGGAGATCAAGCTGCGGCCGATGATCGACGATCACGATTACGACGTGAAGATGCGCGCGATGCAGCGGTTCTTCGAGGAGGGCGACAAGGTCAAGGTCACCTTGCGCTATCGCGGCCGCGAAATGGCGCATCAGGAAATCGGCACCAGGCTCCTGGACAAGGTCAAGAGCGACGTCGCGGAGATCGCCAAGGTCGAGCAGGACGCGCGTTTCGAAGGCCGTCAGGTGGTGATGGTGCTGGCACCGCGCTGATTCGTATCGCACATCGCATTAGTCAATTTAGTCGGAATGAAACCGGCCCGTCAGACCATCTGGCGGGCCGGTTTCTTGGCGACAACCGGCGTGCCCCGGATGCTGCGCAAGCGCGCCGCTGCTGAGCCGGGGTCCATAACGAAGGCGGCTTTCTGTATTGGTGTCCGGCTCTGCGGGGCAGCGTGAAGGACGCTGCACCGCGCCCGGGACACGAGAGTTCCTACCCCCGCGCGGCTTGCCAGGTGCCGCTGCAGCGGTCGCCCAAGATGATCCCGCTCCATCGGCCTGCCCCCGAATTGCCGACGAGCCGGCCGCTACCGCTGGCCACCGACAGACCGACCGATATTCTGACAGACACAGCGCCGCCGCGGCCGATGCCACCCGTAACCTTACCCCCTCCGACAGAAGAAACGCGCCTACCGGACACAGCGAAAGGGGCGCTGTTGGTCGCGCTGCAGTTACCGGCCCGGGTGACGAAGACCACGTTCCAGACGCCGTCATAGGCTCCCGCCCTCACGGTTCTGGCCTGCCTTGCGTCGGCGGTAGGCGGCGCGCCCGCGATTGTCGCGACAATCCCGGCGGCAAGTATCCATCGCAAGGCGCGCGTTCGCGTGAACCCGGCAAAAAAGGCAATGCGTCGGGTTGATATTGTCATTTTATTCCTACTCGCCGGATGGCGTCAGGTGATCTGTCGAACCATATGGTTCCACGGTTCATCGTTGCCAATCCGCGCTCACTCTGCCATAAGCCCAAACTTCATCGCCCGGCTGATCAAGGGCTGCCGTGGCGATGTCCCTGCTGGTCGTTTTCGCTTAGGAAATAACCCAGCACTTTCAACGCTCTAACGAGCATTTTGGCCGGCCGAACGCCTTCACGGGCGCTTTCGTGTTGCGGCAACAGGAGAGCCAAATGCCCAAGCTGAAGACCAAGTCAGGCGCCAAAAAGCGCTTCAAGGTGACTGCCACCGGCAAAGTGATGGCCGCCCAGCGCGGCAAGCGCCACGGCATGATCAAGCGGACGAAGAAGCAGATTCGTCAGCTCCGCGGCACCCGCGTGCTGTTCAAGACCGATGGCGACAACATCAAGAAATATTTCTTGCCGCACGCCTGATCGGCCTCGCGGTCGCATTTAGCCGAGCCGCGTTCGCGCGGCGATCCGTCACCCATTTCCATCTGAAGGAGACCCGTCATGTCTCGCGTCAAACGCGGTGTGACCTCTCACGCCAAGCACAAGAAAGTCTACAAGGCCGCCAAGGGTTTTTACGGCCGCCGCAAGAACACCATCCGCGCCGCCAAGGCCGCGGTCGAAAAGGCCGGGCAGTACGCCTTCCGCGACCGCAAGCGCAAGAAGCGCACCTTCCGCGCGCTGTGGATCCAGCGCCTCAATGCCGCGGTGCGCCCGTTCGGCATGACCTACAGCGTGTTTATCAACGGCCTTTCCAAGTCGGGCATCACCGTGGACCGCAAGGTGCTGTCGGATCTCGCCATCCACGAGCCGGCGGCGTTCCAGGCAATCGCTGAAAAGGCCAAGGCCGCGCTGGCGGCGTAAGTTCGAAAATCGCTTGCTGCGTCTTGCAACTCCGGTGTCATGCGCCCCGCGACAGCGGGGCATCCAGTAACCACCGACCAAAATGTTTGACCCCGGGGGTTACTGGATCATCCGCTTATGCGGATGATGACGGCCTCGTGTGCTGGAATGCGAGCGCGCTCCCATCAGGTGACCGCCGCCATGTCCGATCTCGTGACGCTTGAACAAACCATCCTTGGCCAGATCGCCGCCGCCAGCGACGAAGCCGCGCTGGAAGCCGTGCGCGTCGCAGCGCTGGGCAAGAAAGGCTCGATCTCCGCGCTACTCTCCACGCTCGGCAAAATGTCGCCGGACGAACGCAAGACGCAAGGTGCCGCGATCAATCTTGCCAAGGACAAGGTCAACCACGCGCTGACCGCGCGGCGCGACGTCCTGAAATCCGCGGCCCTCGACGCGCGGCTCGCCTCCGAGACCGTCGACGTCACCCTGCCGCTGCGCGAGACCCCTGCCGAGCAGGGCCGGATTCATCCGCTCAGCCAGGTGATGGACGAACTCACGGCGATTTTCGCCGACATGGGATTTTCCATCGCCGAAGGGCCGGATATCGAAACCGACGACTACAACTTCACAAAACTGAATTTCCCCGAGGGCCATCCGGCGCGGGAAATGCACGACACGTTCTTCTTCAATCCGAAGCCGGATGGCTCGCGCATGCTGTTGCGCACCCACACCTCGCCGGTGCAGGTCCGCACCATGCTGACCGAGAGGCCGCCGATCCGTGTCATCTGCCCGGGCCGCACCTATCGCATCGATTCCGATGCCACCCACACGCCGCAATTTCACCAGGTCGAGGGCCTTGTCATCGACAAGGGCTCGCATATCGGCCACCTCAAATGGATCCTGCACGAATTCTGCAAGGCGTTCTTCGAGGTCGATCACATCAACATGCGATTCCGGCCGTCGTTCTTTCCGTTCACCGAGCCGTCGCTCGAGGTCGACATCCAGTGCCGGCGCGACAAGGGCGAAATCCGCTTCGGCGAAGGCGAGGACTGGCTGGAGATTCTCGGCTGCGGCATGGTGCATCCAAATGTGCTGCGCGCCTGCGGTATCGATCCCGACGTCTATCAGGGTTTTGCCTGGGGCATGGGCATCGACCGCATCGCGATGCTGAAATACGGCATGTCCGATCTGCGCCAGTTGTTCGAGAGCGACGTGCGCTGGCTCGATCATTACGGCTTCAAGCCACTCGACCTCCCGACCCTGGCGGGAGGATTGAGTTCGTGAAATTCACGCTTTCCTGGCTGAAGGAACATCTCGACACTGACGAGCCCGTTGAAAAACTCGCCGACAAGCTCACCATGATCGGGCTTGAGGTGGAGAATATCGACGACAAGGCGAAAGCGCTGGCGCCGTTCACCATCGCGCGCGTGATCTCCGCCGAGCAGCACCCCAACGCGGATCGTTTAAGGGTCTGCATGGTCGACACCGGCGATGGCGGGGCACCGGTGCAGGTCGTCTGTGGCGCACCGAACGCGCGCGCCGGCCTCGTCGGCGTGTTCTCGGCCCCCGGCACCTTCATTCCCGGCAAGAACATCACGCTCGGCGTCGGCACCATCAGGGGCGTCGAGAGCCGCGGCATGCTGTGCTCGGAGGCCGAGCTGCAGCTGTCGGAAAATCACGACGGCATCATGGAGCTGCCGGCCGACGCGCCGATCGGCGCGGCTTACGCCGAGTGGGCCGGGCTCGGCGATCCCGTGCTCGAAATCAACCTGACGCCGAACCGGCCGGACTGCACCGGCGTGCACGGCATCGCCCGCGACCTTGCCGCCGCCGACATGGGCAAGTTCAGGGATCCGGCGATACGCCCGATCAAGGGCGAATTCCCCTGCCCGGTGAAGGTCACGATCGCGGACGCGACGCTGTGTCCGGGTTTTGCCTTGCGCCTGGTGCGGGGCGTCAAGAATGGCCCGTCGCCGGAATGGCTGCAGAAGCGTCTGACCTCGATCGGCCTGCGGCCGATCAATGCGCTGGTCGATATCACCAACTTCATGACCTACGACCGCGCCCGGCCGCTGCATGTGTTCGACGCCGCGAAAGTGAGCGGCAATCTCACCGTGCGCCGCGCCCGCGATGGCGAGACGCTGCTGGCGCTCGACGGCCGCACCTACAGCCTCGACAGCGGCGTTTGCGTGATCGCCGACGATCACGGCGTCGAATCGCTCGCGGGCATCATGGGCGGCGAAGCCTCCGGCTGTTCCGAACAAACCACTGACGTGCTGATCGAATCGGCGCTGTGGAACGAGATCAATATCGCGCAGACCGGCCGCAAGTTCGGCATCAATTCGGATGCGCGCTACCGTTTCGAGCGCGGCGTTGACCCCGCCTTCATGGTGCCAGGGCTCGAGATGGCGACCAAACTGGTCATGGATATCTGCGGCGGCACGCCTTCCGAAAACGTCGTGGTCGGCAATGCTTTTGGCGAGGATCGCGTGATCGATTTTCCCCTGACCGAAGTCAAGCGGCTCGCCGGGATCGACGTGCCGCTTGCGGAGATGAAGCGAATCCTTGGCCATCTTGGCTTCATGATGGCCGGCAGCGGCCCGGCGGTGAAGGTCGCGGTGCCCTCCTGGCGCACGGACGTGCACGGCAAAGCCGATATCGTCGAGGAGATCGTGCGCATTGTCGGCGTCGACAAGGTGGCGATGACGCCGTTCGAGCGTGGCGACGCGCCGCGCAAGCCGATCCTCACCGCCATCCAGCTGCGCACCCGCCGCGCCAAGCGCGCGCTTGCCGCGCGCGGCCTGGTCGAGGCGGTGACGTGGTCGTTTATTGCAAAGCCAGCGGCCGAATTGTTCGGTGGCGGGCAAGGCGAACTCGCGCTCGCCAATCCGATTGCGTCCGACCTCTCCGACATGCGGCCGAGCCTGCTGCCGGGTCTGGTCGCGGCGGCACAGGCGAATTCTGATCGCGGTTTTCCGGATGTGGCGCTGTTCGAAGCAGGCCAAATCTTCAGGGGCGACCGGCCGGAGGACCAACTGATCGCGGCGGCAGGGGTTCGCCACGGCTTTGCGTCCTCAAAAGGCATCGGGCGGCACTGGTCCGGTTCGGCGACGGCCGACGCATTCGACGCCAAGGCCGATGCGTTTGCGGTGCTGTCAGCCGCAGGCGCGCCGATGCAGGCGCTGCAGGTCGTGCCCGGCGGGCCTGACTGGCTGCATCCGGGACGTTCCGGCACCATCCAGATCGGCCCGCAAAACGTGCTGGGGTATTTCGGCGAATTGCATCCGCGCGCGCTGGACATGCTGCGCGCCGACGGCCCGATGATCGCGTTCGAGGTGATCCTCGATCGCATTCCCGACGCCAAACAGAAGCCGACCCGCGCCAAGCCGGTGCTTGAACTCTCGCCGTTCCAGCCGGTGTCGCGCGACTTTGCTTTCATCGTTGACCGCAGCGTCAAGGCCGGCGACATCGTGCGCGCAGCCCAGGGCGTCGACAGGAAGCTGATCACCGATGTGACCGTGTTCGACGTCTACGAAGGCAAGGGCATCGACGACGGCAAGAAGTCGATCGCGATTGCCGTCACGATCCAGCCGCGCGAAAAAACCCTGACCGATCCGGAGATCGAGGCGGTGGCCGCGAAGATCGTGACTGAAGTAACGAAGAAGACCGGCGGCGTACTGCGCGGATGAGCCTCATTGGCCTCATCCCCGCCGATGTCAGCGTCAATATCGCCATCGCCATCTGCGCCATTGCTTTCGTGTCGGGAACGGCGCGCGGATTTTCCGGCTTCGGCTCCGCGCTGATTTTCATGCCGCTGGCGAGCAGCATGGCCGCGCCCCGCCTGGTCGCGGCGCTGCTGCTCATCATCGATTTCGTCGCCGCGACACCGCTGATTCCGAATGCGTGGAAGCATGCGGACCGCAAGGCCACCGCGGTCATGGTATCGGGCGCCTTGATCGGGGTCCCGATCGGAACCTGGTTCCTCAGCCGGCTCGATCCGGTGACGACACGATGGATCATCTCCGCTTTCGTGTTCGCGCTGCTGATGCTGCTGCTATCGGGCTGGCGCTATCGGGGCAGAGACTACGCTCCGATTTCCATCGGCATCGGCGGACTGTCCGGCTTTTGCAGCGGCCTGGCACAGACCGGCGGGCCGCCCATCGTAGGCTATTGGCTCGGCCGGCCGATCACGTCAGTGATTGCGCGCGCCAACATCCTGTTGTTTTTTGCGGCTTCCGACTTCTTTTCTGCCGTGAGCTATGCGTTGACCGGGCTCATCACCGCCGACGCGGTACGATTTTCGCTCCTGATCGGTCCGGTCTACGGCATCGGCGTCTGGTTCGGCGCGGCGCTGTTCGGCCGCGCCAGCGAAAGGCTGTTCCGCCTCATCTGCTATGTCTTGATCGCGACTGCGCTCATCATCGGCTTGCCTGCGCTTGATGAAGTGCTGCGCTAGAGGCTTGCACGGCGCGCGTGGATGCACTGGCACCGCGGATGTAGGGCTTCCGTCTTATCTCTCGTCTTGAACGAGAAGATCGAGCGGCACGTCCAGCGCATTGGCGATGAGGCGAAGCGCTGCCGCGGTACCCCTTCGCCGGCCATTCTCAATGTCCGAAATATAGCCCTGGCTGAGATTTGTCTTATGCGACAGATACATTTGGGTCATGCCCCCGGGCCATTCCCGCTCGCGCCATTCGCGCAGAACGCGCACCGGATTCTCACCGTTGGCCATGCGATCGACGATGTCTTTCGGCAGCAACGGGCCGCCACGGGCAATTTCCTTGCGGGCCCGCGCGACAATACGCGCGGTGCCCGCATCCTCTTCAACTTCGGAAGCCTTGGCGACCAGAAGCTCGTAGTCTTTTCTCGGAAGGATTGCGACTTCGCCACGTGGCGTCTTCTGAAATCGAACACTCATGACGTCCTCTCAGTCATATATCTCTCGCCGATGTCCTACCGCAGCCACAACGATTGTTGCTTGATCTTCATACAAGATCACCCGCCAATCGCCGCCGCGAAGCCGTGACCCCTCGCGCCCTTTGAGGCGCTTCACATCGCCATGCCCGGTAGTCGCAAATTCCGTTAACCGCCTGTCGATCCGACGGCGCACATCGGGAGACAGTTTCGCCCACTGACGCGCGCTCGTGGCGGTGAAGGCGATCGATTTCATGCGAAAATATCGCATATCGCGATATTAATGTCAAGATTGCAGAGGCTTGCGCGGCGCGCGGATGCGGCGCTAGGCTAATCTCAACTGACAAAAAACTCTACGGGAGAACGCCATGATCGACCGCCGCGATATGCTGAAGCTCGCGCTGGGCAGCGCCGCGGCACTCGCCTCGCCCGCGCTGGCGCAATCCCCCGCAAAAGCCCGCACGCGGATGGTGTTTCTGGGCACCAAGGGCGGACCGCGCGTTGGCATAGGCGCCTCCAATCCCGCCAATCTCGTTGTCGTGAACGATACGCCCTTCGTGATCGATTGCGGCATGGGCGTCAGCCGTCAACTGGTGGCGGCCGGCGTGCCGATCCCGTCGGTGAAGTATATTTTCATCAGCCACCACCATTCCGATCATAATCTGGAATACGGCAATCTGTTCTACAACGCCTGGGCCGCCGGCCTGTCGACGCCGATCCAGTCGTTCGGCCCCAAGGGCATCGAGGCGATGACCAAAACCTATTGGGAACTGAACAAGCTTGATGTCGAGACCCGGATCGAGGACGAAGGCCGCCCCGATCCGCGCAAGCTCTTGATCGCCAGGGACATCACCGAGGACGGCGTGGTGCTGCAGACATCTGACGTTAAAGTGACGGCGTTCCGCACGCCGCATCCGCCGATCACGGACAATTTCGCCTACAAGTTCGAGACGCCGGACGGCACCATCGTGTTCTCCAGCGACACCAATTATAATCCGAAGCTTGCGGAATTCGCCAAAGGCGCCGACGTGCTGGTGCACGAATGCCTTTACCTGCCCGCGGTCGACCGCCTCGTGCTCAAAACCAAAAACGGTGCGACGCTGAAGAAACATCTGCTGGAGAGCCACACCAGCACTGAGGACGTCGGCCGCATCGCCGCTGCCGCCGGCGTGAAGGTGTTGGTACTCAGCCATTTCGTACCCGGCGACGATCCTGATGTTACCGACGACAACTGGACCGAGGACGTGAAAAAGAATTTTTCCGGCCGGATCATTGTTGCCAAGGACCTGATGCAACTGGCGCTGCCGGTGTAGAGTCTGAACCAACTCAAGCGTCGTCCCGGCCAAGCGAAGCGCGAGCCGGGATCCATAACCACGGGGTCTATTGCCGCAGAAGGCCTCTGAACTGGCGCCAAAACGAGAGTACACGGCGTATGGATCCCGGCTTGCGCTCGCTTCGCTCGCTTGCCCGGACGACCTTGGAATTATTGCCTCATCACCAGATCGCAATAGCCGTAACCATCGCGCTCGACGCGCTCGCCGCACGTAACCGGAATCCGGCGGGAAAAGATCGGCCCCGCCACCACGCAAGTATGAAACTCGCCGTTCTCGCCGCAAGGGTCGACGCCGTCAGGCAAATCGGCCAGCAGTCCCGAATCGAATTTGCGTCCCGCGAATTGCGCCGGCAGTTTTTTCAAATCGACGGTCGCGAGATAGGCTTCCATCCCGCTTGCGATCATCGCATGCGCCAGCGGCAAGGTCGGCCTTAGCCACAGCGGAAACACCGGTGTGATGCCGGTGCCGCCGAGCTTCTGCTCCCGGTAAGCCTTGATATCGGCCAGGAACAGATCGCCGAAGATGATGTGGGTGATGCCTTCCTGCACCGCCTTGGCGACGGCTTCCCCGATGCGCGCTTCGTAAATTGCGTTCGGACAGGGATAGGGAATGGGCACGATGCGCGGTGGCAATCCTGCGGCCTCGCACTGCGCCTGCAAGATCTCCTGCCGCACGCCGTGGATCGAGACCCGCCCGAACGTCTCGGTCACCGTGGTCAATGCGCCGACAACGTCGAGTTCACCCGCGCGCCGGACCTCATGCAGCGCGAACGCGCCGTCCTTGCCGCTCGACCATGAGATCAGCGCCTTCGGCCGCGGCTGTTTCAATTGAGTGGCCTTCCCGGCGTCGCGGACCGGGGCGGCGGTGCGCGGCGGCGCTTCGCCGCCGGCGCCGATGCCGCCGGTTCATCCCTCAGCGCGCCGATCCGTCGCAGCGCCGCCTCCGCCGCGCGCTCGCCGCTTTCCCACGCGCCATCGACCGTTCCCCACAGGGTCTCGTGGGTCGCTTCGCCCGCGAGGAACATGCAGCCGATCGGCTCGGTCAGGACTTTTCGCGACGGCTGCCCGCCCGGCACCGCCGCCGACATCGCGCCGAGCGCGAAGGGCGCGGCATTCCAGCGCGTCGCGCTGGATTTCTTGACCGCGGATGCAATCTCGCTGCCAAACAGTTTGACCAGCCATTCCACCGCAAAGGCCACCATCGCCGGCTCGCCCTGCGCGGAGAGATCGCGGCCGAACGAGCCTGCGACATCGATCGAGCACAGCGACGACGATCCCATGTTGGCGAACAACAGCGCCGTCCGGGTCGAGTTGCTCTGCTCGATGATGATATCGTCGCGGGCGAGCCCCAACGGATTGCCCGGCAGTTGCAGGGCGATGTGATCGTAGCTGCCGAGGCCCAATTTTGCCGCGGCATCGAGCTGGCGCCTCGGGAGATCGGGCGTGAATTTGATGTTGCCCACGGTCAACACGTTGCTCGACACGGTGATGACTGCGGCGCGCGCGGCGATCTTGCCCGAAGGCGTCTCTACCATGACATCGCGGTTACTCCAGGCAATGCGGTTGGCGGGCGTCGACAGCGCCAGCGGGACCTGCTCGCCCAGCTTCGCAATCAACGTGCCGAGGCCCTGGCGGCAGGCGATCGCGGCATTGCGCTCCTGCGCGCGGGCCTTGTCGATCGCGGAGATATCTTTCAGATCCTTGCCCGTGGCATTGGCGCCGAGCACGAATTCCACCGTCCCCGCCCAGTCGCCAAGGTCCTTCGGCAGCGTCGAGGCGCAGGACACATCAGTCCTGCCGCGCGAGGCCTCGTCGATGGTGCGATTGGCGCGCACCAGGGCGGCGAGAAATTCTTCGGTTTCGCCGGCCCGCGCGTTGCGGCGGCCGATGCGGATTTTCTGGCCGAGCGGCGCTGTGGAGATGTCGAGCCCCGCATTGCGGGCCAGCCTGATCATCGGGTTGGTGTCGGGATTATGCATCCAGCGCGCGCCGCGATCGAACGGCACCTCGAATGTCGAGATATCGGTGAGGCAGCGGCCGCCGATCTGGCCGGCCGCCTCCACCACGATGACCTTCCGGTTGGCCGCCATGACGCGACGCGCCGCGGCGATGCCGGCTGCGCCGGCGCCGATCACGACAATGTCAGCCTCGCGCGGCAAGGGCGCCCCCCAGGCGCCGGCGCCGAGCGCCGGTGCCGCTGCAAGTGCCGCAGACGCCGACAGAAAATCGCGGCGCGTCATTGTCATGTCATGGTTTCCGGAACTTTTAAAAGCAGGGGAACGTCTAGCGAACTTGCCGCATCCGGGCGTGGGCGGCAACCGTCATGGTGAATCAATCATGATTGATCGGCGCCATGCATGAACTAAATTGCAACGGCTTTCGACCATGATAAGGAAAGCGAAAAAGCGGTCAGGAAGGCCGCTGGGGGGAAGAGATCATGGGCCTCGTGCTCGATACCGTCGGCAAGCTGATCGCGGGCTACCTTCAGAAGGAAGTGCCGGGCTATGAGCCGTTCACGCCGAGCGACCCGGAGCATTTGCGCGGCGTCATCGAGCAGGGCGACGTGCTGCTGGTCGAGGGCAACAACCGGGTTTCCGGCATCATCAAATATCTCACGCAGTCCACCTGGTCGCATTCCGCGCTGTTCGTCGGCCCGATCGAAGGCGCGGCGGAGCCGGACGGCGAGCCGCATGTCCTGATCGAGGCCAATATCGGCGAAGGCGTGACATCGGCGCCGCTGTCGAAATATTTTCCCTACCACACCAGGCTGTGCCGGCCGGTCGGCCTGTCGTTCGAAGACCGCACCACGGTGTGCCGCTACGCCATCAACCGGATCGGCTTCGGCTACGACACCAAGAACATCCTCGATCTGATGCGCTATCTGATTCCGCTGCCGATCCCGCAGCGCTGGCGGCGGCGGATGATCGCGTTCGGCTCCGGCGATCCCACCAAGATTATCTGCTCGGCGCTGATCGCGCAGGCGTTCGACGCCGTGCGCTACCCGATACTGCCCAAGATCACGCGCGCCGGCTCCAGGCAGGCCCGGCGCGAAATCCTGCACATCCGCGATTCATCGCTCTACATGCCGCGCGATTTCGACATCTCGCCCTATTTCGAAATCGTCAAACCCACCATCGTGC
>Ga0157369_10003078_pt1 | contig 19921 bp, 24 predicted proteins | sample C25metaG_FD_113461 | JGI IMG/M metagenome (GOLD analysis project Ga0157369, IMG submission 113461) | Corn rhizosphere microbial communities from Kellogg Biological Station, Michigan, USA - C2-5 metaG | ecosystem: Host-associated > Plants > Roots > Rhizosphere > Soil | place: USA: Michigan...
GAAAGCGGTGTGCCAGGCGGTGATGATGTTGAATGTGCCGGCGCCTTCGCGGGCAAGCCCGCTCCCACAGGGGTTTCGGTTGCGCTGAACATCGTGGGTTTGCCCCGGATCATTGTGGGAGCGAGCCTGCTCGCGAAAGCGGTGGGTCAGGCGACGATGATGTTGAATGTGCCGCCGCCTTCGCGAGCAAGCCCGCTCCCACAGGGATTTGGGTTACGACAAAGATTGCTGATTTGCCCCGGATTATTGTGGGAGCGGGCTTGCTCGCGAAAGCGGTGTGTCAGGCGGTGATGATGTTGAATGTGCCGCCGCCTTCGCGGGCAAGCCCGCTCCCACAGGGATTTTGGTTGCGCTGAAGATGGCTGCTTTGTTCCGGATTATTGTGGGAGCGGGCTTGCTCGCGAAAGCGGTGTGTCAGGCGACGATGATGTTGAATGTGCCGGCGCCTTCGCGAGCAGGCTCGCTCCCACAGGGGGGTCGGTTGCGCTGAAGATTGTGGGTTTGCCCCGGATTATTGTGGGAGCGGGCTTGCTCGCGAAAGCGGTGGATCAGGCAATGATGGTGTTGAATGTGCCGACGCCTTCGCGAGCAGGCTCGCTCCCACAGGGCATTTGGTTGCGTTGAAGATTGCTGATCTGCCCCGGATTATTGTGGGAGCGGGCTTGCTCGCGAAAGCGGTGGATCAGGCGACGATGATGTTGAATGTGCCGCCGCCTTCGCGGGCAAGCCCGCTCCCACAGGGGTTTCGGTTGCGCTGAAGATTGCTGATTTGCCCCGGATTATTGTGGGAGCGAGCATGCTCGCGAAAGCGGTGTGCCAGGCGATGATGATGTTGAATGTGCCGGCGCCTTCGCGGGCAAGCCCGCTCCCACATGGATTGGGTTGGATTGAAGAGTTGCGTTTGTCAGCGGTTGTATTTCAGCGCTTCGACAAACGCCGCAAACGCCGCCGAGCCCTGGCGTCTGTTCGGGTAATACAGGTGATAGCCCTGAAACGTTGGGCACCACTCTTCCAGCACCTCCACGAGTCGCCCGTCGGCCAGATAAGGCGCGAGCAATTGCTCGGGCACATACGCCACGCCGATGCCGTCCACAGCGGCATTGAGCACATGCATGATGCTGTTGAACACCAGTTGCCCGTCGACCTTGACGCTGAAATCCTGTCCCTTGTGCGCAAACTCCCAAGCGTATATCGCGCCGGCCGGTTGGTGGCGGATGTTGATGCAGGTGTGCTCCGTCAACTGATGGGGCGTGGCGGGTGCCGGGTGACGAGCGAAGTAGTCGGGCGCGGCGACCACTGCCAGGCGCCAGTCCGGGCCGATGCGCACAGCGATCATGTCTTTGCTGATCGATTTACCGAGACGGATGCCGGCGTCGAAGCGCTCCTTGACCACATTGGTAAATCCGTAATCGACGTAAAACTCCAGGGTGATGTCCGGATAGTCCTGCAAAAACTTCGCGAGCATCGGCCGGATGCACAATTCGATCTGATCGTCCGTGCAGGAAATCCGGAGGGTGCCGCTGGGCTTGTCGCGCAGTTCACCGAGGGCCTCGAGCTCGGCGTTGATCTGCTCGAACAGCGGCGCAATCGAACGCACCAAGCGTTCACCCGCTTCGGTCGGCGAGACGTTGCGCGTGGTGCGGGCGAGCAAGCGAATACCCAGACGCTGCTCCAGCGCGCGAACCGTATGGCTCAACGCAGACGGCGTGACGCCGAGGCGAGCGGCGGCTTTCGTGAAGCTCTGCTCCTGCGCCACGGCCAAAAAGGCCTGGAGATCGTTGACTTTGGCGTTGCTCATTGCTGAATTTTTCTCAAAAGCACGTGAAGATTACCGCTACTAATCAACTTAACCGCAATCCGTCAAGCTTTACAGCCTGAGTAGCGCGGCAAAAATGCTTCGCTCAAATCTTCTCCAAAACAGGTTTTTCATGACGGCCCAAGTAATTGATAACCCGACAGCCCAGTCCATGGGCGCGTCCACAGCCGGCGAGCAACCGGCGTACTGGAGCGGCGTGTTCGCGATGACCTTGTGCGTCTTCGCGCTGATCGCTTCCGAGTTCATGCCGGTCAGTCTGCTCACGCCGATGGCGACGGACCTGCGCATCAGCGAAGGTTTGGCCGGTTACGGCATCGCCATTTCCGGCGCCTTCGCGGTGCTGACCAGTCTGACGATCGCCAGGCTCGCCGGCTCGATGGATCGCAAGCGCTTGTTGCTGCTGTTGACGGCGTTGATGTGCGCGTCCGGGCTGGTCGTTGGTCTGGCGCCCAACTATACGGTGTACATGATCGGCCGCGCATTGATCGGCGTAGTAATTGGCGGCTTCTGGTCGATGTCGGCGGCACTGGCCATGCGTCTGGTGCCATCGGCCAGCGTGCCCAAGGCACTGGCAATTTTTAACGGCGGCAATGCTTTGGCGACCGTTGTGGCGGCGCCATTGGGCAGTTATCTGGGCAGTGTGATGGGCTGGCGCGGGGCGTTTTTCTGCCTGATACCGGTGGCGTTGATTGCGCTGCTCTGGCAGTGGATCAGCTTGCCCGCGCTCCCCGCCGCGCCACGCAAGGCGAGTGCAGGCAATGTCTTCGCCTTGCTGAAAAACCGCCGGGTGGCATTCGGCATGCTCGGCGCCGGGCTGTTCTTCATGGGCCAGTTTGTTCTGTTCACTTACCTGCGACCGTTTCTGGAAACCGTGACCCGGGTCGACGTCTCGGTGTTGTCGATGATTTTGCTGGTCATTGGTGTGGCCGGGTTTATCGGCACTGTGATCATCGGGTCGGTGCTGAAGTCAGGTCTGTACAGAGTGGTGATAGCCATTCCGTTATTGATGGCGATGATCGCCGTGGCGCTGATCGGGCTGGGCAGTTCAGTGCTGGCAGCGTTCGTGTTGCTGGGCTTGTGGGGATTGATCGCCACTGCCGCGCCGGTAGGCTGGTGGTCGTGGCTGGCGCGCACGCTGCCCGAAGATGCCGAGGCGGGCGGTGGGCTGATGGTGGCGGTGGTGCAATTGTCGATCGCTTCGGGCTCGACTGTCGGTGGTTTGCTGTTCGACGGCAACGGTTACCGGCTGACCTTTTTCGCCAGCGCGGCATTGCTGGTGCTGGCGGCGCTGATGACCTGGCTGACGTCGCGGCAGACAGCCTGAGTCAGCTTTCGGTGTTCTCGGCCGACGCCTGCGCAGCTTCGGCTTCCAGCTTCAGGCGATCGGCCTTGCAGATGTATTTGGGCTTTTTCGGCGCCAGTTTGGCGTTGGCCTTTTTGGCTTTTTCCTTGAACAACTGCTGCAGCTTCTTTTGGCGATTCATGTTTTTTCGATCAGGGTGGAGAGGGTGGGAATCCTGACGCAAGGCCGAGGGGTCAGCAAGAAGAAATCCACTAAGCTGAGCACATTCGCCCATACTCAAGAGCATCCCCCCACCGAAGGAATCGCACATGAGAAAAGCTCGCAGATTGATTACCGCGTTGTCTTGCCTCGCGCTTGTGATCGGCAGCACGACCGCATTGGCAGACCCCGGCAATGGCAAGGGGCAGGGTGGCCAAGGCGGCCAGGGCAACGGCAAGGGCAAACCGCAGAACATGCAGGATCACGGCAAACAGGGAGGGGGCGGCCAAGGCAATGGCAACAAAGGCCTGCAACACTCTGGCAATGGTGGCGGCCCGAGTTTCGATCGCGGCAATATCCTCGGCATCGTCGACGGCTATCGCGGCGAATACTGGAATCCGGGGCCACCGCTGCCGCCGGGCATTCAGAAGAATCTGGCGCGGGGCAAACCGCTGCCACCGGGCATCGCCAAGAAACTGGACGGGCGTCTGCTCGGCCATTTGCCGCACTATGACGGCTACGAATGGAAACAGGTGGGTACCGACCTGATTCTCGTTGCGCTGGCCACCGGGCTGATCTACGAGGTGCTCAACGGCGCTTTCGATTGATTTTTCCAAGAGGAGTGGCAGCACGTGCCGCTCCTTTTTTTATGCGCGCATAGCTGCATCAGGTGCAGCAATGAACTGCATTCAGGCTGGGTTGTTCGTTGAGTTCTGAGCTTTCAGACTGGAGCTCAACGCTTGACGAATGAATGGAGATGACCATGGCCAACGCAATCCGCTTCACCGAAACGGGCGCTCCGGACGTCCTGCAATTGCAGACTTTCAGCGAGCAAAACCCTGGTCCCGGCGAGGTCTGGCTGGAGCAAGCGGCGGTTGGCGTCAATTACCTCGATGTCACCCAGCGCAAAGGCGCGGTGCCGGTGGCGTTGCCGTCGGGGCTGGGTCTGGAAGGTGCGGGCCGGGTTGCGGCTGTCGGTGCCGGTGTGAGCCACGTGCGCGTCGGTGATCGGGTCGCTTACGCAACTGGCCCGTTGGGCGGTTACGCCTCGGCGCGGCTGTTTCCGGCGGAGCGATTGGTAAAAATCCCTGATCAGCTGTCGTTCGAAGATGCAGCGGCGGTGCTGTTCAAAGGCATCACCGCGCAGTACCTGCTGAAGGCGACCTACCCGGTCGGGCCGGGCACGACGATGCTGCTTTACGGCGTCGCGGGTGGTCTGGGGGAAATCATGGCGCCGTGGGCCAAACACCTTGGCGCGACGGTGATCGGTGTGGTGTCGAAACAGGCCAGTGTCGACAAGGCGCGCGCGTCGGGCTGTGACGAAGTGCTGGTGTTCAATGCCGAGACCCTAGCCGCCGATGTGTTGCGTATCACCGAGGGGCGCAAGGTCGACGTGGTGTATGACCCGATTGGCCGGGTGTCTTTTCAGGCCTCGCTGGACAGCTTGCGCCCGCGTGGATTGATGGTCTCGTTCGGCGCGCAGACCGGCGCGCCGGCGGCGGTGGAAATGGCCACGCTGAACGCCAAGGGCTCGCTGTTCCTGACCCGTCCATCGCTGGCCGCGCACACTGCCACGACAGCCGAATATCAGGAGCGCGCACAAGATGTGCTGGCCGCTATTGCGGCCGGTATCATCACGCCGCAAATTCGCGCGCGTTATTCATTGGCTGACGCGGCACAAGCGCACGCCGATCTTGAATCGGGCAGATCATCAGGGGCGATCATTTTAAAACCATGAATCTGGATGTTCTGAGCAACCCGCACAGCGATGAGATCGCTGCTTTCCTGGCCGTCGCCGCGCAAGGCTCGTTTGTCGCGGCGGGCCGTTTGTTGCAGCGTCATCCGACCATCGTTTCCAAGCGCCTTGCGGCGATGGAAAAGCGACTGGGCGTGCGGTTGGTGGAGCGCTCGACGCGACACGTGCGTATCACCGAGGCCGGCCTGCAACTCGAACAGCGTCTGCGCGCGGCCGTCGAGTTGATGAACGAAGCGCAGCAGCAAGCGGTGCAGGGTGCCAGCGAAGTACGCGGCACCCTGCGCCTGGCGTTACCGGCGGCGATGGGGCGGTTATGGCTGGGGCCGCTGCTGCCGGAATTTCTCAAGGTCCATCCGCACGTTTCGTTGGTCGCCGATTACAGCGAAGGCCTGGTCGACATCATCGAGCAGGGCTTCGACGCTGCCATTCGCATCGGCGAACTGGACGACAATCGGCTGATCGCGAAGAAGCTCAGTGACCATCGCCGGATTCTCTGCGCGTCACCGGCGTACCTCGAGGCGCACGGCATGCCGCAAACCCCGCAGGACCTGCTGCAGCACAATTGCCTGCGCTTCAGCGGGCTGGCGTCGTTCCCTTTGTGGCGTCTGCATCGCGGCAACGAGGTACAGACCCTCACGCCACACGGCAACCTGACCGCCAGCGACAGCGAATCCCTGCTCGCCGCCGCCCGCGCCGACGCCGGGATACTCGGCGCCGGCGACTGGCTCATGAGCCGCGATCAGACGGCAGGGCGGTTGATTCGCGTGTTGCCCGACTGGCATCTGGATTCGGCGGGCGGCGTCTATCTGATCAGGCCCTCATCGCGGTTTCCGGCGGCGGCAGTGGTGGCGTTCAAGAAGTGGATTGAATCCAAATTCGATCCCGGACCCCCTTGGGGCCTCTGACCACAACCTGCATCAACACTGACACTGCCCCAGTGGGAGCGAGCCTGCTCGCGAAAGCGTAGTGTCAGTCATAGATGATCTGTTGACCTGACGCCTTCGTGGGCAAGCCCACTCCCACAGGTTTAGTGGTTTGCCCGGAAATTCCTGAACACCCAAAAACCCAGTGGCTTGCTCCAAAATTCCTGAACACCCAAAAACCCAGTGGCTTGCCCCAAAATTCCTGAACACTCACAAATCCAATGTGGGAGCGGGCTTGCTCGCGAAAGCGGGGTGTCAGTCATAGATGATCTGATTGACCTGACGCCTTCGTGGGCAAGCCCACTCCCACCGGTTTCGTGGTTTGCCCGGAAATTCCTGACACCCAAAAACCCAGTGGCTTGCCTCAAAATTCTGAACACCCAAAACCCAGTGGCTTGCCCCAAAATTTCTGAACACCCACAAATCCAGTGTGGGAGCGAGCCTGCTCGCGAAAGCGCAGTGTCAGTCATAGATGATCTGATTGACCTGACGCCTTCGTGGGCAAGCCCACTCCCACAGGTTTTGTGGTTTGCCCGGAAATTCCTGAACACCCAAAAACCCAGTGGCTTGCCCCAAAATTCCTGAACACCCACAAATCCAGTGTGGGAGCGGGCTTGCTCGCGAAAGCGGAGTGTCAGTTATAGATGAACTGATTGACCTGACGCCTTCGTGGGCAAGCCCACTCCCACAGGTTTTGTGGTTTGCCCGGAAATTCCAGAACACCCAAAAACCCAGTGGCTTGCCCCAAAATTCCTGAACACTCACAAATCCAGTGTGGCAGCGAGATCCATTTCGGGCGCACAAAAAAGCCCGGCATCGCTGCCGGGCCTCGGTGTCTTCAGCACTTCAAGCGGCAATCTTGTTGGCCGCCATATCCTTTTTGTGGCTCGCCTTCATGGCTTCCATCTGTGCGCCCAGCTCTTCGAGCTTGGCTTTGCCGAGAAGCTTCTGCGCTTTGGGGAACATCTCCTCTTCTTCCTCTTCGATGTGATGCTCCAGCAGTTCCTTGACCACTTTGACGCGACCGGCGAATTCCGGTGAGCCTGGATCGGTTTCTTTCAGATCAGGCAGCACCAGCGAATCCACGGTGCGGTGCTCTTCCTTGGCTTCGTAGTACATGATGTCTTCTTCCTTGCTGCCGGCTTCCTTGAACGCAGGGTAGAGAATCTCTTCTTCGAGACGGGTATGGATGGTGATTTCCATTTCCAGTTTGCCCAGCAACTCGACGCGTTTTTTCAGCGCACGGTCGGTGGACTCGCTCAGTTGGCTGAGGATGCCTTTTACTTTTTCATGGTCGGCTTTGAGAAGGTCGATGGCATTCATTTTTTGAGGCCTCTGCTTTTCACGGATTGAACACAGCGTTCTTTTTACGCGCTGCTGTGTATTCAGGAAGAGGCTGTCGCATGACTCATGCCAACTCGCCGATCAAGCGCAACCCGCGTAAATCAAGGGCTGTCGCCGAAGCAGGCATAACGCCTTCGTGCAGGCTGCAAGATATCCGCGCGATGGACATTGCATATAACAAGCCCGGCAAAGCCGGGCTGTGGTGATGCTTGAAAAAGGGCCAGGGCCGGCGCTTCACCGGTTAGCCTGGGATGGCGAAACGCGCCCGATATGCTTGGGCCCCGCCAACGCCCAGGCGATCAGGCCGAACAGCGGCACGAACACGATCAGCACGATCCACACGCCTTTATTGCTCGATTTTCCCTCGCTTTTACGCACCCGGTTGATGGCCCAAAGCTCGATCAGCACGAGAATGACCGCCAATACGATCCACACGGTTTCGATTTGCATAGGCTTACCTCCTGATGGTCTGTGCGTTAGGCGACGAGAGGGGCGTTGGGTTCATTCTTTTTGCCCGGGACAAGCGGACGCCGTGATACCCGTTGCAAAATAAATGTCTCATTGCGGCTGTGGCCTATATCCTCTGCGCCACACGTTTGGGCTGAAACAGGGAAAGGGCAATGGCATTCAGGGTGATGGTTGTCGGTGGTTACGGCAATTTCGGCAGTATCGTTTGTCGGCATCTGGCGCTCATGCCAGAGATTGAACTGCTGCTGTCGGGCCGCGATGCGCGCAGGTTGCAGGGCAAGGTCGCTGAGCTGCAAGCGCAATCGGGCCGAGCTTGTGAAGGGTGGTGCGGTGATGCAATGGGCGCAGGTTTTCAAGCGGCGTTGCGAGAGTTGAATGTTCAGTTGGTGGTGCACACCGGCGGGCCGTTTCAGGGGCAATCCTACGCAGTGGCTGAAAGCTGCATCAGTGCCGGGGTCAATTACTGCGATCTGTCTGACTGCCGCACCTTCGTCAACGGCATTGATGTGCTCGACGCCCGCGCCAAGGAGGCTGGTGTGGCGGTGCTCAGCGGTTGCAGTTCAGTGCCGACCTTGTCTTCAGCAATCATCGATCAGCAGCGCCAGCGTTTTGCGCGAATCGACTCGATCGAGCATGGCATTTCTTCCTCGGCGAAAATGCCGGGGCTGTCCACGGTCGAGGGCGTGCTCGCCTATGCCGGTAAGCCGATCAAACAATTGAAGAACGGCCAGGTACACGAAGTACTGGGCTGGCTCGATCTGACCCTGCGCAGCATGCCGCAACTGGGCACGCGGGTGCTGGCCAATGTCGATGTGCCGGACATGGATATTTTCGCTCGCCGCTATGGCGCACATACGCTGCGCTTCAAGGCTGGCGCCGGCCTGAAGCTCGGCGGCGTCGCCAATGCCGTGCTGGCGCAAGCCTTGCGCTTCGGTGTGGTGCGCGATCACGTGCGCTGGGCGGCGCGCTTGCATCGACTGGGCACTTGGTTCGAACGCTTCGGTGATGGCAAAAGCGCGATGTACATCGATGTTCGCGGCATTGCTGTCGATGGCCAGCCGCTGAGCATTACCGCTCAACTCACCGCACTGAATGACAAAGGCCCGGAAATCCCCAGCTGCGCCGCCGTCGCTCTTGCTACAAAAATGGCTCGGGGTTACGTGCCGCAATCTGGCGCGCGGCCGTGTGTTGGCGAGATCAGCGTCGAGGAATCTCTGGCAGCAATCAACGATCCGGCCAACTTGAGCCTGTCGGTTCAATTCTGCGATGGGCAGCGTTGAGATGCTCTATCTCTGTCTGAAGTATTTGCATGTGATCGCAGCGATTTTCCTCTTTGGTTTCGGCATGGGTTCCTATCTGTACCTGATCGCCGCCAGCCGCAGCGGCAACCCACAAGTGATCGCCCATGTCGCGCGGATGGTCGTGCGTTTCGATACGTGGATCACCACGCCCGCCGGGTTCGTGCAGGTCATCACTGGCTATCTGCTGATGCGGCTTTCCGGGCTTTCGATGAGCACTGAATGGCTGCTGACTTCGCTGATCATTTTCTTCTGTGTGGGCGCACTGTGGCTGCCGGTGCTGGTATTGCAAAAGCGTTTGCAGAGCATGGCGCTGAGCGCGGGCGAGGCTGGCCAGTCGCTGGATGATCTCTACGCGAGCACTTACCGCTGGTGGTTCTGGATGGGCATTGCCGGGTTCGCCGGGATGTTTGTCATCGTGCTGATGATGGTGACGAAGATGACGCCGCTGCAACTGATCGGGTTAGCCGTGGGCCTTTAGAAAACGGCTTTCGTGATCCGCTGTTGGTAGCAGGCAAGTGTCGTACCTGCCGAACAGTCGATAGCGATTCAGCGAAATGCAATCGTAAGCCCAATCGCGCAGGCCGCGCGGGAAGACTCGCAGCAGTTTCAGCGGCTGCCAGCGTCCCGGCAGTTGCCCGACCACTTCCAGGAATGCATCCGAGCGCTCCCAGTAATGTCGGTCGCGAATCACCGCCATGGTGTCGAACTCATCCAGCGGCAGACCGGCCCATGCCAGCAAGGCCTGGCCCTCGGGCGATTGCACCGCCGCCAGCCGCACACGGCGCTGGCGGTCATGGCGAATCAGGAAGCGCGCCCAGCCGTTGCACAGTTTGCACACGCCGTCGAACAGCACCACAGTTTCGCCGGGCTTGAGCAGTGGCGCGGGGCTAGGGCGGGTTTTCATGGCAGGCATCGGCGGATGTCCTTGGCGGCGGTTGTCGCGATCATAACCTCGATCGTTGGGCTACAGGAGTGGGTCGCGCCGGTATTGCCCCGGCGATATTCCGTGCACGCGGCGGAATGCAGCGCCAAACGCCGCGTCGGACAGATAGCCCAGTGAAGCGGCGACAGTCGCCACAGTGTCCCGACCATTGCGCAAGCGAAACGCGGCCACGCGCATCCGCCAGCGCGTGGCGTATTCGACCGGCGCCAGACCCATGCGTGTCTTGAACAGCGCAGCGAAACCGGAGCGCGACATGCAGGCAATCTCGGCCATTTGCGTGAGTCGCCAGGGCTTCTCCGGAGCACCGTGAACGGCGCGCAAGACGCCGGCAAGCGCCGGTTCCCGCAGCCCGCCCAGCCAGGCCAGTTGTTCGGCATCCGCGCTGTTGATGTGATGGCGCAGCGCATGGATGAAGATCAGCCGCAGCAGGTCGTTGCACATCGCCTGCGAGCTGGCCTGATGTGATGGCCACTCGCGGCCCAGTTCATCAAGCAGCCAACCGAACGACGAGGCGCCTGCGGTTTCGGCACGAATGATCAGCGAGGCGGGCAGCACATCGAGCAGCTCTGTTGCGCCTGGACCTGAGAGCGACACGCTGCCTCCCAGCAGCTCGACTTCCTCGCCGACGCCAAAGGTCGCCGAGGCGCCGTCATGGGCGAAAACATCCGCTGCATTCACCGCCTCGACGTCGGCGCCGCTGGCCAGAATGAACGGCGTGCGCGACACCACAAAACAGTCGCCGGCCCGCAGCAACTGCTCCGGCAAGCCCTGCATGCGCAACCAGCATTCGCCTCGTCGCACCACGTTGAATTTCAGTTCGATGGGTTGAAAACGCAGCGCCCACACGCCGCCAGCCTGTAGCCGAACCGAGCAGGCTGCGCGCAGTTCCGAGAGCGCCAATACGGCAGAAAGCGGATCGCCAGCAGGATTTTGGATGATCACGACAGAAACCTGTATTTATCAGACTGGTTCGTCCGTAGAGCTTAGCCAAGAATGAAGACCTTCGATAGCTCACTCAGGATTAACGCTCATGGCTACGCTCCAACAACCTGTGGAATCACCGTTCAACGCCGCGAGCACAGCGGCTGAAGTCATGGCCGGCATCGATCTGCGCGGGCAGCTCGCTGTGGTCACCGGCGGCTATTCCGGCCTGGGTCTGCTGACGGTAAAAAGCCTCGCGGCGGCGGGCGCGCAAGTCATCGTGCCGGCCAGAGATACGGCGCGGGCAGAGGTGGCATTGGCCGGTGTTGAAGGTGTCCGCGTGACGCCCATGGACCTGATGCAGGCTGAATCGGTGGCGGTGTTCAGCCAAAGCGTGGTCAGCGCGGGGCAGCCAGTGTCATTGCTGATCAACTGCGCCGGAGTCATGGCCTCGCCGTTGCTGCGCGATGCCGATGGCCATGAAAGCCAGTTCGCGACCAATCACTTGGGCCACTATCGCCTGACCTGCGGCCTCTGGCCGGCGCTGGTCAGGGCTGGGCAGGCGCGGGTGCTGTCGGTGTCCTCGCGCGGGCATCAGATTGCCGGGCTGGACTTTGACGACATCGATTTCCTGCAACGGCCGTATGACAAATGGGTCGCGTATGGTCAGTCGAAAACAGCCAATGCCTTGTTTGCCATCGCACTCGATCAGCGTGGGCGTAGCCATGGTGTTCGCGCATTTTCATTGCATCCGGGGCAGATTCTGACGGATCTGGCACGGCACTTGAGCACGGCGGAACTCGCCGCATTCGATGCGCTGGACGAGCAGGGCCGGCCACGGCTGGATGCCCACAACGGTCTGAAAACGCTGGAGCAGGGCGCCGCGACGGGATTGTGGTGTGCGACCAGCGCGGCGCTTGCGGATTTGGGTGGCGTGTATTGCGAAGACTGCAATGTTGCGCCGATCAATCAACCTGAAGCGGGCCGCAAGGGTGTTGCGCAATGGGCGGCGGATGCTGAGCTGGCTGAGCGACTTTGGGCGTTTTCGGCGCAGTGGACGGGGCTGACCGTGGCATGACTGGAAATAAAAAGCTCAACAGTCGAAAGCCCCTCACGCTAGCCTGAGTCAACATCACCCACCCAGCTTCGCCCAGAATTCCTCGGCCGAATGACTGATCGGTGCCGTCGGGCGAGTCAGATGGATTTCCAATGGAATGTCCCAGCTTTCATCCAGCGCCCGGACCAGGCGCCCGTCGGCCATTTCCTGCTCGGTCAGGCTTTTCGGCAGCCAGGCCACGCCTTTGCTTTCCAGCGCCATCGACATCAGCACTGCCGCCAGATGGCTGCTGAACAGCGGTTTCAAATGCAGATAATCGGCCTTGCCATGCAACCTGTGGGCGACGATTCGGCCCAGGCCGGATTCGTGGGTGTAGGCCAGATAGGGCAGGGGTTCAGGCGACGTGCCGAACTGGGCTGAAGCACTCGCCAGCGGCACGAGTACATCCTCGCCGACCTTCTTGCCAATGAACTGATCAGGCGCCAGCAACGGCGGAACGTCAGGATGGCGATGGCACAGCAGGAACTGCACCTGGCCATGAATCAACATCTGTTCGCACACGGCCATGCTGTCGGAATGCAGGCGAACCGCATCGATCGGCGCGCCACTTTCGGCGCTGCGCAACCAGCGTGGGAAGAAGGTGAATGACAGCGAGTGAGTGGCAGCAAACTGCAAGGTTTTCGCCGCCATGCCAGCCACTTCCTGGGCCTCGGAGCGCATCCGGTAAAGGCGTCTGGCCGCTTCCTGGGCGCTGGGCAAAATCTGCCTGCCGGCCTCGGTCAACGTCGCACCCTGCGGGGTGCGCACGAACAATTCGACACCCATCCAGTTCCGCCCTATGCACAGGAGGCATTGCCCTTGGAACTGGTTTGGCTTGAGGATTTTTCAGCGCTGGCCGAGTACGGCAGCTTTGTCCGGGCCGCCGAAGCGCGCCATGTGACGCAGCCGGCGTTCAGTCCCCGAGTGCGCTCGCTGGGATGATCCCTGCGCCGAACGCCTGCGGGTAGCCGGAACGGACCATCCCGGCAATCGCAATCGAGCCCACCGCAGCGACCGTGGCGGGACTTGAACCGGAGAGGGCGGCAAACAGCATGCAGGCCAGCACCGCCGCAATGGCCAGGCCGCCGCGAATATGCCCGACACAGGCGTTGGCGAAGTCGATCAGCCGGCGGGCGACGCCACCGGTGGTCATGAAGGCCCCGGCCAGCAGGAAGAACGGAATGGCCAGCAGCGTGTAGTGTTCCGAGGTCTCGAACAGTTTGATCGCCAGCGAGCGCACCGAGTCGGGACTGAAGAAAATGATCGTCAGGGAGCCGGCCAGCCCCAGCGAAATGGCGATCGGCACGCCGATGAACATCAAGGCGAACAGGGCCACGAACAGGAAGGCGATGGTCATGGCTTGTCATCCTCGTGTTCGGCAAGTTTCAGCGCGTCAGCCGCTTCATCGGCGAGCCCGAGGCCGGTCTGACGGTTGAGCAGTATCCGCAGGAGAATTTCAGCGAAGCGGATGAACACCAGCGCGAAGCCCAGCGGCACGATCAACCCGATATGCCACTGCATGACGCCGAAATGGCCAAGGTCCTCGGCACCGATACCGGCGTTCATCAAGGTTTCAATCCATTCGAAGCTGGCGACGCCGAGCAGTCCCGCGTAGGCCAGGCAGCAGAGGCAGGCGAGGATGCCGATGTAGCGCTGCACCGATCTGCGTGCCAGTTTGACCAGAGCGTCGACACCGATATGCCCGGCGGTACGCACGCCATAAGCCAGGCCGAAAAAAATCAGCCAGCCGAACAGCGCTTTGGTCAGGGCTGTGCTCCAGGTCATGGCCTGCGCCATGCCCATGATCTGATCGCCCACGGCGAACAGCGGGACACTCGCTGCCGGCCAATGATCGGCGAGCCAGTAAAACAGGCTGTAGAAGTTATTGAGGATCACGTAGACAAACGTGACGAGGGTCATGGCCGCCAGAAGGAAGACGATGAAGCCTTCCTCGAAGTGTTCCCAGATTCGCCGAAGCGCTTTCATGGATGGCATCTCACGTCGAGTGAAGACGGGCAGGCGCCGACGTGGCGGCGCCTGCCTTGCGATTATTGCGCCTGGTTTGCGGCTTCGGCAGCAGAGATCAGCTCAGGGCCGATTTCGCCTTCGAACTTCTTCCACACCGGTTTCATCGCATCGCGCCATTGCCCACGTTCTTCTGGCGTGAGGGTGATGATTTCCGTGGTTTTGGCGGCAAGGATCCGCTGCTTGTCCCCCTCGTTCAATTGCTGGGCTTCCTTGTTCACGTGGGTGGTGACTTCCGCGACGATCTTGTCCAGTTCGCTGCGCACGTCGGGTGGCAGACCGTTCCAGAACTTGGTATTGGTGATGAGCATGTAGTCCAGTACACCATGGTTGGATTCGGTGATGTACTTCTGCACTTCATGCATCTTCTGGCTGTAGATGTTCGAGTAAGGATTCTCTGCCCCGTTGACCACACCGGTCTGCAGGCCTTGATACACCTCGGCGGTCGACAGCGTTGATGTCATTGAAGAGGAAGGGCAGGTCGAACAGCTGCACGGTCTTGGTGTACTGCTCGAACTTGGCCAGCGACGGCGCAATCATCTGCACATCGCCGAGCAACAGCGCTTCCATTTCCTTGCCATCACCAAAGAGCGAGGAGTTGGGATACACCTCGACCTCGACCTTGACCTTGCCCGGCAAGCGTTCCTCGACCAGTTTCTTGAACAGCAACGCACCTTGCCCCTTGGGCGTCTGGTCAGCGACCACATGCGAGAACTTGATGATCACCGGGTCTGCCGCCATGGCCGGGTTCATGCTGCTTACCGCCAAAGCGCAGGCAAGTGCGCTGAACAGAGATCTGAGCATCTGGGTGATTCCTCTTGTTTTTATTGTGATGACCGCTCGACGCGCTGAACGCGTTCAAGTGCCGGGACATGTTCAAGTCTAGGCAGAAATATCTGATTTGCCGGGGAATTGACGAGAAAGGGCAAAACACTGACAGCAGGCCGGACTGTCAACTTTCACGGGCAAAGTTACTGGCCATCTTTTTGGGCGCGGATGACCAGCAAGCCGGCAATCAAAATCAACGCCATTCCTGCCCATGTAAAAATATCTGGGACCTCGTGGAACAGCACGTAACCCCAAAGACAGGCAAAAACCAGGTAGGCGTAATCAAACGTGCCGATCAGTGCCGCAGGCGCGATTTTATAAGCCTTGGCGGTAGCGGTGTTGATGAAGACCAGAGCGCAGGCATAACAGAAGATGAACAGCGTCACTTGCCAATCAAGCGTTTGCCATGGGGAGAGTAGAAAACCGGCACTTGTGGCAGTCGTGTCACTGACCATCAGCGAAGCGATACCGCCGATGCTGGCGGCGACGAGGAAAGCGGTATTCAATCCCAGGGCCAATACCAGTGGATGTTCACTGCGACAGTGTCGGCGCGTCACTACCATCGCAAGCGCGTAGAACACAGCGGCGATGACGGGCAACAGCGTTGCGAGAACGAAGATGTCCGAGCCTGGACGTAACACCGTTGCGACACCCGCAAAGCCTGTTCCTATCGCCACCCAGCCACGCAGTGATAACGACTCACCTCCATAAAGGGTGGAAAAAAGCGCAATGAACAGGGGCGTCGTGTAGATCGCCACGGCAGCGACTGATAATGGAATCAGCGGTAATGCCGCGTAGTAGGTTACCCACATCAACAAAAGCAGGATGCTCCGGACGGTCACCCAGTACAGCGATGTAATCCCTTGGCGGCCCGATCTGATGCGTCTGCGGAGCCAGACGCCAAGGGCGGGAACCGCCAGACAAGACACTAAAAGGAACAGCTGCCAGAGCGGTAGGCGAGTGCTGAAGTATTTGACCGCTGCATCGGCCAGGGAGAGCAGAAAGACAGCAGCGCTGATCAGCACTATGCCCTTGGAAACGCTGTCGCTGCTCGCATTGTGCTTGCTCACGCACCGTGCTCCTGTTCCGTCAGTGAATTGCGATCCTAGCAGACGTTCGTGCATTACAGATGGTTAAGGTCCGGCACTGCGTATGAGATGCGCATGCCCTGACGGGCTGGTTCGAAGAGGGGCTGACGTCTGCGCTGACAGACCTCAGCCCTTGTTTCCGGGCTTTGGAAAGCAGATCTGTTCTGCTCAGTCAGACTCCCGTTGCCTTGAGCAACAGCGAACCGCGCCGGCGCATGAGGGCGTAGTAAGCGCACGCAGGGAACAGCAAGCCAACGGCCCACGCCAGGTCTACGCCTTGCAGGCTGGTGGCAACAGGCCCGACGTACATGGAGGTGTTCATGAACGGAATTTCCAGAGCAATGGTGCAAAGGAATACTGCGATTGCTGTCCAGTTCACCCGACCGTAGATGCCTGCCGGATCGAAGATGTCGGCAATCCGGTAAACGCCTTTGCGCAGCGCGTAGTAGTCGACAAGATTGATCGCCGTCCAGGGGATCAGAAAGTAGCTCATGAAAAAAATGAAATTCAGGAAGAACTGCAGAAAGTCGTCCTGCGCCAAAGTGCATAAACCGGTTGCGATCGTGCAGATGATCAGCAGGAATCCCGCACGTACAGACGGGGTGATTTTGAGCGCAGAGAAAGGCTCGATCATCGTGACCGTCGACATGAAAGCGCCATACAGGTTGAACACGTTGATGGCGATCTGGCCGTAAAGCACGAATGCCACCATCAACAGCGTGCCTCCTCCGAGCAGGCCTATAAGATGCAGCCCGACGTTATCGGAGAACCCCACCATGCCCTTGGCCAGCACGGCGCCTAACAACATCATCCAGCTTCCGCCGATAACGGTACCGGCGTAGCTGTACCAGAACACTTGGCGGGTGGATGTGTCGCTCGGCAAATACCGAGAGTAATCCGCCACGTAAGGTGCGTAGGACAATTGCCAAGTGACCGCGATACTGACGGAGGCGAGGAAGCTGACCAGATTGAAACCCTGCGCGGTCCATTGGCCGGTCTCTATCGGCAGCGCGAGGGCGAGCAGGGTGGCGATGCCGAACACGGCAATCGAAACCAACGAGAGCACCTTCTGCACGCGATGGATCAATTGGTAGCCGAACAGCGCGACCAGGAAGCATGCCGCGCCCAGCAGAGCGATGTTGCCAGCGGTGCTCAACGGGCTAAGGTTGCTGACCGCCTGAGCAGCCAACAGCGTGTTGCTGACGAAAAAGCACAAGTAAATAAGCATGACGAACAGCAGCGGGACGATAGCGCCGAAAACCCCGAATTGTGCCCGGCTCTGGATAATCTGCGGAATACCCAGTCTCGGCCCCTGCGCGGAGTGCGAAGCCATAAAGATTGCACCAATCAGCGAACCGATAAGGATCGATAGCGCACTCCAGAAAAGATTGAGTCCCAGGCTGATGGGCAACACTCCAGCCGCTACCGTGGTGATGTTGGCGTTGGCACCAAACCAGACGAAGAACAGGGAGCGTGGCCGACCGTGACGCTCGCTCTCAGGGATAAAGTCGATGCTGCGTTTTTCAACTTTCATGTCTGTTCTCCGTTCAGCAGGCGTCGACGAGGCGGCGTTGAAAGCGCGCTACGACTTGTGGGAATTCATCTGGCTGGAAGGCGAGGTGATCGGGTTCTGCGGTTCGAAGCGATGTTGCCGGCTCGTTGTTCCAGCGTCTCGACAGCTGCTCGGTGGTAAAGAGCTCCAGCCCGTACAGCCAGTTGGAAAGGATGAACAGTGCCGAGTAATGCGCTCCCTCTGTAGTCGCACTACAGGCGTCAGCGACAAGGCTGACCTGGAAGTCGTGCTGATAGGCGTCGAACAGACTGCTCATGACACACACATCCGTCAGCACGCCGATGACCACCAGTTGCTTGATGCCTCGGCGGTTGAGCATCTGAGCCAAACGGGTGCCGTGGAAGGCGCTGTAGCGGCGTTTATCGATGACGACGTCAGCGTCTCGAGGCGCCAGGGCATCAATGATCTCGATCGCAGATGTGCCGGCGCGGTAAGTCGTTGGCCTGCCTTGGTCGTCTACCGGTTCGCCCAGCGCCAGATCGCGGCCCGGAGCGTCGTCGACGTGGCGGGTATAGAAAATCGGGATGTGCAACTGGCGAGCGCGATCGATCAGGGATGCGGCGTTATCGACCACTTGATCGAAGCGTTCGAGCGGGAAGCCATCTTCCTTTTGCATATCGATCACAAGCAAGGCGGTGTTTTGGTTCATCAGGTTTGTTCCGGATGCAGAGCGCCGGGCGAGCCGGAGGGACTCACCAGGAAACTCGGTAATGACGGTGCGCAGCGATCCGCCAAGGCGGAAACTGCGAGAGATCGAGAGAGACTCTCGTCGGGAGGTGTTACCTGACTATCTGCCAGAAGCCGTTTTGCTTTGCGCTCACGCAGGATGGCAGCCGAGGCAGCACGATGGAGGACGAAGAGCGGAATCGACGGAGATAACGCGCCATCGCTGCGCACGGCAACGCACACACCGCGCTTGAAGAGCGGGTGTGAGCGTCGCCGAATTGTGCGGAGGATGCAGGCATGGCCATAGACCTTGAGCGCGATATGCACTGGAGGAGCAAGATACGGGCCAAGCTCTGCAAGGCCTTCGAAGCCATTGAGCCAGAGCGGACCAAGCGTTTGAAGCAGCGTTTAATGGTATCTGGTATTCCATAATATTGTGTTACGTAGCGTAGCAGCGGGTTGCGTTCTTGCTCCCTTTTGAAGCCGATCCCTCCAGGCTCGCGGCGATCAACGCCGCGCCGTGCGCGTACTCACATCCACCCAGACCGCCAACACCAGAATGCTGCCCTTGACGATCATCTGCCAGTAGCTATCGACGTCAAGCATGGACATGCCGTTGTCCAGGCTGGTGATCACCAGCGCGCCGAGGAGGGCGCCGTAGACGGTGCCGGAGCCGCCGCGCATGGAGGTGCCGCCGATGAAGCAGGCGGCGATGGCGTCGAGTTCGCCCATGCTGCCGGCCGAGGGTGAGCCGGCGGCGAGGCGTGCGGTGTTGACCACGCCGGCGAGGGCGCACATCACGCCCATGATGCCGAAGATCCACAGCTTGACCGCCTGCACATTGATGCCTGACAGGCGCGTGGCTTCCATGTTGCTGCCGACCGAATAAACCCGGCGGCCGAACACGGTCTGGCTGGTGACGTAGCTGAACACGCCGAGCAGAATCAGCAACAGCAGCACCGGCACGGGGATGCCGTCATAGCTGTTGAGGGTCTGGACGAAACCGGCCAGCACCGCGCCGATCACCAGCACGCGCACAACATCACGCACCAGTGAATGCGCCGCCAGGCCATGCAGGGCGCGATTGCGTCGTTGTTTCCAGGTCAGGAACACCGTCAGCACAAACAGCAGCACACCCAGGCCAGTGCCGATCGCGTGGGGCAGATAACCCTGGCCGACGTAGACCAGCTCCGGCGATACCGGGGCGATGGTGGTGCCGCCGGTGATCCCCAGCAAAATCCCGCGAAACGCCAACATGCCGCCCAGGCCGACGATAAAGGACGGGATGCGCAAATACGCCGCCATGTAGCCGTTGGCGAGGCCGATCATCAGGCCGCACAGGGCGACCAGACTCAGATTCGCCAGCAACGGAATGTGATAGACCACGTCGAGTATTGCCGCGAGGCCGCCGAGCAGGCCGAGCAATGAACCCACCGACAAATCGATCTCGCCGCTGATGATCACCAGCACCATGCCGCAGGCCAGAATTCCGGTGATCGACATCTGCCGCAGCAGGTTGGAAAGGTTGCGCGGGGTGAGGAAACCGCCTTCGGTCTGCCAGCTGAAGAACAGCCAGATCAGCACCACGGCAAATACCAGCGCGAGCATCTTGTAGCGGGTGAACAGTTGTTTGACCTGATTCATTTACGCGGTTTTCCGATCATTATTGTTA